>Ga0105099_10000773_pt1 | contig 21271 bp, 18 predicted proteins | sample PPLLak3cmMay2015_2_FD_79138 | JGI IMG/M metagenome (GOLD analysis project Ga0105099, IMG submission 79138) | Freshwater sediment microbial communities from Prairie Pothole Lake near Jamestown, North Dakota, USA - PPLs Lake P8 Core (1) Depth... | ecosystem: Environmental > Aquatic > Freshwater >... | reverse complement strand
GATCCAATACCCTACCTCATTTACGAATTTTCCGTGCCCGGCATACCAGATAAGAAGTGATTTTACCTGGTTGGCCTTGATAAGATCCCTCAGTTCAATAGAGAAGAATTTTTCCATCTCGGCTTTGGTAAGGTCTTTCTTATGTATTATGTTATGAATATCGTAAGTGGCCAGTGCCCTGGTCATTGTGCTTACATCTTTCTGGGGACCGTCGAGGCTGGCAAATGTTGAATAATTGGAATTCTCAATGAAAACCACCCAGGTTTTACCCATCGGGTTGTTTGCTGAAATTGTTGCACCTTCACGGTTAAGGCGGAATTCAGATATCTGCTTATTGCCGTAAACATCTTCAGCTTCTACCACAATCCTGTTTTTATTCAGGATGTCGATAGTTGCCGTAAATGAAGGGTTCAGGTCTACTACAGGATAGCTGGCCGTGACCCCGTCAATAAATACTGACTTTATCTTGCTTTCATCCGTGATCTTTCCCTGGATGAAAAGATTAGGATCATTCTTGTCGAGATATATCTGACCGTCGTCAGAGGCATAGGGGGCCAGGATTGATACCACCGGCGGTGTAATCTCAGTGCGAACAAGCGAGTAGGTCACCGATTTTGTATTATCATAATCATCAAGGGCAACCAGGGTGATCTTGTCAATCCCCTCAACATTAATTTTTGACAGGAATTCATATTCCCCGTCTTTTTCAACCGTGGTTATCGGCTCCTCGTTTATCGCAAAAGACTTGACCTTGCTTTTATCCTTTATCTTCCCGGTGATGAGAACTGAATTATTATCGCCTCTAATCTCGACAGTCTGATTGACCGGAGCAGGGCTTACAACCGTTATTTCGGGGGGAACTGCTTCCCTGTTAAGTTCGTACAGCCTCGCCTGTGCATCCTGGAGCATCTTGCGGGCTTCCTGGTTAAACTCAGAAAGGACGGTGATCTTTGTATAGTCCTCCATTGCCTTGGCATAGTTCATAATTTCTTCATACGACTTTGCCCTGGCAAAAAATGCATCAGGATTCTCCGGATTGAGGGAGATATATTTTGTGAAATCATTTATTGCATTGGTATGCTGGTTGAAATCCTGGTATGCTTTTCCCCTGTGGAGGTAGAAATCAGAATTATTTGGTTCAATAAGAATATTCTTTGACAGGTCGTTTATAGCGCTCGGGTAGTCGAGATTTTTCATGTAAACCTTGCTCCTCATCATGTATCCTGCCGTGTTCCTGTCGTCGTTCCTGAGTATCTCATTGCACTGATCCATGGCGCCCTTGGCATCGTTTGTCCTCAGAAGAAGTTCAGCAAGCGCCAGCCTTGGTTCAGGAAGCTTTTTATCCTTCAGGATCGCCTTTTCAAATTCCTTCTTTGCAAAAACATCATTATTGAGCTTTGTGTAAATAACACCCCTGTAATAATAATTCATCGGGGTGTCTTTTATTATCACTGCAGTATCAGATACTCTGATCGCCATGTCGTACCTCTGGAGCCCGATCAGGGTTATTACTTTCTCGGGGTAGATTGCTCCGTCGCGCTTGTCAATTGCAGAAGCCTTGTTAAGATGCCTGAGCGCTTCTTCGAAATTTCCCATCTTGTTGCATACGGCTCCAAGGCCGATCAGGGCATCAACGCTTTTCGGCGCAAAGACCAGCGCTTTCTCAAAGTCGGCTTTTGCTTCAGGGTATTTTACAAGCGCATCATATGTCTTGCCTCTTGCAAAATAGTAATCCGGATTGGATGGTTCAGCTCCAATCGCGCTTGTGAACTGGGCAACCGCATCTTCATATTTTAGACTTTCCACAAATTCATTTCCAGCCTTGAAAAACTTCTTGCCATTCTGTCCACAAACGCAGAGCGAGAAGACTGCCATCATGGTCATCAGAAAAAACATTCGCTTATTCATAACTTTCATGCTTTAATATATTCTTCAAAATTAACAAATTTATTGATAATAATCAACCTCTCCGGCTATCTCATTCTCTGATATTGAGTACAACTACGAGGTTACTGAGTGCAAATACCGATTCCTCCTGAATTTTCCCTTTCAAATCCGGCGCCCTGACACCCTTCCTGAAGAGATGCTTACCGGTAAAAATCCTTGCTTCATCCCACAGATCTTCAGAAATGAAGTGGTTCAGTACTCCGGCACCTCCTTCCACCAGCACCGACTGAATACCCTTCCCGTGCAGATAACCTGCAACCTGCGACGCAGATGAGGTATTATGGTTCAATTTCACAACGTCTGTATCAGTAATATCAATCCTGTCATTTTCGGTAAATACAATATTTGTGCCATTGGTTCGGAACAGAGCCGACTCCCTGTCAAACATTCCCGACCTGCTGAGGATCACCCTGACCGGATCGTTTCCTGTCCAGTACCTTACATTCAGGTGCGGATTATCTGCCCTGATGGTACCGGCGCCTGCCAGTATTGCCTGCTCTGCTGCCCTCCACCTGTGAACAAGTACTCTCTCGGGATTACCGGTTATCCATACCGGTTTTTTTGAAGTACTTTTCTCTCTTTCATAATCAAGATAACCATCGGCGCTCTGCGCCCATTTCAGGATTATATAGGGTCTCTTCTTCTCGTTATAAGTAAAAAAGCGCCTGTTTATCCACCTGCATTCATTTTCCAGTACACCTGTAACTACTTCACATCCTGCATTTTTAAGGAACATTATTCCTTTCCCTGCAACCTTCCCGCTTGTGTCGATGGTTCCGACAATCACCTTCTTTATGCCTGAAGAAACAATCAGTTCAGCGCAGGGAGGAGTCTTTCCGTAATGCGAACAGGGTTCCAGGCTTACGTAAAGAACAGCCTTCCCGAGCAGTCCCCTGTTTTTTACTGAATTGATGGCATTGACCTCCGCATGAGGTTCTCCGGCTTTAAAATGGTATCCCTCCCCGATAATAGTATCATTATGGACAATGACAGATCCAACCTGAGGATTGGGGTAGGTCATACCTTCTGCCTTGCCGGCCAGGTCGAGGCATCTTCGCATGAATTTTATGTCATTATCCTGAGCCATTTCAGTGAATGTGTTAATTTTGATGAACTGCCCGAATATTTTGATTAATGGTGATTAATATACAAACTATAAAGGACATTAAACCTTACCTGGAAAAAGAACTCGCCGGAATATACCCTCCTGAAGAGATCAATGCATTTTCCTCTATCATTATCAAGACTGTTTTCAGGGTATCCGGGTTGCATCTTCTGGTAACTTCCGGCGAGCATGTAACCAGGAAACAGGCAGAGGAGATACAAGGTATCACCAGACAGCTTAAAACCGGCAGGCCCCTGCAGTACATTCTAGGGGAAACCAGTTTCTATAATTGCCTGATAAAGGTAAATTCCGAAGTGCTTATTCCAAGGCCGGAAACTGAAGAGCTGGTCGATCTTATTATTAAGGAGAACAAGGATTTCAGAGGCACAATACTTGATGCCGGAACAGGATCAGGCTGTATAGCTATTGCCCTTGCAGTGAACCTGCCGGGCTCAAAAGTAACAGGGATCGATAACAGCGCGGGAGCAATAAGGCTGGCAGAAGAAAATGCCAGGCTGAACAAAGCCTCAGCATCGTTTTTTGTGAACGATATTTTCAATCCCGACCTCAGCCAGACCGAAAGTGCCGGGATAATAGTAAGCAATCCGCCATACGTCCGTGAATCGGAAAAAATCAGCATGGCCGCTAATGTGCTTGACCATGAGCCGCACAGCGCACTGTTCGTTCCGGATTCTGACCCTCTTTTATACTACCGGGCAATAACTGAGATAGCGGAGATTATTCTCGTTCCCGGAGGCAGGATGTACTTTGAGATAAATGAAACAATGGGCAGGGTTATGGCCGAACTTCTGAAATCATTGAATTATTCTGATATTTCTGTTATTAAAGACATTAATGGCAAGGACAGATTTGTGAAAGGTACCCGCAACTCTCCGACCCGCACCCCTGACCCCCAGGGGGGCCCAGCCACCAGCACGCAGTAACAAGCAACCAGCAACCAGCAACTGATATCATGACCGGCACCGATCTGTACCAAACCGCACTTTCAAAGGCAATGTCTCTCTGCTCAAAGCATGAATACTGCATTGATGAGATAAGTACTAAGCTTACTGCATGGGGAGTAAATGAAAATGAAAGAAGCAGGATCATTAATTCGCTTGTTAAGGATAAATTCCTTGACGAAAGAAGGTATGCAGGTTATTTTGTGAGGGATAAGTTCAAACTCAACAAATGGGGCAGGATCAAGATAGCAGCGCATCTCAGATCGAAAAAGATTTCATCAGAAACAATAAAGGAAGCACTTGATTCAATTGATAATGAACAATATATGACGGTCCTGAAAAACCTGCTTTCAGAACACCGCAGGCATATCAAAGCAAAGAACCAGTTTGACCTGAAGGGAAAGCTTCTCCGTTACGGACAGTCTAAAGGCTTTGAAAGCGGTCTGTTGTATGATCTGCTCAATGATTTTGAGTAACTTTATATAGAGATCTTTAAAACTTACGACAATGGAAAATCTGATCTTTAAGCATAACAAGCGCCCGATTGCGAGGATTGTTATACTGCTGGTGTCACTACTGCTTTTAGTGGGATTGTTTTTTATTATCCTGAGACCGGGCGATATCTGGGATATTCTTGAGTTAGTCCTGCTCGCCCTGTTTTATACAGGAGTACTGATTTTCATAACCCTCCCAGCCGGAATTAAACTGACAGGTGAAGGATTAAAGATCAGGTGGTTTAACTGGTTGAAAGAAAAAAATATTCCGGATACGGAAATTGAAAAGATCATACTCGGGAGGTTGTCTATTCATATAAACAGGAAGGATAAAAAGCCCGTGAAACTTATTCTTGAGGGACTTGAGAAAGCAGATAAAACCAGACTCTATGAGTTTTTGATTGAATACACAAAACAGAAAAACCTGGCCCTGGAAAGGAATCTTAACCTCTGATGCCTTAAATCAAAGCTCTTTTAATTTTAGCCTCAGGCTGTTGCTTACCACGCTCACCGAACTCAGTGCCATAGCGGCTCCTGCGATCATCGGGTTAAGAAGGAATCCTGTGAAAGGATACAGTATTCCTGCTGCTATTGGAATGCCGATCAGGTTGTAGATAAATGCCCAGAACAGATTCTGCCTGATAGTCCTCACAGTCAGTTTTGACAGTCTGATTGCCTGAGGGATCTTTCTCAGGTCTGAGGAGATAATTGTCATTTTTGCAACATCCATTGCAATATCAGAGCCTTTTCCCATGGCGATGCTCACATCAGCCTGTGCAAGAGCCTGCGAATCATTTATTCCGTCGCCAGCCATGGCAACAATTCTGCCCTGAGCCTGGAGCTGTTTAATATAATCGTGCTTGGTCTGGGGAAGTGCCTCAGCCAGGTAATGGTCGATTCCGGCCTCCGATGCAATTGCCCTGGCAGAAGCATCATTGTCGCCGGTAAGCATGTGTACCTCAATGCCCATTTTATGAAGTTCACTGACAGCTTCCCTGGAAGATGCCTTTATCCTGTCGGATACCGAAATGACAGCAATAACATTTTTCTTATCTGTAAAATATGAAACAGTATTTCCCTCCTTCTGCCACTGATCAGCCCGGCTTTCCGTTTCTTCTTCAGGAATTATCCTGTTTTCACCGAGCAGTTTTTTATTTCCGATATAGTATTCCTCATCTTCCATTACTGCTTTTAAACCCATCCCGGGAATGCTTTCAATGTTAGTATGAAGCGGACTGCCTTTAATTCCTGAATTCTCAAGAAACCTGACAATCGGTTCAGCAAGAGGATGCTCGCTGTTTTTCTGGATTGCATGCAGAATTGTACTGTTTATTTCTTTATCAGTATTCTTGTTCCAGATAATGTTATTTACAACCGGTTCGCCCATGGTTATTGTTCCTGTCTTATCGAGTACCACAGTATTGACTTTATGGGCAACCTCAAGACTTTCGGCGTCTTTTATCAGGATCCCGTTATCAGCTCCCTTCCCGATCCCGACCATTATTGCCGTTGGAGTGGCAAGTCCCAGTGCGCACGGGCATGCAATGATCAGGACCGTGACTATAGCCAGGAGGCTGTGAGTCAGTGCATTATCAGAACCTGAAAAATACCATACAGTGCCACTTAAAAGTGCAATTGAAATGACCACAGGAACAAATATCCCGGCGATTTTATCAACCAGGCGCTGAACCGGCGCCCTGCTTCCCTGGGCTTCCCTCACCATTTTTATTATCTGTGCCAGCAGTGTGTCGTCGCCTGTTTTTTCAGCCCTGAACCTGAAGCTTCCTTTCTGGTTTATTGTTCCTGCAAACACTTTCATGCCTGTCATCTTCTCAACCGCAAGAGGCTCGCCTGTTATCATGCTCTCGTCAACGAACGAGTTTCCTGAATCAAGCACTCCGTCGACAGGTATTTTATCTCCCGGCCTTACCAGGAGAATGTCTCCCGGCAACACCTCACTCACCGGGATCTCCTCTTCGATGCCATCGCGTGAAATCTTCAGCACTGTTTTTACCTGAAGCCCTATCAGCTTTTTAAGTGCTGAGGATGTGTTTGCCTTTGCCTTCTCCTCAAGGAGCTTTCCCAGGAGAATAAATGTGATGATCACTGCAGAAGCTTCGAAATAGACATGATCATGAATGCCGGCCTTACTGATAACTCCCTGGAAGAATGTTACAAATGCACTGTAGAAAAAAGCAATACCGGTGCTTAATGCAACCAGTGTATCCATGTTTGCCGACCGGTGCTTCAGCTGCCTTACAGCGGTTACCGGGAATTGCCGGCCAAACCAGAAGACAACAGGTACTGCTAGCGCCATCATGATGTAATTTGCCCATGGCATATCCATAAGGAACATTGAAATTATAACCAGCGGTATGCTGAAGGCAGCTGACCCGATGGTATTGATCCTGATCTTCTTTACCAGCTGCAGCTGTGCTTCTTCTTTAAGTTCCTGGCTGTTGGCCTCATCGATTATCAGATCATATCCGATCGACCTGACGGCTTTCCTTATTTCGAACGGAGTCGTTGATTCCGGATGAAATTCCACTTTCATGGAGTTATCAGCAAAATTTACGGAAGCATCCACAACCCCGGGGACAGTTTTTATAAAAGCATCAATGCGGAGAGCGCAGTTGACGCACGACATGCCTGTAACGGGGTAAATCTTTTCTGTTACGAGCCCTGAGGACATTTAAATTTAAAAAATTTACTGTTGCCTAACCTGCTGCAAAGGGAAATCAGTGCAGTGATAATGATAAGTGTCATAAACAAGTAACACTTAAGTTCATAAAAGGTTGTACAGGGCGGCTTCGACCAGGGCGATACCTTCAATGCCGACATTTAAGATCATTTAATAACCATGGGGTTACACTGAGTTATTACGGAGTTACACGGTTAATCCAAATAAAACCAGTGTTCCTCGATGTGACTCCGTTCCGGGCTGAAGCCCGGGGTTAGTCTGGATTAGTGCCTTTTAACCTTTCGTGGAAATTTCACGAATGATAAAAGACCGCGATTAGTCTGGATCACTATCTTTTAAGTTTTGCAGGTATTTCAGGTATGATATTACTAACCCCAGGCTTCAGCCTTCTGGCCCTGCAGAGGGCACATCATTATAAAAGGAATCTCCTGAACTAACCCCAGGCTTTAGCCTGGGGTTTGGAATAATCATATTATCAGGGCTTTAGCCCGGAATATTCAAAAAATGCAACATTTTTCAAAAAAATCTTTAAAAATCCTTGCATTTTTAAAATATAATATTTTATATTTGCAATATATAAGAGGCTTAAATATATAAAAGTATGATATCAACAGAACTTTTAAAAGGATCATTAAAAACAATAGTGCTTAAACTATTGAAGGAAAACGGCCGCATGTACGGCTATGATATTACCCGCAAAGTGGAAGTGCTTACTGAAGGAAAGATAAAACTGACCTATGGTGCTCTCTACCCGGTGCTCCACAAGCTGGAAGATGAGGGAGTCCTTATTACTGAATCGGAAAACTTCAATAACCGTATACGTATTTACTACAGTCTCACTCCGGAAGGAAATTCCGTCGTAGTTGAAAAGATCGAGGAGCTCAAAGAGTTCATGGATTCGCTTCAGCGCATCATTCAACCTGAAACCGGACTGAGCTATGCCTGAGCTTTCACTTCACAATATTGACCAGATCAGCCGCGACGTAAGCCGGCAGGAGATATCTTTTTCCCATCTGCTTGAGGATCTGATCGATCATATATGCTGTGATGTAGAATACGAAATGCAGTCTGCCGGACTTGATTTCAATGCAGCATACCGGAAGGTGAAGCAGAAGATGGGTTCACGAAGATTAAAGGAGATACAGGAAGAGACACTTTATGCAGTTGACTTAAAATACAGACAAATGAAAAACACAATGAAAATCTCGGGTATTGCCGGCACTGTTCTGCTTGGCTTTGGCGCATTATTCAAGATCCAGCATTGGCCACTCGCTGGGACTATGACGACCCTCGGGGCTGTAACCCTGGCATTTGTATTCATGCCCTCGGCCCTCGGAGTACTCTGGAAAGAGACTCACAGCAGGAAGAAACTCTTCCTTTTCATCTCGGCATTTCTGGCAGGGATGTGTTTTATACTTGGTACATTATTCAAAGTACAGCACTGGCCAGGTGCAGGATTGATTCTACTTATGGCAGGATTCTTTGGATTGTTTTTCTTCATACCTGCACTCCTTGTACAGAAACTTCAGGATCAGGATAATAAAGCCAAAAGGCCGGTTTATATCCTTGCTGCTGCAGGAGCTATCTGTTTCGCGGCCGGAATGGTCTTCAAGATACAGCATTGGCCACTCGCAGGAACCTTAATGGTTCTGGGGCTTATTATTCTCTGCCTGTTAGCTTTCCCATGGTACACATGGATCAGCTGGAAAGAGGAGGATCATATTACTTCAAAATTCCTCTATATACTGATAGGCTTGCTTTTGATCCTTCTGCCCGGAGCACTGATCAATATGAACCTTTCGCAAACCTATGATCAGGGTTTTTATTCCCATCAGGATCAGCAAAAGGCTCTGTACGGTTATTTACACCGGAATACCAATTCCATGATGATCAGTTATAACGATTCATTGAACTACCCTGTTATGGAACAGATTCATGAAAGAACCAGGGAACTGCTTGGCTATATCGGGGGTATTGAATCAAACATGATAAGTGTGGCAGAAGGGAAGCCGGGAGCACCGGTTATTCTAAGCAATGAGATAGTTCAGACAGAAACAGGGCCTGCTATAAATTATCATGAAATTTCAAGACCGTTTCATACTCAGCCTGTAAAAGACTTTCTTTTACCCGGTACCAGGACAAGAGAGGCCCTTAATGCACTTCTGACTGAATACAAAGCATTTATTTCAGGATTGATGCCGGGTGAAGAGCTGAGTAGTATTTCAGGTCTCCTGGATCTTTCACTTTATTTACCGGATGATTTGCCTGAAAACAGTAATGTTTCAATGATGTCGGGGCTCCATTCGCTTGAGCTGCTGAAAAACGGGCTTCTGACTGTTGAGTCCGGAACTTTAAAAGTTATTGCAAACCACAAGTAATCAATTAATGCACAAAGTCATGAAACAAAAGACATACATATTCGGAGTGGTCACTGCCATGATAATTTTTACTGGTACAGTATTTAAATTAAACCACTGGCCCGGCGCAGGTTATCTGCTGATACTAGGTATCGCAGCACTTGTTCTGGGCTTTCTTCCCCTGGCTTTGATAAACCATTACAAAGCAAATGGGAACAGGCAGAATTTACTTCTTCATATTGTAACCTGGCTCACCTGTTTTGTAGTATTTACCTCGATGCTGTTTAAAATTCAGCACTGGGCTTATGCAGGCACTTTGCTGACCATAGCAATTCCTTTCCCGTTTGTTGTTTTTCTTCCGGTTTTTCTGGCGACTACGGCAAGAAATAAGAATTTTAACATATACAATACTGTATTTGTCCTGATGCTGCTGGCTGCCAGTTCAGTTCTGTCAGCCCTGCTGGCATTGAATGTATCAGCAGAAAGGATGAGGGACAGTTTTAACCTTTCGAAGCAGTACAACCAGGTTGGAAAGGTTCTGGACCAGCTCCCTGCAAATAATTCAGAATCCCGGATTGTCATGAAGATTGATGAAGTATTAAAGGTTGTGGATGAGTATAAAAGTCTGATCCTTAAGGTTGAAGGTATGGTTCCTGAACAATATAAATACGCGGGAGATTTGCTGAGACCCGATGTAAGAGGAGCAGCAATAGAGGCGTTATCAAGTACCGGTAATGCGAAGCTCGGAGAAAAACTTGACAACAGCCTGAAGGAACTCATTAAGGAGATTCAAAACACTCCGGGATGTGATGAATTGACAAAAGCAATTCCCGTAATTCTTGATCTCAATCCACAGAATGAAAATGAGCCCTGGCCTAATATTACGAATACACTGTCGTGGACGTTTATCTTTCTTGACGGCATGGAAACAAACCTCAAACTGATAAAGGCAACTCTATAGCCTCAGCCATTTAGAAATGCAGGAGGATGCCCTAAAAGGCATCCTCTTTTCATTTGCCCCTTTATCCCTGCCTGCGCTGACGCTTCGGCAGGCAGGCCATGAAAGGGACTTGTTGATTATTATTGTTTAATGAACCCTTTAGGAGGCGGGGGGTATTTTCTTCCTTTTCGTCGGTAAAATCCCCCTGTTCTTCTATTTTATTTTTTCCACCCTTCATAACACTCTATTTTTATCGCATAATTGATGAAAATGTTATGAGAAGAACAGGTTTAATACTAAGCATAATACTGGCTGCAGGTGGAAATGTTTTTGCCCAGGATACAAATACCTGGCCGCTGAATAAGTGTATAGGATACGCTTATTCACAGAACATTACTGTACGCAGGAGCGCGCTCACAAACCAGAGATACGACCTCTACGCAGGCCAGGCAAAAGCACAACGCTTCCCTTCTGTGAACGCCTCCATAAGCCAGAATTTCAACTGGGCAAAAAGCACAGCAAGCACAGAATCGGGACTTACAGGAAGCAATGGTTCAAACTACTCCGTAAACTCAGGGATTACGATTTTCAATGGTTCAAGAGTGACAAACCAGATCAGGCAGGCTGAACTCGATATTGAAAGCGGCATTTATTCACTCGAGACAACAAAGGAATCACTCAGCCTCAGCATTCTTAACGCATACCTTCAAATACTCTATGCCGAAGAGCAGGTTAAAAACACCGGGAAGCAGATCGAAGCAACTTCTGAACAGCTCAGGCTGGCAGGAGAAAGGCTTCTGCTCAGGGGTATTTCACAGGCCGACTATGCACAGGTAAAATCACAGCTTGCCAATGAGAAGCTTACACTGGCAAACTCACAGAGCCAGCTGGCAATAGCCAGGGTCAGCCTGATGCAGCTCATGGAACTTCCTGTTAATGATGATTTCGAAATATCGCATCCCGACCTGTCAGAGACTCTTAATCAGAACCGGGTACCTGATGTTAAAACGGTTTATGAAGCTGCTCTTAACATAAAACCCCAGATCAAAAACGCTGCTGTAAGCAAGGAGATCGCGGCTCTTGATGAGAAGATCGCAAAAGCAGGATATTTCCCGGTACTGTCAGCCAGCGCAGGGATAGGGTCAAATTACAACAGCATTGGCACCGATACATATTTTACACAGGTAAATGACGGTATAAGTCCGTCAGCGGGACTCTCATTATCAATTCCGATATACCAGAGGAGCCAGGTTAAAACCAATGTTGCGGTGGCCAGGATCGGCTACCAGGATGCAGAACTTTCGGAATTAAACACAAGGAATGAGCTGAGGAAGAGCATTGAGCAGGCATGTCTTGATGTCGCTTCGGCGCAGACCGAATATGAAGCTAGCCTTGAGTCTTATAATGCCACCCTCGAATCATCACGCCTCTCTGATGAGAAATTCAGCCAGGGAATGATAAACTCTATCGACTATCTCGTTTCAAAGACAACTCTGATAGTTTCCGAAAGCAACCTGCTTCAGTCAAAATTCAATTTGATCTTCAGCTACAAAGTCCTCGACTTCTATTCAGGAATACCATTAACCCTTTGAACTCCTTCCCACTTGGGGGAAGGTCGGGAAGGGGGTATTAATTTAAAAACAAATAAAGTAAAAACAACAAACATCATGAAAATGAAACTTATAATAATCAGCGCATTAGCAGTTGTGGCAGTAGTTGTGCTCCTGGTACTGAAACCGTTTTCAAAAAAGGAAGCTGCATACACTTTTGACACTGTTAAAGTCGAAAGAGGCTCGATCTCAAACGCAGTAACCGCGACCGGGACCATTGAGGCTATAACTACAGTTGATGTCGGCACCCAGGTTTCCGGGATCATCAGAAACGTTTATGTCGATTTCAACGACAATGTGAAGAAAGGTCAGGTGATGGCTAAGATCGATGAAACCAACCTTCTTGAGCAGCTTAAGCAGAGCCAGGCCGGCCTTGATCAGTCAGTTGCCCAGCTTAACTACCAGGATGCAACCTACAAAAGGATAAAAGCTCTTTATGAAAAACAGCTTGTTGCTGAATCTGATTATGACCAGGCTCTTTTCAACTATGAGAATTCGAAGGCTTCTGTTGTAAACGCCAGGTCAGCCGTCTCCAGGGCAAGGGTGAACCTCGATTATGCAACTATCTCCTCACCAATTGATGGAGTTGTTTTAAACAGGGCTGTTGAAGCAGGGCAGACAGTGGCTGCAAGTTTCAACACTCCGACTCTCTTCACAATTGTAAATGATCTTACCCAGATGGAGGTTCAGACAAGCGTTGATGAAGCAGATATCGGAAAGGTTCAGGAAGGCCAGAAAGTTGAGTTTACCGTTGACGCTTACCCCGATCTGAAATTCGAAGGTTCTGTATCCCAGGTACGCCTCCAGCCTGTAACTACCAATAATGTCGTAACCTATGTTGTGATACTCAATGCACCCAATCCCGACAAAAAGCTAATGCCGGGGATGACCGCCAGTGCCACTATATATGTGGAGAAAAAGGATGATGCTCTTACACTTTCCGGTAAAGCGATCAGGTTCACTCCTGATGAAGAGTACCTCCAGAAGATGATGTCGGAATTCATAAAGAACGCTGACCTCCCTGCCGGTGCACCGGCCGGTTTCCAGCCCGGACAAATGCCTGACATGAGTTCAATGCTTGCAGGGATACCGGCAATGGGCGCATTCCCGGGAGCCGGGGAGGCTGATCCCAAAATAAAAACTGTCTGGATGAAGACTGAAGATGGAAATATCCGTCCGGCTATGGTCACACTGGGGATTGAAAATGGTTCCAAAGTTGAGATTGCCACAGGTCTCAACGAAGGTGATGAGGTTGTCATTTCAATGTCGGGAGGAAAGAACAAGGAGACCACATCAAGGAATATGGGTCCGGGTGGTCCGATGCCATTCTAAACGTCAGATAATAAGAGTATAATACTTAGAATATGAATAACATTATTATAGAGATAAAAGGGCTCAGGAAAGATTACCATGTGGGTGAAGTTACTGTACATGCCCTCCGTGGTGTCGATCTCAAAATTGAGGAAGGCGAATTTGTGGCGATCATGGGAGTAAGCGGTTCGGGAAAGTCAACTATGCTTAATATTCTTGGCTGTCTTGATAAGCCGACTCATGGTGATTACCTGCTTGATGGCGTTGATGTGAATAACCTGAACAAAGATGCAACTGCAAGACTCAGGAATAAGAAACTTGGTTTTGTATTCCAGGCTTATAACCTTCTTGCAAGGACCACGGCTCTCGAAAATGTTGAACTGCCTCTTTTTTACAACAGCACAGTTAGTTCGAAGGAGCGTAAGAGAAAAGCCGTAAGCGCCCTTGAATCGGTAGGACTTGCCGACCGCATGCATCACATGCCTAACCAGCTGTCGGGAGGGCAGCAGCAGAGAGTGGCAATTGCACGATCGCTTGTCAATGATCCTGTTCTTATCCTGGCTGATGAACCGACAGGAAACCTCGATACACGCACTTCATTTGAGATCATGGAACTTTTCCAGGACCTTAATGACAAGGGAAGAACCATTATATATGTCACACACGAACCTGATATAGCCAGGTTTGCCACCCGCAACGTGATATTCAGGGATGGAAAGATCCAGCGCGAGAGTGCAGTAACAGACCGGTTTTTTGCAACAGAGATACTTAAAACCCTTCCGGTTGAAAACATAGAAGAATTTGATGCCTGAAAAATTTTACAGATCATGAACATTACAAATCTATTCAGAATAGCATTAAGAGCCTTGTTCAGGAACAAGATGAGGGCGTTCCTTACAATGCTCGGGATCATAATAGGGGTTGCTTCGGTCATCGCCATGCTTGCCATCGGCGAAGGCTCAAAAAGAAGCATAACAGAGGAAATGTCATCAATGGGAACAAACCTCGTGATGATAATGCCAAGCTTCCAGAGCAGGGGAGGAGTGAGCCTCGGCGCTTCAAGCTCCATGGCACTAAAATACAGCGACGTGACAGCTATCAGAAATGAGGCTGCTTCAATATCGGCGGTTTCGCCTACCGTTAACGCAAACGGACAGGTGATATACGGTAATCAGAATACACAGACTACCATTTATGGAGTGAGCGAAGAATTCCTGGATATCCGGAAACTCGAGATACAGAGCGGAAGGATCTTCAACGAAACAGAGGTCAGGAGCATGGCAAAAGTCTGCATCCTTGGACAAACTGTCGTTGAGAACCTTTTCGGAATAGATGCGGATCCGGTCGGATTGAGCATCAGGGTTAAGAATCTTCCTTTTGAAATTATTGGAGTCCTGAAAGATAAAGGCGAAAGCGGGATGGGCCAGGACCAGGATGATATGATCCTTGCTCCGTATACAACTGTTCAGAGGCGCCTGGCAGCGATTGATTATATTAACGGCATTTATTGCTCGGCAGTCAGTGAGGAAAAAAGTGCGGCAGCAATTGAAGAGGTGGAGGAGATACTCAGGCGAACCCATAAACTGAAAGAAACTGACGAAAATGACTTCAGGGTGATGTCGCAATCAGAATTGCTTGAGACCGTCTCCTCTGTAACCAATATATTGAAATTGCTTCTTGGCGCCATTGCAGGCATTTCTTTGCTGGTAGGAGGAATCGGCATTATGAACATAATGCTTGTATCAGTAACTGAACGCACACGCGAAATAGGTCTGCGTATGTCAGTAGGAGGCAGGGGAAAAGATATTCTGAGGCAATTTCTTGTTGAGTCGATGATACTCAGCATTGCAGGCGGCATCTTCGGGATAATATTTGGTTATCTGATAGCAAAGCTTGCCGGCACATTACTGAATATGCCCCCGGTTGTGGCTCCCAGTTCTGTAGTGCTTGCATTTGCCGTATGTTTTGTGATCGGAGTTTTCTTCGGTTGGTATCCGGCACGGAAAGCAGCAAGCCTGAATCCTATTGATGCACTCAGGTACGAATGATGACAACATATATTTTATTAACTTCGTAAAATCCAAAGAAACCAGATGAAAAGAGTATCACGGGAAGGAAGAATTAAAATAATACTCCATTTACTTGCGTGGTCGCTTCTGCTGGGTTTGCCCGTCTATACAACAAAGCGCCTTGAGCTTGGCAATGACTTCCTGTGGATCTATTATATAATTGCACTTATAAACGGTTTGATTTTTTATATTAATTATCTGGTACTTGTCCCTAAGTTCTTCTTTCAGAAAAAAAAACTCAGATATTATATTTCAGCTCTTATCCTGTTAATTTGCTTTTTTTCCGTTGCTGAAATTTCCGGCAGGCTTATATTCAGCAATATATCTGAAAAAGAAGGAACAGAGCGGTTTGAAAAACCCCCGGATGAAAGGGAAGGACCGGGTCCACACCGGGGCGAAATGACCAGATCAGGATTTCCTTTCCGTGATTTCCATGTTCTGAGTTTTACATCTTCTTCTTTGTTTCTCATCTTCTTTTCCCTGGGACTGAGAGTTCTTGAGCGTCAGTCAAAAATTGAAAAAATGCAGGAAGAGATGGAAAGAGCGAAGCTGAATTCAGAGCTGGCATTCCTTAAGAACCAGATCAGCCCTCATTTCTTTTTCAATACACTTAATAATATCTATTCCCTTATCGGGATCAATACGGATGATTCACAAAAAGCTGTCCTGAAGCTTTCCAAACTCATGAGGTATCTCCTGTATGAATCGGAACAGGGAGATACGAAACTGAGCCAGGAGATCGATTTCATGACAAATTACATTGATCTGATGAAGCTCAGGATGAGCGATAAGGTGGCACTCTCAGTCTCATTTCCCGAAAAATATGAAGATATGAGCCTTTCGCCGCTTTTGTTCGTACCTTTTATTGAGAACGCGTTCAAGCATGGTATAAGCTACCGTGAGAAATCGTTCATTGACATCAGCATGCAATCGGGTAAAGACTCGATATCCTTCAAATGCCTCAACAGCAGGATACAGAAGAACGGAAACAGTGAAAAGGAACATTCGGGGATAGGACTCGAAAATGCAGGCAAAAGGCTCAATCTGCTTTATCCGGGCAGACATGAACTGAAAATAACGGAGACTGATAATACTTTTGAAGTGCTCCTCTTTATTAACTTTACCTGATGATCACCACAATAGCTATAGATGATGAACCGCTGGCTCTCCAGCTTATCACAGGCTATATTGAAAAGACTCCCGGACTTAAGCTTGAAGGCAGTTTTGACAATCCTGTCGATGCTGCTGAATTTCTCTCAGACAGGCGGGTCGACATCATTTTTGTTGATATCCGGATGCCCGACCTTTCAGGAATTGAATTCACGCGGCTCATTGAAAAGGGACCTAAGGTGATCTTCACAACAGCCTATGAGAAATATGCTCTGGAGGGATATAAGCTCGATATAGTTGATTATCTTTTAAAACCGTTCAGCTATGAGGAGTTCCTGGCTGCAGTTCAGAAAGCTCAGCACCTGATAAAGCTGGAACAAAAAGCTGAGGACAAAGTTGATTCTAACGAGGAGTTCCTGTTCCTGAAATCAGATTATAAGATCAAGCGTATCAATTTCGATGACATACTCTATGTTGAAGGGCTGAAAGACTACGTTAAGATTTACACCCGTAACGACCCGAAGCCGGTACTGTCACTTTCAACCCTCAAGCTTCTTGAATCGAAACTTCCGGAAAGCAGGTTCATGAGGGTGCACAGGTCTTTTATTGTAAACCTGGCGAAGATAGAAACAATCGAGAGGAGCAGGATCGTCTTCGGCAAAACATATATTCCCGTGAGCGACCAGTTTAAGGATAAATTCCAGGAATTTCTGGACAAGAATTTCCTTTAAATAATTAATGCCTCCCGGAAAGGGGGGGGGTATAGTCTGATTTTACCTATAATATTAAGTATACCCCCCTCTGAAAGAAGGGTATTTATTTATATTAATAAGAAACATTCATAATATTATGTTATTTTATTAATATTGTGCAAAATATTTTTACAAACAATGAATAAAAGAAGTATAATTCATTCTGTTTTTGTCTTTTTGTCTGTCCTGAGTGGGACAAATCCACTTGGAGCTCAAACTGAGAATTCTTCGCATTTTAATGCCGCCGCCGATATTTACAGCAACTATGTTTGGCGTGGGACGAAATACGGAAAAGGTCCGGCAATACAGCCAAAACTGGAGTTTAAAGCGGGTCCGTTCACAGCAGGCGCCTGGGGATCATTTGATTTTTCAGATTACCAGGAAACAGATCTTTATGTGTCACTTTCACTTCCTGCCGGCTTTTCGCTGGGAATAACAGATTACTATTATCCCACACTTGATTATTTCGATTATTCAGATACAACAGGGAGCCATGCCTTTGAGGTTAATGCCGGCTTCACTGCCGGCAGTCTCAGCCTGAGCGCAAATTATATATTGAACGAGGCGGGGAACGCAGGATCTGCAGGAGACGACAAATACTTTGAAGCCAGATATTCATTTGATTCATTCAATATATTTATCGGTGCAGGCGACGGATGGCATACTGCAAATAATGAAGACGGAAGCGACAGATTCGCGGTCTGCAATATCGGACTGGGTACTTCAAAATCGATAAGCGTCACTGATAATTTCAGCATTCCTGTTACCGGGCAGCTGGTATTTAATCCGGATCTGAAGAAAATGTACGTCATAGCCGGATTCTCTTTTTAATCTCCTTTTTCATTAATAATTTCTTCCCGGGGTCAATAATTTATATTGATTTTAAATTATTTTCCCATATGCCCTATATAATTAGGGGTATCAGCATAAGAAATAACAAAATAAATCACTAATACCCCCTGATAAGAGGGGTTGAATAGGGAAAATGTGTAAAATAAGTTGGTATAACCCCTATAAATCTATATGTTTGCCACGAAAAGTTATATTTTTAGTGAAATTGTTAACTTATGAAACCTTTTTTTAAGAAAATCACGATGTTCCTTTTTCTATCAGTTGCTTTGATTCAGGGAACATTTGCTTCGGATGGTGTTGCTATCGACAGCGGGGCAACTGCCTGGATGCTCACCTCTACAGCGCTGGTACTGCTTATGATACCGGGACTGGCAATGTTCTACGGAGGGCTCGTCAGGTCAAAGAATGTACTCGGGACAATAATGCACAGTTATGTTGCGATGGGCATTATAAGCCTCCTGTGGGTTGCTATAGGTTACGCCATGAGCTTCGGCAGAAATGTCCTGGGAGGGGTTTTCGGGTGGAACCCTGATTACTTCTTCCTGAAAGGAATTGATGAGAGCATCCTTGGTGCAGGGATCCCTGAATATGTTTTCAGCATGTTCCAGGGCAAGTTTGCAATAATCACCCCGGCCCTGATAGCAGGCGCATTTGCTGAAAGAGTAACTTTCAAGGCATACTGTTTCTTTATAGCAATATGGAGCCTGCTTGTATATAATCCCCTGTGCCATTGGGTATGGGCATCGGACGGATTTCTTTTTAACCTGGGAGCTAAAGGTGCAATAGATTTTGCAGGCGGGACTGTCGTTCATATTTCAGCAGGAGTCAGCGGACTGGTCGCAGCTCTTTACCTTGGATCGAGGCGCGGATATCCCTATCAGGTAATTCGTCCCAACAATCTCGTGATCACAATGCTGGGTGCCGGACTTCTCTGGGTTGGCTGGTTCGGCTTCAATGCAGGGAGCTCAATATCGAGCGGTTTGAGCACAGCCCAGGCTCTTACGGCAACTCAGGTCGCAGCGGCATCCGGAGCGCTCTCCTGGATCATTATTGAAAACTTCCACCAGGGCAAATCCACTGCGCTGGGATTCGCCTCAGGAATACTTGCAGGACTTGTGGCAGTAACACCGGCAGCCGGAGTGGTTCAGCCTTATGGTGCTCTTATTCTTGGCGTGATTGCATCATTCTTCTGCTATATGGCCATCCAGGCTAAAAACAATCTTGGTTATGACGACAGCCTCGATGCATTCGGGATACATGGAATAGGCGGAATTACAGGTGCCCTCTTCCTCTCATTCTTTATACGTAAATCATGGATGGATGAAGCTGCAGCAGCAGCAGGAGGATCATGGACACTGTGGAATCAGCTCGGGGTACAGGTTGTAGCCGTACTGATAGCAATTGCATTTTCAGCACTTATGACCTTCCTTATAATTTTCCTGCTCAATAAGGTCATTAAATTCAAATCAACCGAGGGTGATGAAATGGCCGGACTCGACAGGGCTTACCATGGCGAAAGAGGTTATGGCATGCTTAATCCCCAGTAATCTTTAAACAGTACTGATATGAAACTTATTACAGCTATAATACGCGAAGTTCAGCTTGACAAGGTCCGCGAAGCTCTTATTCAGGCTGAGATAACCCGAATCACGGTAAGCCGCGTCTCGGGACATGGTCAGCAGAGGATTGAGGAAATGTACAGGGGGCAGAGGATTGTTCCCGACCTTATTCCGAAAATAAAAATTGAAATAGCGGTAAATGAGTCATTTGTCGATGTTACGGTAGATGCAATCCTGCGTTCTGCAAAGACCAACGGAGAAGGTGGCCGTGTGGGAGACGGGAAAATATTTATTACACCCCTTGAGGAATGTATCAGGATAAGAACAGGCGAAAAAGGCAGTTCTGCTATCTGACAGGGAAAATTGTTTTTAACCCGGAAGTAATTTCATAGCTCTTTCTCCCTGAAATCCTATATATTTATGGGATTAAAATAACCGGTTTGAAAAACACAGTGATTCTGACGATTATTATGCTCACTATGGGAGCATGCAAGGAACAACAAACCCAAAAAACCACAATTTCAGGCTACTTGGTATTCACAAATAAATAACTACAATGGGACTAATTTCGTTTATCAGGAATGCAGGCGATAAGCTCTTTAAATCAGAAGAAAAGAGAGAAGAGGAAAGGGCTGATCTGATAACAGCCCATATCAGGAAATTCGGATTCGATGCGGGCAACATCCAGGTTAAGGTCGATGACGACAAAGTTTTCCTGACCGGTTCTATCGATACATTCGAAAACAAAAATAAAGTTATTGTCACAGCGGGCAATGTGGATGGAATTGCTTCGGTTGATGACAGGATCATTGTTAAAAATACCCCTGTGGCGACACCTCCTCCCCCTGAAAAACAATTCTATACGGTAAAGAAGGGAGATTATCTTTCGAAAATAGCCAAGCAGGTTTATGGCAACGCCAATAAATACAATGTCATTTTTGAGGCAAACAAGCCGATGCTGAAAGACCCGAACCTTATCTACCCCGGACAGGTGCTGGTCATTCCGCCACTGGTTAAATAATATTCAGTTACTTGTTACTGGTTATTACTGTAAAAGGCAACCAGGAACAAGGAACAAGGAACCAGCAACAAGGAACAAGCAACAAGCAACAAGTAACCAGCAACAATAATTCACTACTGTGAGCCCTCCTGAGGCTCTTCACCTTTGGCATTCTTCCTGATATTCTCAGCCAGGTCCTCAAGCCTGTCGGCTGCTTTTTCGGCAAGTTTCTTACCTGCTTGCTTTGCTTTTTCAAGATGCTCTTTAGTCTCAGCCTCTGTCTTGTCTGCAAACGCCTCAAGCCTCTCCTTCACATTAGCATTTTTTATCTCTTCAACCTTATCCTCAACAAAGTCTCCAGCCCTGTCCATTGCCTCGGCCACTGACTCAAAAGCCTTACTTTTCTTCACTTTTTCAACATTCTCATCAATAAGATCATCTGCCCTGTCAAGCAGTTTCTTTGCTTTATCCAGCAAACCCTCTTCCTGAGTTTTTTCCGGTT
>Ga0105099_10000772_pt1 | contig 21275 bp, 25 predicted proteins | sample PPLLak3cmMay2015_2_FD_79138 | JGI IMG/M metagenome (GOLD analysis project Ga0105099, IMG submission 79138) | Freshwater sediment microbial communities from Prairie Pothole Lake near Jamestown, North Dakota, USA - PPLs Lake P8 Core (1) Depth... | ecosystem: Environmental > Aquatic > Freshwater >... | reverse complement strand
TCTTTCAGTTAGTTCTTTAATGGGAATCTCTTTTTCCTTTAAGGCGTAAAGGATTTCTCTTTTGATTTTTATTAATTGCTTAAGGTTGTCTTTGGCGGTCTGCGACACCTCCCGTTTTTCGCGTAGGTATTTAAAGGTTTTTCCTTTTTCGACTTCCATGATATGTGCTTTTATATTATTTACTTACGATATTTCCACCAGCCAGTGCATTAATCATGCTTTCTATTTCATCATCAGAATATGCAACTAGATTTATGGCATTGACAGGGCAAACGGGAAGACACATACCGCAGCCTTTGCAAACCGAATTGTTGATCTCCGCAATCTCTTTGGATCCCTCTTTGACTTTTTTTATTGCATCAAACGGACAAGCTTCAGCACAAGCTCCGCACCATTCACAAAGGGTCTTGTCTACTTCAGCAACTATTGGTTCTATCTCAAGTTCTCCTTTGCTGACATAAGAAAATGATTTAGTTGCGGCTGATAATGCTGAATTGATCGATTCCATAATATTCTTAGGACCCTGGCACGCACCGCATATTGTTATCCCATCGATAACTGTCTCAACAGGACGTAGTTTCATGTGGATCTCATTGAAAAAGTTATCCCGTCCTTTAGGCAGCTTTAAGAGTGAAGACACAGGATTGTCTGCCCTCGGCACCATTCCGGTCACAAGGACAATAAGGTCAGGTTCAACGGATATTTCCTCTTTGCCCGTAAGAATGTCATTTATCTTAACTTTCGCCTTTCCATTTTCTTTCAGGACAACTGGCGGATCATCCTCGTAAGACTGCAGGTAAATGTCTCCGCCCTTCAGCGAGTCAGCATAGAGTGATTCCTGTTTCCCGTAGGTACGTATTCCTCTTGTGAAATGGTAATTCTCAATATTCTCAAATTTTTCAATTGCCTGGATTGCGGCATGGATAACAGATGTACAGCAATATCGTGAACAGTATTTATTATCCCCGTCCACCTGGCGGCTTCCTACGCAATAAACATAAGCTATCTTATTGATCTCTTGGCCATTGAACATGAGTTTCTTCTCATTCAGGTCAATAATTCTTTTAAATTGGGGCAGGGTGATTACATTTTCAATCGTCTTATAGCCAAATTCGCCTTCGGCAGGAGTATACGGATCAAATCCGGTAGCAACCAGAATAGATCCTGCATTAATATCAACAGTTTCCTCCTTCTGTGAGAAATCGACACTCGGGCATATTTTCTCGCACTCCCCGCAGCGGGTGCAGTTTTTAATATCGATCACAGGGGATTGGGGGTATTCACTGGGGAAATTATGAAATATTGCCTTTCGCTTTGTTATGTTGAAATTAAATTCATCAGGAACTTCAACCGGGCATGCATCAATGGCTTTTTTAAGGTTTCCCTCATCGCATTCTTTTTTGATATACCTGGGAGTGATCTTTATTTTAATTTTAAAATCGCCAATACTGCCGCTTGTACTTACTAATTCAGCTCCGGTCAGCAGTCTGATATTATCACGTTTCAGAATGTCATTGTAAAGATCTGTAACAAGTTCCTTCCCTGTCTGGTTAGTTGTAAACAGTACATCCCATTGTGAGGTTCTTCCGCCTATAAAATGCTCTCTTTCTATCAGGGTAACCGGGCAATTCATATTTGACAGCTCTATTGCTGCCCTCATTCCGGAAATACCGGCTCCGAGGATTGCCACTGCTCTTCTTGCCGGGAACTTGTTAGTTTCAAGGGATTCAGCAAGACGTACCCGGGAGATTGCTGCCTTAACTATGTGGATTGCCTTTTCTGTAGCGCCGGCTTTATCATCTGAATGAGCCCAGGAGGCCTGTTCCCTTATATTGGCATGTACATAGTTATATTTATTTAAACCTGCTCTTTCAGTTACTGCCCTGAATGTTAAAAGATGAAGCTTTGGCGAACATGAAGCAACGATAACACCATCAAGTTCATTTTTCTTTATATCCTCAACCATTTCCTTCTGGTTGGCGTCGCCGCAGGCGAACATTGTGGTCTTTGCAATAAAAACGCCTTCGTCATTTTCAATTGACTGCCTGACCTTTTCAACATCAACATAATCTGAGATGTTGCCTCCGCAATGACATATGTAAACGCCTAATTTCCTGTTCATTATTTCTGAATTAAATAACTTATTGCCTCCGACGAGGCAGAACCTGCTGAAAGTATGGAATCCGGAATGTCCATTGGCCCTGATGCCGTTCCCGCCACAAATACGCCTTTTATATTTGTTCTGGCAGGACTTGAGAGTGAATCTGACTGGAATACAAAGTTGTAAGAATCAGATTTAAGCTCTTCACCCCGGAACATCGATAAAGGGTCGGTATTTGCCAGGACACCAACCGAAAGCACAACCATGTCGTGCACTGTTTCTTTCAGCTTGTTCTCATTAATATCCTCGTATCTGAGAATAAGGTCTCCATTGTCAGTTTCAGTAATCTTGCCAATTTTGCCTTTGACGAAATTTACTCCCATTCCTTTGGCCTGGTCGTAAAACTCTTCAAATCCTTTTCCGAATGACCTTATATTTATATAATAGATTGTTACATCGGCCATCGGAAGAGCTCCCATAAGCAATTGTGCCTGCTTTATGGAATACATGCAGCAGATTTGTGAGCAGATAGGATTACCAATGGTATCATCCCTGGATCCCGTACAAAGAACATAAGCAATTTTACAGGGCACCTTTCCATCGCCCGGCCGGAGTATTGTGTTATAGGGTCTTGTGGGAGAGAGCTGCCTCTCCATCTGCATGGATGTCAGCACATTCTTACAGTTGCCGAATCCGAACCGTGGAATTTTCAGGGGATCAAAAAGATTAAATCCCGTAGCAATAATTACTGTTTTGACCTGAACATTATATTCTTCAGTTTCCTGGGTAAAATCGATACATTTCGGAGGGCATGCCTTTTCGCAGGCACCGCATAGTGTGCAATTCTCAATATCTATTGCAGCAATCCTTGGGCTGGCAATGCTGAAGGGGATGTAGGCAGCTTTCCGGCCGATCAGGTCATACTGGTACTGATCGACCACACTTACCGGGCAAGCCTCCTCGCAAAGCTGGCAGCCTGTGCAATCTTCTGCAATAACATAGCGCGGCTTTTTTATGACTTTTGCCCCGAAATCATTTTCCCCTCTCTTCTTAATTGAAGATACTTCACTGCCTGTGAATATTGTGATTCCGGGATGCCTTGAAATCTCTGACACCTTTGGAGTTGTGATACATGCCGAACAATCCAGGGTGGGAAAAACCTTACTCAGTAAGATCATTTTGCCCCCTATGGAGAGATCTTTCTCAACAACAAGAACCTTAAATCCGTTATTAGCCAGATTCAGTGCAGCTTCACCGCCTGCAATACCACCGCCTATAATAAGTGCATCAAAGGAGGCAATTATTACTTTATCTTGCATAATTAATTGGTTGAATTCTTCAATAAATACTCATTGAAACTTTTCATCTGCCTGACGAACGACTCGCTGCAAACGGAACAGATCGCAGCCATTCTCAGACGCGCAGGTTCAATGCTCATCTGCTTCATAAGTTCATGTGTGTTCTGCACGATCTTACCGGTTTTTTCCGTACACGACTCCCCATAAGGACAATCGCTGCCGTCAGCAGCTATAAATACACCATCAAAGCCTTTTTTGAAAGCATGAAGTATCCATCTCGGCTTTACCCCACTTGAACAGGGGACGACTATGGTATATACTGTTGGCGGGTAATGCAGTTTAAGCAATCCGGCCATGTCGATGGCAGGATCTGAAATCTTGTCAGTGGAAAACACCAGGATACTGGCATTTTTCTTACCCGGGTCTGCCATTATTATTGTTTCTTGAGAAAGATCCTGAAGAAGCCGCTTTCTTCTAAAGTTCCAAGGTATTCATGCCCCTGTTTTGAGCACCACTTCGGAATATCGACCTTTGTTCCCTCATCGGCTGATAATACTTCCATTATATCGCCGCTCTTTATAGTACCTATTGCCTTCTTGGCTTCAAGTAGCGGACCAGGGCAAGCGGTTCCCCTTGCATCAACTGATTTTGTCACATTTGCATTCTTTAATTCTTCTGGTGTCATGGTTATAAGTTTTAATTGAGTTTAAAATAGTTAGTTGTTAGTACTTTAATTGTGTCATTGCGAGCGAAGCAAAGCAATCTCCCAGCATCATCTGATCAGTTTTTTATCAAATAAATAATTGCATGCTGCTTTCATTGGCCTCTGCAACGAATGTCGCAGCTCCTGCATACCTGAGATGAGGATAATCCATTATCTCCTCCCTTTTGAATCCCATAAGATTCATTGACATTTCGCAGACAGTAATTTCAATGCCAAGCTCTGCAGCCTCATTAAACATCTGATCAATAGAAAGTACATTCTGTTTTTTCATCAGGCCTTTTATCATCATCGGGCCCATTCCTGCCATATTCATATTTGACAACTTCAGGCTGTTCTTTCCTTTGGGAAGCATTATGCCGAACATCCTGGAAATGAAATTTTTGCCTCTGGCTTTTTTATCTTTATCCCTGAGAGCTGAGAGAGCCCAGAATGAAAAAAAGAGCTTGACTTTTGTATCCATTGCCGCAGCAGCCAGTGAGATTATCATGGCAGCAAGAATCTTATCCAGGTCTCCTGACACAATAGCAATTGAGAGCTGATCTTTCCTTAAATTTTCAAGTATCCTGACCTTTTCGCTTAGGGTCTCTATCTGTTCCTGCAGCAAATTAAGATCTACATTGTTGTTGCTATCCATTCTCTTGTAATATTTTGATTTATAGCTATTTAGTGTCTACTAAATAAATAGATTCACATCTGCCTCCTGAGCTGAAGTTATATAGGCACCTATTCCGCATATATCATCCGCGATGTCAACAAAATCTTCAAGTTTTTCGCCTCCCCATACCTTACCGGCTAGCCCGCAAATATGAATCTTCAGGTCAGTTATCTCTTTGGCTTCCCTGAAAAACTCAACCCATGTTTTTACTTTAAGGGTTTTAAGTGACTCAAGGAATTCTTCCTTTAGGGAAGGATTTTCAGCCATCTGAAGCTTATCGGGATTATCCCCGATGTCTTTTCTGAAAGCTCTTGCTCCCTGAAGAAGAACATAGATCTCAATTTGCATGTCCATGGCTGCAGCTCCGCTGATTACAATACCTGCAGCTGTCAGTTTATCAACACTTCCCGTATACAGGGCAAGGCACATTTTCTTTTTTTCCATATGATTTTTATTTTTACTGTTAATTAATTAACAAAGGAAAACAATGCTTTTCCTTTAAAGGTCTTTTTTTTGTGAGGTTAGTTATCTATTTTTGTGAGATAAATCACAATTTCATTATGAAAAGGAATGAATGTAAAATATGCGATATAAAGTCGCTGGCCACTTTAAAATTGAGTGATGAGGAAATAGAAGAGCTCTCTTTTAATTGTGCACTTGTTAAATTACGTAAAGGTGATTCACTGATCAAGCAGGGTACATTCTCAACTAACGTTGCATATCTTCGCAGCGGTCTGGTGAAGCTTCATATTGCAGGTCCCTATTACGAACAGATTGTAAGAATAGTTAAAGCACCGGGATACCTGGGGCTGCCGACAACTTTCGGAGATAAAATAAACCAATACTCGGTTTCGGTCATTGAGGAGGCAGAAGTCTGTTTTATTGACCTTACAACGTTTCGCAATCTGCTCAGATCAAATCCCGATTTTGCATACGAGATAATGATAGATATCTGCAGGAATGAACTGGAAGTTTATTATAAGTGCGCCAACCGGACACAAAAGCAGATAAGGGGAAAAATAGCAGATGTCTTGCTTGATATGTCAGATAAGATTTATAATTCTGATTCGTTTACAATGCCCCTGAATCAGGAAGAAATTGGAAATCTCGTCGATTCATCACGCGAAAGCGTGAGCAGGGTCTTTAATGAATTCGAAAAGGATGGGATAATTTCGGCCTCCGGGAAGAGAATCAAATTAATAAACAAGGAATCGCTGCGATTGATAAGTGCTAAAGGTTGATCAGGTATTTATTTTTTTGTTTTACGCAGTCCAAGCTCTCTTTCCATCTCTCTGTTCCGGCTGCTTTTTACACTATCCACTGTAGGAAGATAGGGTTTAATATCGAGTACCGGAGTACCTTCATAGGCGTCAATTCCTGAAACATATAAAATGCCATTTTCAATTTTTTCAAGCTTTATCACGGCAATACCTATCGGATTTGGCCTTCTGTAAGTGCGTGTGGCAAAAAGGCCAAGATCAATATCAGGGTTCGATCCCGGGGGATTTACTATGTTATCCCACCCTTTTGCCCTATCACAATGGTAAAGCACTATTATAAATTCAAATAATTCAAGTGAATTAAGAGCATTCCGGTATTCAGGATATATTTCTATTTCCCCTTTTATTTCAGGTGCCAGAATTCCCTGCCTCGGAGCTCCTGTCTGAGGGGTAAGCGGGCTGTGAAAAACACCTATGGGATTGTAAATTATTTGCTGTTGGGCATACTGGGCATTCATCGTTATAAAATAAAATCCGATAATAATAAAAAGAACTATTTGTTTTGCCATTTTTGATCTTTATTATGAGATATCTCTGGAAATGTGATTAGGATCAATTAATTCCCGGTATTTGAGCACTATTTTCTTATAATCTTCCCAGGTATCTCTTTTTAATGACGGGTCGCGTAACAACGCAGCCGGATGATAGACCGGCATGGCCAGCCGTCCGTCAAGCATCAGCCAGTTCCCGCGTTCTCTGGAAATCTTCAGCTCATTCCCTGCCATGTATTTCAATGCGGTGGCTCCAAGCAATATCAGGATTCCGGGATTTATAAGCTCGATCTGCTTTAACAGCCACGGCATGCAGGCAGCAGCCTCCTGCGGAGAGGGGGTACGATTATCCGGAGGCCTGCATTTAACAATATTGCTAATGAATACATGCTGGCTGCGGGTAAATCCGCAGGCAGCCAGAATCTTATCGAGCAGCTGCCCCGATTTGCCCACAAAGGGCCTCCCCTGAATATCCTCATCCCTCCCGGGAGCCTCACCGATTATAAAGATGCCACCAGATGTATTCCCCTCACCAAATATTACATTATTACGCGTTTGAGACAGACTGCACTTTGTGCATGAAATAATATCTTTCCATAATAATTCTATATCTGTGCTCATTATTTCACTTACAGAATATTGAGTACCCTGAATACCTCACTATTAAATACTTACAATCTTAATCTCAGATGTCATCGTTACTGCTTTCTTATAAACTGCACTAACCCCGCAATACCTGTCTTCAGAGAGTGAAACTGCTTTCTGCAATTTATCAATGGGCAGATCGGTACCAATAAATTTATATACAGTGTGTATCTTTTGAAAATATTTATTCTTCCAAAAGGCCGAAAAACACCAACTAATGAGAGATATGATCACTTATCCTGGTTATATTATCCGAATCACATCCGGTGCAGTGACTTAAAGGGTGATCGGAGACAGTTGTTTCATTGCAATCGCCGCACTTGTACCAGTAATCATCGGTCTGGAAAGTGCCTCCGCTTATGATGATAGCCTTTCCTTCCACAAAAGCTTCCGCTATTTTTTTGCGGGCCTTATCATAAAGCCTTGTGAAAGTAGGCCGTGATATTCTCATCTTCTTAGCTGCCTCCTCCTGTGTGAGATTCTCATAATCTGCAAGCCTCAAAGTTTCATACTCTTCATATAAAAGCCCGACAGATTCGAGTTGGCGCATAGGAATACCGAATGGTTTAAATCCCTCCATCCTTGGAGGCATTGTAATTCTACGTGACCGGATTCTGTTTGGCATAGGTATCTCTTACAGGGTCAATTTACTGTAAGTGATACAAATTTAATACATAAATGAACAAAAGTCCATTTAATAAGGGAATTTACTACTATTGATTTCTGAAAGGTTAAATATCCTGCACCGTGAATGATTGCTGCATGTTGCTCTTTAAGTTAAAAAGCATATTGGCGAGAATGTCCTGCTCTTTCCTTGTTTTTTTCAGCATGTAATAAAATATATTGGCTATAGTTTCACTTAATTCATTTTCGGCAGCCAGGATATTATAAATCCTGATCAGACAATCGTCAAAATGTAATTCTATTTTCAGCAGATCTTCCATGGTCACTTCTGATCTGGGACCAAAGTTGAGCTCCAGGCAATCAGATATCTGTTTCGATAACTTTTCACACGGAAAATCGAGCCAGCAATTCATCGCCCGGGCAACATTTTTATGCTTCTCAAGATAGTTTTCGCGCTCCTTTTCAAGATTATAGAGATCCAGGATAAACGATTTCATCTCTTTGTTTTCAGCCTTCTCATAAATGTCATGGTACAGATTGGCTACCCTGGCATGGTAAGATTGAATTTGTTCAATAATTTCACTTTTTTGCTTGTACATCGCTTTTCTCCTTTATTTTTTATAATGATTTATTTGTTTTTTGCATCGCTAATTACCTGAATATAACTTTATATAAAGGTACGACGCAAAATCACCTGCAGCAAGCAAATCAGGAGAACCGGTATCAAGTACAAATTTGAGATTCGTCAACTTTTTTATTGAGCAGGCCTTGCTTATTTATCCCCGCTGGCGGTAAAATAATTACCGCCACTCCGCAATAAGCACATGCTGACTGGTACGCCTTCCTTATGTATTAAATTGTAAATCAGATCAATGGTTCAGACCGGGGGAATAGTCCGGTGAAAATATTTATCCTCTCTGGTTAATGATCTTCAATCTTTCAAGGTCTTTGATCTCAATTCTTTTACCCTTAATTTCTATTAACTTTCCCTCACTGAATTCAGCAAGTATCCTTACAACGCTTTCCATTGACATCCCTGATAATTCAGCGAGATCCTTACGACTGATATGGGAAAAAATATCGATCCCCCTGAATTCTTCACGATTCAGATAAAGGAGAGTATTTGCAAGCTTCCCGTTTAATTGCCTGAGACCCAGGTTTAAACATTTGGTAAGCATAATATTGTAATTTTTACAGTACCAGTTAGACAATTCACGCGAAAAGTCACAGCACATGGTTACCAGATCCTTAATTCCTTCCCTGTCAATCGAACATAACCTGGTATCTTTCAAAGCAGAAGCTGAGAAATAATAAGTGTCATCTCCAAACAGTGAAGTCAGCCCGATAAAATCATCTGAATTGAGGAGTTTAATAATAATATTTTTGTCGGGGCTTTCGATATATACTTTTACCAGACCATCTATAACATAAAGTATATTAGTAACCGGCATTCCTTCTTTTACGATTGTTTCTCCTCTTTTATAACTGATATGGGTTTTAACTGATTCATAAAATTTTTCTGCTTTTTTTGTTCTCTGAATGAAGCATTTGGAGCGCGCATAGCATCCTTTGCAATTCGTTTTAGTTAAATATCTGTCCATGTCAAAACCTGTTTGCGGAATAATCGTCTTTGGCGTATACAAAGGTATAAATAAGAAATCATAAACTGCAAAACACATCAGACATCGATAAGAATTTCCGGCACAAACAAAAGTCAAAATTAAAATTAAATGCTATTTTTGTTTCCGCAACCGGATAATCTCAGATAATGCAGTTAAGAAATATTGCCAGGGTAATTGTTCCTGTTCTTCTTATGGTTGCATTTTGTTTTATCACAAATGCAACAATAAATCAGCATTTTCATAAATTATCGTCTGGAATTGTTGTAAAACATGCCCATCCATTTGAAAAAGAGGGTACAGGCAAACCTTTTCAGGAGCATCATCACAATCAGGCAGAACTGGTATATCTCGAGCTTACCTCCAATAGTGCTTTCCGGATATATCTCTTTATTATTCTGCTGATCCCGCTGCTGTTCCTTTTTGAAATCACCCGCCCCCTGCTTGTAGGAACATATAATATTCCCGAACTCTATTTTCTTGAAAATTACCATGCTCCTCCCGTATTCACCAGTTAGTTGATAGTCATCATCCTTTGATTCAGGTTCCTGGTTTTTTAAAATGATCACATCCGACTAATTTGTGTAAATACATGAGAAAGAGGTTACTTATTTTATTGATATTCCTAATTCATTTCCCTGCCCATTTTCTTTCTGCCCAGGATCAGCGATACCAGCAGGATTCATTGATTTTATTGAAAAAAGAACTGGTTCAGCTGAAATCAGAGCAAACGATAACACGGGCAAAGCTTGATTCCCTCCTGTTAAATATTTGTCAAAAAGAAGAGATGGTACAAACAGAAGATGATCTGGGGAAATTACTGGAAGAAGCAAATAATCTGGCTGAAAGGCAAAAGGAGGAAGAGACCCATCTCTCAAAAAAGTTTCAGAGCGGGGTCCGGCAGCAACAGGGTCTTAATCCCAATATAAGCCTTGGCGGAGATTTTTTCGGAGCGGTAAGCTCTGCAAAAAATGATTTTATATCCGACCCCGGAGATGTATATTATGGTAACAACGGTTTTTTTCTGAGAGAGGTAGAACTTGCCCTGGAATCTCCACTGGATCCCTTTACACGGGGTAAGACATTCATTTCAATTTCAAAAGAAGCAATCAACATTGAAGAGGCATATATGGAATGGCTCAATCTGCCGCTGAACATGAATCTCAAGATCGGAATCTTTTATTCAGAATTCGGCCCTCTCAACAGATATCATGATCATGCACTGCCGCAGTTTGACCGTCCAAGGGCACTGGTAAATCTGTTCAGTAACAAAGGACTTGGAGGAACTGGATTAGCTTCATCATTTATGCTGCCTGAAATTCTTTTTGCCAGCGCAACAACTCTTGATCTAACAATCATCAATGGCACCAATACCGGTGAAAACTTCAGTTTTGCCGATAAGGGATTGCTGTATATAGGTCAGTTTAAGAATTATTATGATATCAACCAGAACAGCTATTTTGAGATCAGGGTAAGCGGTGTTACAGGTATAAATCCATCAACAGGAGAAAATCGTTCATATGTGGGAAGCCTGGGATTGATATATAAATGGGTTCCGATCGGAAGGGAAAAATACAGGACAATTGACTGGAAAACAGAGCTGTTATATAGTTACCGGAACGATATTTCCGAAGATATTAAAGCAAAAGGATTTTATTCCTCCATTCAGAACAAGTTAAATGCAAAATTCTGGATCGGAGGAAGGATAGGGTACTCGGAATTGCCTTATGACAGATCCCAGAATGAGTGGGATTACAGTATTAATATCGATTTCTGGCAAAGTGAATTTGTTTTTACCAGGATCCAATACCAGTACAACAGAAGAAACAGATATTCACCACTGGTTCCTTTAAGTCCGCTTCCTGATGATCATTCAATCATTCTCCAGGTAAACTGGGCAATGGGACCGCATAAACATGAAGCATATTAAAACAACTAATCCGTATAAATATGAAGCTAGCAATCAGAATCACTAATTTAATAATTAAATCACTTCTATTATTTTCTTTTATTCTTTCATTTCTGTGTTTGACTCTTATGGCACAAGGCCAGGGTCAGGAAAGAAATCAGGCCAGAAACCGATACGGGCAACCGGGCGCTAAACTGAATATTGTATGTTCCTTTTCAGACTATGCCTCTATTGCTCAATATATTGCAGGAGACAAGGCTGATGTTTCGTTCATTGCCCACGGGGAACAGGATCCCCATTTTGTCCCTCCCAAGCCAAGTTATGCTGTTACCCTGTCGAATTCGGATATCTGGATTACAACAGGGATGGATCTTGAAATGTGGGCCGCAACACTTATGGATAAAGCCCATAACAAGAAAATCATGGATGGAGAGATCGGTTTCGTTTCTGTATCAGACGGAATAAATATCCTGGAAAAAATTGAATTCGCCAGCAGGACTGAAGGGGATGTTCATCTGATGGGAAATCCTCATATTAACACCAGCCCGGTTAACTGGAAGGTGATCGCTCAGAACATAACCATCGGACTTATTAAAAACGATCCTGTAAATGCTTCATATTATGAGAAGAACAGAGATGCCTTTATCGATAAGGTAGACCGTGCTCTCTTCGGAGACAAGCTTGTTGATCTTTTCGGCGGACCCACTCTGACCAAACTACTTGAAAACAAGACGTTGTTTACTTTTCTGGAAAGACCTTATGAGGAGGGAAAACTCATTGATCATCTAGGAGGCTGGCTAAAGGAAGCATTGCCGTTAAGAGGAATGCGGATTATTACATATCATAAAAACTGGTCATACCTGGCAAATACATTTGGGATTGAAGTAATGGGTTATATTGAACCAAAGCCGGGAATACCGCCTTCTGCAAAGCATGTACAAAACATGATTGAACTGATTAAAGAGCAGAATATCAAAGTTATGATCGTTGCAAGCTATTTTGAGAAGAAGACGGCTCAGATGATCGAAGAAAAAACAGGAATAAAAGCAGTATACCTGCCACTGTTTGTACATGGTGTTCAGGGGATCGAAGATAATTTCGACCTTCTTGATTACTGGATTGATCAGATTAATGCATACATTAAATAAAAAGAGGGCAGATGACTTTTGAGCAGTTCTTTTTAAATCTCTTACTTCCATGACAGACAATCTGTTATTCCTGGCTGCACCAATATCAGTCAGCATCCTGCTTGCCGGAATATTAAGCTATTTCGGAAATCATATATTATCGAGAGGGATTATATTTATCGATATTGCAGTTGCACAGATTGCAGCTCTGGGAACCATGATCGGGCTCCTTCTTGGTTATTCTGAGGAGTCGTTAAGTGTCCAGCTAATTTCCTATTTATTCACGATCATAATTATTTCTCTTTTTGCCCTGACAAAATTCCAGAAGCAGATTATCCCACAGGAAGCGATCATCGGGATTATTTATTGTGTAGGACTTGGACTCTCAATGCTTCTGGCTGAGAAGATTCCGGGCGGATCGAACTTCATAACCAAAACCATTACTGGAAATCTTTTATGGGTAACGTGGGACAAGGTTTTTAATTGTCTTTTAATTTTTGTACTTATCGGCATCATCCACATTGTTTTCTGGAAGCATTTTAAACTTATCTCAAGTACAAAGAATGGACTGCCATACAGCCTCTGGAGAACAAGGGCCTATGAATTAATATTTTATATAACCTTTGGTATTGTTATAGTAAAGGCTGTACCTGTGGGAGGTGTTTTTCTTGTTTTCACACTCCTTATTGCCCCGACAGCTGCAGTAACAATGTTTACACAAAGCTGGAAGAAAAGATTTATATGGAGCTGGATAATTGGTATCGCAGGTTCAGTGCTTGGAATGTACATTTCCTATACTCTTAATATCTCCAACGCACCTGCTATCGTTACCCTGCTTGGAGTTATTGTTTTTATCCTGGCATTCGGGAAGCTTGCTGTGAGAAAGTTGACGAAATTTAATATTGAAAAAGGAAACTGATGGCTACTGCTCTTGATTTTATGTTTGCGCCATTTGTGGCATGTATTCTGCTTATCTTTATTATGGTTTATTTCGGAATTCATGTCATTGAAAGGGAGATTATTTTTATTGACATTGCCCTGGCTCAGATAGCTGCTCTGGGCAGTGCTATATCGCTAGTTATTAACACATTGAATATAGGTCATCATCATCATGCCCAGGAACACGATTCCAGGACATTCATGGCTTACTTTTTCTGTCTTCTTGCAGCAGGTATATTTACTGCCCTGAAGAACAGGAAAATAAAAATACCACTTGAAGCGCTCATAGGCATAGCATATGCAGTAGCTACAACCAGTGCTGTAATTATCCTCGATAAAGGTGCAGGAAGCGATGTTCATATTCATGATATGCTTGCCGGATCTATCTTATGGGTTTCATGGCATCAAGTCCTCCGCTTTTTCTTAATTATAACAGTTATCGGTGGATTTCATTTTATTTTCAGGGAAAAGTTCAAGGGAGTCACTTTATCATACCAGGATAAAGTATCAAATGTTACCAGACCAAAACTCTGGGATTTCCTCTTTTATTTCTCATTCGGAATTGTTATAGTTGAAGCCGTAAATATTGGTGGGATCCTTACTGTTTTTGCGTTCCTTATTATACCAACCTCAATATCGGCCCTCTTTGCAACCCGATGGACTTCCAGAATAATACTGGGATTAATTACAGGAGGTATTGCCACCATTCTTGGTTTATACCTTTCCTGGGTAATGGATATTCCCTGTTCACCTGCAATTATACTATTCCTTGGACTGGCACTGCTTTTAGGGGTAATCATTAGAGCTGTGGTTAATAATCACGGCCTGATCAGAAAAAAAGGATAAATTAATTTTATCAGAACATGAAATACCTTAAACCACGAATTCCGGAAGGCGGAGCTATTGAAGATGGCCCTCAGATTACAATGGAGCAATACAGTGAGATTATGATAGAACAGCTGGGAAGGGAATATTTACGCTTTGCTGATAATGTCATAAAAAAAGTAAATCCCGCATTGAATTCCAGAGTCCTTGAAATAGGGCCGGGACCAGGCTGGGCCGGAATTTATCTTTTAAAGAAAAGGAATGACCTGAAACTGGTTGGGCTGGAAGCTTCTCCCGATATGATCAGAGTAGCTTCAAGAAATGCCCTGAAGGAAGGATTGCATGAAATCGTTTATACCCATGGTTATGCTGAAAACATGTCAAAGTTCAATGTTGGCACTTTTGATATTGTAATTTCAAGAGACTCACTTCATCACTGGGAAGATCCGGAAAAGGTCTTTAAAGAAATAAATCGGATATTGAAGTCATCAGGCAAGCTCTATATTCACGATTCTAGAAGAGATATGAATGCCTTCGGCCGGATGATTGTTGCCATTTTCAGCAGGTTCATACCAAAAAATATGGGCTATTACTGGAGAATTTCGGTTGCTGCAAGCTATACTGAAGAAGAAATACGGACAATTCTTGACAAGATCGGGCTGAATGACTGGATTGTAGAATCCGATTTAATGGATTTAACAATATATCATAATTAAAATAATCAAAGAATATCAGAACCTCAGGTAATTTATAGTATCTCAATAAATCTCATCTAAATTATTTATGACTGATAATTATTTTGAGATCAAGGACAAATGCAGGAAAGGACTCTTAAAATATCTTTCAGATGCCCTGAAAATAATTCCTCCATTAGAAAAACCGGATATACTGGATATCGGTTGCGGCACTGGTGTTGCCACTTTATGTCTTGCTGAAAACTTTAATGGAATAATTACTGCTATCGACAGTGATATTAAACCTTTGGCATGGTTGCAGAAAAAGGTTAAAATACTAAATCTCGGGAACAGAATTATTACTGTAAACAGGTCATTCTTTGATGTCAAATTTGACGATAACAGTTTCGATATTATCCTTGCAGAGGGGTTTCTTAATATAGTGGGATTTCATAAAGGATTTATGGAAATAATTAAAATACTGAGAATTAACCGGTTTTTAGTAGTTCATGATGAATATAAAGAACATAAAAGTAAATGTGAGTTCATTACCGACTGCAATTGCAAAATTTGCGGCTCATTTGTTTTGGATGAACTTGTTTGGTGGAATGATTATTATAAACTGCTTGAAGAGGAGATATATCTGCAACAAAATAAGGGTATTGCCGGCTTTTTCAGACCGGATCTTGATGAGATTAAATTGTTTAGGCTTATTCCAAATCAATTCAGATCAGTTTATTACATAATTCAAAAATTATGATCCTGACAAACGTAATTCATCAAATATTAAGGCCTCTTTTGGGCATTTGCCTGTTCTTGTCACAATTTACAGGTAACCGGACTACTTTCTTTTCAGAAAATTATTACATTCTGGCTGCAGGGACATTAGTCGTTATTGCAGGCATTTTATTATGGATTACTGCGTCAATAAATCTACAGAAAGCAATTAAAGAGAAAAAAATAGCAATCAGCGGTACGTATAAATATATCAGGCATCCGATATATGTAAGTATCTATATCCTTTCTGCAGGGTTAGGACTTATTTTTTTCGCATGGTTATGGTTCGTTGTGTTGATTGCTTTCCTGCCTCTCTGGTATCTGGAATGCCGGAATGAGGAAAAGGAAATGATAATATTATTTGGACAGGAATACATTGACTATCAAAAAAGGACAGGGATGTGGCTCCCCAAAAAATTAAGGGCAGGTTGAAATAATCCTTTAACAGTAAAATATTTTCCCTTGATTTCCGCCTTAACTAATAGAAAGGGGGAAAGATATCGCACTTAAAATAAAATACAATCAATGAAAAAGAAAAATGGTAATGCCGTATTCAGCTCTGAAAGATCAGAATCCCTTGAGACACCGCTAAGGAAGCTGTTCCAGAATCCGAAAAGAATTCTTGGAAGATATATAACTTCGGGAATGACTGTCCTGGATTTTGGCTGCGGGCCGGGTTTCTTTACAATTGAGATGGCCAGGATTACCGGGCCGGCCGGAAAAGTAATTGCTGCCGACTTGCAACAAGAAATGTTGGAGAAGGTAAAGAATAAAATAAAGAAAAATGACCTGGGAAATATTGTTGAAGTATGGAAATGTCCTGAACGAAGTACAGGACTGTCAGGAAAATTCGACTTTATCCTGATCTTTCATGTCCTTCATGAATTACCCGATCAGTCCGGATTTCTGAAAGAAGTACAGACACTCCTGAATCAGGATGGCAGAATCTTACTGGTTGAACCTCAGTTTCACGTTTCAGGAAAAGAGTTTGAAGAACTGGAGGCAAAACTCCGGAGAATGAGATTTGAAATTACTGCAAAACCCGGAATATTTTTAAGCCGGTCATTGCTGTTGAAAATGAAAAATCAGTAAGATATTTAGTGATATCTATCAACAAACTAATAGATGAATTTTACTGCGGACCATTTTGTATCCTTGGTATAATAATAATAGCTTTGTCCGTTGTTTTTTTCGGATATCTCATCTACAGAGATGTCCGTAAATACCGCAAAGCAGAAAAAAATGGCCAGGCCGCAGAAAAGCAGGAAAATATCCAATCCGCCTAAAATGAAAGGCTTCAGGCCTTTCGGTATGCAATCGGGCAAAATAGAAGCAGTTATCCTGAAGTTTGAGGAATACGAAAATATCAGGCTTGTCAATTATGAAATGCTTCCGCAGGAAGTCGCTGCAAAGCAAATGAGTGTTTCGAGGCCTACATTCACACGTATATATAACAAAGCCCTTAAACAAATCGCCAGATCATTTGTTGAAGGTAAAGCAATTGAAATAGAGGGCGGCAATTACAAACTGGATAAAGACTGGTATCGATGCAAAAAATGCTTCAGGCTTATCCAGAGGATAGAAAACCATTTTAAATGTGAAAACTGTACCTCGTATGGAGTAAATGAATTGATAAAACTAAATTAAAAATCATCAAAAACCAATGGAAATTATATTTGAAGGCGGCAAGGTAGTCACCGCGATTTCACACGGACATAAAATCAGAACCGACCAGCCTCTTGATAACGGGGGCGGAAATACCTCTCCTGCTCCCTATGATCTCTTTCTGGCTTCAATCGGGACATGCGCAGGGATCTATGTAAAATCTTTCTGCGATAACCGCAGCATTCCGATCGATGGCATTAAAATAATCCAGAGTCATGAATGGAATCCTGAGAATGGTTTACCGGTTAATATAAAGCTTGATATCAAGCTTCCACCGGGATTCCCGGAAAAATATAAAGCATCACTGATACATGTAGCTGACCTCTGCAAGGTAAAGAAGACAATGCTCTCACCTCCGAAATTTGAGATCGTAACTTCAGAAGCCTGAAGAAAATAAGAATTATTATGAACATATACCCGGCTAAACCAGGTACATGTTTATAAGTTGCTCGTAAAGCTCCTGCTTCCCGCTTATTGGTTTTGGTACTCCTGCTTTGGCAGCAAGATCCCTCAGTTGCTTAAGGGTTAATTTTCCATTTTCAAAATCCTTGCCCGGACCCTTGTCAAATGAAGCATACCTCTTCTTCCTCATTTTGAGGTAATCGCTCTCTTTGAGGATCTTATCGGCTATAAACAGTGACCTCGCAAAGGTATCCATACCGCTTATGTGTGCTATAAAAATATCTTCAAGGTCGGTTGAGTTTCTGCGTATATGTGCATCAAAGTTTATCCCTCCTGTTTTAAAACCGCCTGCCCTGAGAATTACCATCATAGCTTCCGTAACCTCGAATATATTTGTAGGGAATTCATCAGTATCCCAACCATTCTGATAATCACCCTTGTTTGCATCAATGCTGCCAAGCATTCCGGCATCGGCAGCTACCTGCAGGTCATGAGCAAATGAATGACCCGCCAGGGTTGCATGGTTGACTTCGACGTTAAGCTTGAAATCCTTGTCAAGCCCGTAGTGGCGCAGAAAACCAATTACCGTTGCAGCATCATAATCATATTGGTGTTTCGTTGGCTCCATAGGCTTCGGCTCAATGAGGAATGTGCCTTTAAATCCATTCTTCCGGCCATAGTCCCTTGCCAGAGTGAGCATCATTGCCATGTGGTCGAGCTCCCGCTTCATATCGGTATTATGAAGGCTCATGTATCCTTCCCTCCCTCCCCAGAAGACATAGTTCTCTCCGCCAAGGGCAACCGTTGCATCAATTGCATTTTTCAACTGTGCGCCTGCATTGGCGACAACAGCAAAATCAGGATTTGTAGCAGCGCCGTTCATATAACGGGGATTCCCGAACAGGTTGGCTGTTCCCCATAGAAGCTTCACGCCGGTCTGCTGCTGCATTTTCTTCATTACAGGCACATACTTCGCAAGTCTTTTTTCAACGTCCAGGACTGTACCGTCGCCTCCCACAACATCAAGATCGTGGAAACAGTAGTATGGGGCTCCTATTTTGGTAATAAATTCAAAAGCTGCATCCAGCCTGTTCTTTATCTTATCATCAAGAGGCATTTTATCCCATGGAAAAACATGAGTGGGATCCCCAAACTGGTCTTTTCCGTCGCCGCAGAATGAGTGCCAGTAAGCTATTGCAAAACGAAGATGATCCTTCATTTTTTTCCCTGAAACAACCTGATCAGGGTTATACCACCTGAACGCAAGCGGATTTTTAGAATCTTTCCCTTCGAACTTTATCTTCCCGATCCCGGGATAGTACTCTTTTTTGCCTTTGTAAATCATATGATAGTGTTTTAGTTTGACAATCTGCATTAGTTTTCGAAAATAGTCAAATTTGTAATAACTGACAATTTACCCCCTACCCAACCGCCCCCCAGGGGGAGGAGCGCTTTTCCCTCCCCCCTGGGGGAGGGCCAGGGAGGGGGTCAGGTTCAAATAGAAACTAAATTGTTCTTAAATAATCTTTCCATTTTGAATACGTCTCCTCATACGCGCCTGTTTTTGTTTTATCCGGTGCTGTCACTCCAACTTCCTTCAGCCCTGCAAATGCCTCTTTTACAGACTTATAATAACCGCACCCTATGCCGGCTCCCCTGGCAGCGCCAAGAGAACCATCAGTATTGTACAGGTGAATTTCAGTCCCGGTTATGCATGCCAGGGCTTCCCTGAATATGCTGCTCTGGAACATATTTGCCGCTCCTGCCCTTATAACTGACGGAATGATTCCTGTCTCCTTCATTATATCAAGGCCGTATTTGATCGAAAACACTATACCTTCCTGTGCAGCCCTGAACAGATGAGCATTTGTATGAGTATTGAAATTCAGTCCCAGTATTCTTGCGCCTGTATCCCTGTTTCCGAGCATCCGCTCTGCCCCGTTGCCGAAGGGTATAACAGACAGACCTTCAGAACCCGGAGGTATTTTCCCTGCAAGTTCATTCATCCCGTCATAGCTCAGGTTAATACCTGCATTCCTTCTTAACCAGGAATTGAGAATACCTGTTCCGCTGATGCAGAGCAGTACGCCCAGACGGGGTTTTTCAGGTGTATGGTTTACATGAAGGAAGCTGTTGACTCTTGAAAGAGGTTCATATTTCTTCTGATCCGTGACTCCATAAATAACTCCTGATGTTCCCGCAGTTGCTGCAACTTCCCCGGGCTCCATAACATTCAGGGATAATGCATTATTAGGCTGATCACCTGCCCTGTACGAGACCGGTATTCCTTCAGGCAGACCCAGCTCGGAAGCAACAGATCGTAAAAGCCGGCCCTGAATGGAGAATGATGATACTGCTGTGGAAAGGATATCCTTGCTGAAACCAAAAAAATCCATAATTTCTTTTGATACCATTTCGTCTTTAAAATCCCAGAATATGCCTTCAGAAAGCCCTGAGAATGTTGTTAAAGGCTCTCCTGTAAGCCTCAGGGCAATGTAATCACCGGGAAGCATTATCTTGTGGATCCGTGAATAAATGCCGGGTTCATTTTCTTTTACCCATGCAAGTTTTGTTGCTGTAAAATTACCAGGAGAGTTTAACAGGTGAGAGAGACAGAAATCCTTGCCGATGCCGTTAAATGCCTTTTCACCGTAAGGGACAGCCCTTCCGTCACACCATATAATAGACGGGCGAAGTATCTTAAAGTTCTTATCAAGTACTACAAGACCGTGCATCTGGTATGATATCCCGATTGCCCCTATATTTTTCCTGTTCTGACCAAGTTGGATATTGCAATCAGCAATTGTAACCTTAAGATTTTCCCACCAGCTTTCCGGGTCCTGTTCGGCCCAACCCGGATTTCGGGCAATGATCTTCATTTCATCCTTCGGATGGAAAGCCGAAGCCATGCATTTACCTGACTCGCCATCAATTACTGATGCTTTTACTGAAGAGCTCCCGATGTCTATTCCAAGAAGTAACATATTAATATAAGTTTAGAGTGCCTAAAGTACTAAGAGTTCATTTTATTTCATAACTCTAAGTACTCTAAACTCTAGTTCACTTTAGGCACTTTTAACATATTAAGGTGTTTTAGTATCATTATTTTTCTCTGAGAGTTGATTCGCGGATTATCAGTTTATGCTTCAGCACGATGGTGCTTAAATTGCCTGTGCCTTTATTATTAAGTTTATTAATCAGTGCAGTGGCTGCTATCTCTCCAATATCCTTAGCAGGGTACTCTATAGTAGTAAGATTCGGCTGTACCACCTGGCTCAGCGGTTCATTGTTGAATCCTGCCACAGCAATATCCTGGGGAACCCTTATCCCCATTTTCTGCAGTGTACAGATGACTGCAACAGCTGTTGCATCATTTGCTGCAAATATGCCATCGGGCTTCTGCTTCATTTTCATTATTGCCTGGGCTGCCTTCATTCCGGATTCATGGTTCAGCTCACTTATCAGAAGCAGCTCCTGGTCATATTTAAGCTTATTGTCAATCAGTGCTTGTTTATATCCG
>Ga0105099_10000771_pt1 | contig 21289 bp, 14 predicted proteins | sample PPLLak3cmMay2015_2_FD_79138 | JGI IMG/M metagenome (GOLD analysis project Ga0105099, IMG submission 79138) | Freshwater sediment microbial communities from Prairie Pothole Lake near Jamestown, North Dakota, USA - PPLs Lake P8 Core (1) Depth... | ecosystem: Environmental > Aquatic > Freshwater >... | reverse complement strand
TTCAGTTCACCAATCTCTGGTGGCAGCGCGGTTAGCTGATTGCCGGAAAAATTAAGCTCCGTTAAGTTTTTCAGTTCACCGATCTCTGGCGGAAGCACGGGAAGCTGATTGCCGGAAAGATAAAGCTCCGTTAATTTTTTCAGTTCACCAATCTCTGGTGGCAGCGCGGTTAGCTGATTGCCGGAAAAATTAAGCTCCGTTAAGTTTTTCAGTTCACCGATCTCTGGCGGAAGCACGGGAAGCTGATCGCCGGAAAGATTAAGCGTCGTTAAGTTTTCATTTTTGCATTTTCTAATAATTTCAAATAATGCTTTTCTATCCATAATTGTTTGTCCCAATAAAAAGAAACTGTTAATAAGGCGGGTGTTTCCAATAATCTTTTGGATTAAAGGTCGAGCTCGAATCTAAATATTTAAAAAATATCTATACACCCTACAGCCTTCAACCTAAATAAAAATAGAACCAACTGCATCTAAAAATTACCCAATTCTCATTTCATAAAATACTATATTATAAAGCCCAAAGTTTTTTCCTAAATTATTTTATAAAAATTGTCATGTTCATTAACCCGTTCAAACAGGCATAAAAACTATGAAAACCACGAATTCTTCTCTTGTTGTCGGCATCGGATCAGCTCTTGTTGATATCCTTCTTCAGGAAACCGATGATTTTCTTATTTCTACCGAAGCCCAGAAGGGTGGCATGTTGCTGGTAGACGCGCAAAAAATAGAATCGGTTCTTTCTCGTACCAAGCGTCAGTATTCGCTTGTTCCCGGCGGGTCGGCGTGTAATACGATTATTGGTATGGCTCGTCTGGGTCAGAAGGCGCGTTTTGTGGGGAAGAGGGGCAACGATGAGCTGGGTGAGACGCTTGAAAAGACTTTGAAAGAGTGCGGGGTTGAACCTTTGCTGGAAAAATCAGCAACCCAGACGGGAAGGGTGCTTTCGATTATTACGCCGGATGCACAGCGGTCCATGTTTACGTTTCTTGGGGCTTCATCGGAGATGAGGCCTGGTGACGTCACGCCGGAAAAATTAGCGGGTGCAGCTTTGGTGCATATTGAAGGGTATATGCTTTTTAACGAGGAGCTTATTTTCGCTGCGCTGAAGGCTGCAAAAAAAGTCGGAGCACTGATATCTCTGGATCTTGCCAGTTTTACCGTTGTTGAGGCGTCGAAAAAGATTCTGGCTGATATCATACGGGAATATGTGGATATTCTGCTGGCGAATGAAGACGAAGCGAGGGTATATACCGGTTTTTCGGACGAAGCTAAAGCTTTGGAACTGCTTTCGAAACATGCGGATACGGCGGTTTTAAAGGTAGGTAAGAGGGGAAGCTATGTTGCTGATAAAGGCAAGGTCTATTCTTTCGGCATTATGGGCAATGGCCATGCGGTTGATACTACCGGAGCAGGCGACCTCTGGGCATCAGGATTTTTATATGGTTTGATAAATGGCCTGCCAGTTGATAGGTGCGGAAAGCTCGGTGCAGCATGCGGGTATGAAGTATGCCAGGTTATCGGCGCTCATATTCCGGAACAGGGCTGGGCCCGGATAAGAAAAAACATACCTCTGGAATAGTAACAGGTTATTAAAGCCGGGAAAATAAATACTTCATTCGGGTTTTTTTACCGATTTTGGTAAATACTGTTCCCGATAATTATTCGGAAGAAAATGCATTTTTTCCTCTCCTTAATATATCAGATTACAAGATAAAAATAAAATTCACTAATATGAATCATATACGGCAAATTTTCACTGAAAATGGTATTTTGCACCTGCTGGAATTATTTTCTTTTTCGAATAAAAAAAATTGGCACACCAATTGCAATATTAATTAGTGAGAGTGTTAATACCACGAAAAGTGGATGTGTGTGATGATGATGGGGTATCAGGTGTGATGGCCTGAAAAGGGAAGAGATCGCAAGGTCTTTTCCCTTTTATATTTTATACCTGATGCCGCAATTGGATTCGAATTCGTATTCAATACCGGTTTAATTGGCTTTCTGACTGATCCAGACATTCTCCCTGCCCAGTTTGTTCCTTAAAGCTTCTACAACATCATTAGAAGGCGATATCTGGATTTTTTTGGAGAGTACCCTGTGTTCATTTTCTTCGCGGGTGATAAGGTGTATAACAAGATTACAGGAGCCTTTATTTTTACCGCACAATGAAAACACCTCTTTGACAAACTCCTCTTCCAGCGCCTGGGTTCGCATTCTGATATGAACGCTTTTTACCAGTTTCTCCCGCGATTCAGAGAGCGGCAATATTTTTTCAACGATAACTTTATAGTTATAGTTGCCCTCTTTCTTCTGCAATACTCCGCGCACGAGGACCATGGCGTCGACAGCGCAGAGCAGGTTGTATTGCGTGTATGCTTCGGCAAAGGCAATCAATTCGACGGATCCGTAAAAATCCTCCATCTGCAAAAACGCCATCTGCTTCCCGTCTCTCTGGGTGATGTTTTTAACCGAGGTTATCACGCCGCCGACTATCACGCTGGTGCCGTCCCGGATCTCGTCCAGAGCAGACTCTTTCAGAGAAACCGTGGTAAAGCCGAGTATTTCATCCTTATAATGGTCTAAAGGATGGCCGCTCATATAAAAATTAAGCACCTCTTTTTCTTTAGCCAGAAGCTGATTATAGGGCCACGGCGGAATTTCCGGCAACTCCGGCTCCGGAACGGAGATATTGGTGTATGCACCCGCATGATCCTTTCCCGCCGATTCCACCGGATCACTGAAAAGATTCGTCTGTCCAAGCAGCCGGTCCTTCTGAAAACTGTTGCCGTATTCGATGGCGCTCTCGATGGCATTGAAGAGTTGCGCCCGTGTTCCGGGAAGAGAATCCATGGTGCCGGCCATGACAAGGGATTCCAGGGATTTCTTGTTCACGATCCGTAAATCGACCCTCCGGCACAGGTCGTAAATGGTTTTGAACGCGCCCTCTTTCTCGCGCGACTCGATGATAAGATCCGCTGCTTTACCCACATTGGCAATCACGCTCAAACCAAGATTTACCGTGCCATCATGAATGGCGCATTTTATCTCGCTGCGGTTTATATCGGGGGGAAGCACCTTCACCCCGAGCCGCTCCGCCTCGTTTTTCGCCGCAAGGAACTTCTCTTTTTCACCGATATGGGAGGTCAGAACCGCGGTCATGTACTCCAGGGAATAGTGGGCTTTGAGATACGCGGCCTGATAGGATACGTGCGCATACACGGTCGCATGAGCCTTGTTGAACCCGTACTCCGCGAACCGCGCCATCAATGCGTACACCTCTTCGGCTGCCTGTTTTTTGATCCCTTTGGCTACCGCGCCTTCCACGAATTTGATACGCATCGTTTCCATTTTCTCGGCGTCTTTTTTCCCCATGGCTTTGCGCAGGATATCCGCCTGGCCCAGGGTGAACGCGCCCATTTTCTGGGCTATACGCATGACCTGTTCCTGGTATACGATGATGCCATAGGTGACGTCGAGAATATCCTTCAGCAGGGGATGCGGATAATTGATAGGCTCCTTGCCGTGTTTCCGGTGGATGAAAGAGTCGATATTGCTCATGGGTCCCGGCCGGTAGAGCGCGGTCATGGCGATCAGATCTTCGATACAGGTCGGTTTCAATTTGCGGAGATAGTCCTGCATGCCCTGCGACTCAAACTGGAACACATCCGTTGTCTCGCCGGCGTGAAACAGCTTGTAGGTTATCTGGTCGCCGTCCGGTATCTCCCACAGCCGTATCTTTGTGCCGTGATACTTTTCTATGAGCTGGCACGCTTCCTGAAGCACGGTGAGGGTGCGCAGGCCCAGGATATCCATTTTAATAAGGCCGACAGACTCCACGTATTTCATGTCGAACTGGGTCATGACGCTGTCGGTTCTTGCCTGCTTGAACAGAGGCACCCAGTTGACCAGCTCCGACGGGGCGATGATCACGCCGCCGGCGTGCATGCCCGGCTGCCGGGCGAGGCCTTCGATGACCCTGGCATATTCGAATATCTCTTTATATTTGGGATTGGTTTCGATCGCGGTTTTAAGCTCGGCATTCGCCTTGATGGAGGTTTGCAGGTCCTTCTCCTGTATCATGGAGGAGAGCCGGTTGGATTCCGACACGCTGATCCCCATGACCCGTGCCACATCCTTGACCGCGGCTTTGGCTTTCATCCTGCCGAAGTTGATGATCTGGCATACCGAATCACGTCCATACTTGTTGATAACGTAATCGATGACCTTGTACCGGTCGTGATCGGCGATATCGACGTCGACGTCGGGCATGCTCACGCGTTCCGGGTTGAGGAACCGTTCAAAGATCAGGTCGAATTTTATAGGATCGACGTTCGTGATGCCGATACAATAGGCCACGATGCTGCCTGCCGCTGATCCCCTGCACCCGCGCAGGATACCCATCTCATCCGCCTTCATTAAAAAATCCCTCACGATGAGAAAATACCCGGAAAAACCCATGGTTTTGATGATATTCAGCTCGAACTTGAGCCGTTCCCGGATCTCGGGCGACGCATCCGGATAGTTTTTGCTGAAACCCTCTTGTGCAAGCACTTCAAGGTATTGCGGCGAATCTTTGTATTCAGCGGGAATTCCCGGTACCGGGATCTGTACCTGCCGGTGGATCTTCACATTGCATTTTTCAGCTATTTCAACGGTATTTTTTGCGGCTTCGGGCAGCTCGGGAAACAGCGCCAGCATCTCCTGCGGCGTTTTCAGGTACATCTCGTTCGTAGAAAACCGGTAGTGGCCGGGGTTGGCAAGCAGGTCCTGCGTCTGGAGGCACAACAGTATCTCGTGCGCTTTGGCGTCCTCTTTTTCAAGATAGTGAGCGTCATTGGTGACGATAAAGGGAATCCCCATCTCGCGTCCCATGACGATCAACTCTTCGAAGGCTATTATCTCTTCGTCAATACCATGCTTCTGCAGTTCGAAATAAAAATTTCCCTCGCCGAATATCGAGAGATACTCCGCGGCGAGCGCTCTGGCTTTTGCCCGGTCGCCGGCTATGATCGCACGGGGCACCGCCCCGGCAATGCAGGCGGTCGTCCCGATCAATCCTTCGGAATACTGGCGGAGCACCTCCATATCGATCCGGGGTTTATAGTAGAACCCCTCCAGATACCCGATGGTGCTGAGGCGGATGATATTCTTCCAGCCGGCCTCGTTTTTTGCAAAGAGTATGAGGTGGCTGTTCTTCGCCTCGTCATTGGCTGTTTTGTTTGTCCGCGAGTCGGGCGCGATATACGCCTCAAACCCCAGAACCGGTTTGACACCCTGCTTCATGCACTCGTCGTAGAACTCGCACGCGCCGAAAACGCCGCCGTGGTCGGTTATGCCCAGCGCGGGCATGTGCCATCGCACCGCCTTTTCAACCAGATCGCGTATGCGTATCGCTCCGTCAAGAAAGCTGTATTCGGTATGAGTGTGCAGATGGATAAAAGGGTGCGACGAGGTCACGACGACTTGACCCCAATTCTTCTGATTCGCTTGATATAGAATTTCTTCGGCGTGCCCGACGTCTCGATCTTCCCTTCGACAAACGCATCGGCGCCGTTGACGAGCTTTACCGGCGACAGCAGATAGACGCCCTGTTTCAGATACGGGCTGCCCTCATATTCGAGCTTCAGGACGTGACCCATGAGAATGGCATAATCGACCACATGGAAGAGTTCATTCAATTCCAGTTTTTTCAGTTCTTCGCTGTATTTACCCGAGGTGATCGGCCGGGCCTCGCTTTTTGTCTGGTTCTGGACAAACTCCGTAAAGAGCGTCAACTCTTCCGGCGCGTCTTTGGGCAGAAGGCTCTGGGCGGAAGGTGGTTTCGGCTGGTGCGCCTCGGGTACGCGCGGGTCAAAACCCATGGTCAACAGCAGGTTCCTCACATCCTCTTCGCGCCCCTTTTTAACGGTAAAAGCCGAATACACCTTGAGCGGCTCGATCAGATTTTTAAGCGGCGCGTAGGAGCTGACCTGCATGCTCGTTTTTTCGTCGGCAACAATGATGGTCTCGTTTTTTATAATACACAGCCGCGAAAATTCGCGAATCCACTCTTTGACCGTTGCAACGACATTCTCCGGCGCTTCCCATTTCTGCAGGGAGGCGATAAGCGTCTCTCCCGGAACTCCCCTGCTCAATGAGTTGTGAACGGTCTCGCGGTTGATGATACCCTTGTACACCCTGTCCAGGCTGGTGATCTCTCCTGACAACGCAAACAGGTGTAATCCTTCAGGCTGGATCTCCTGGGGCAGCAATGCCGAAAAATCAGGCATGATCCGTATTTTGACAACAGGTTCGGCCTTGGCCTGGCGCATCTCCTCCGGGGCTTTTCTGAAGAATATCTCCCTGCCGTTGGTGCCCGCCTCAATGAAACCGATATAGTGAAAAACCAGAAGAGCGTCCATGATCTTGGTGCGGCATGATTTCGGAGCAAACGACGTGGAAAGCCACGACTTGCCTGCCGTATCGAGCAGGTGGTTGAATATGAGCATGCCCCAGTCGCCCAGGTATTCAACGGCGAAACCGCAGAAATCGGCGTACAGTTTACCGGGCTGGTTTTTCAACCACAGTTCAATCTGCGACAGCGTCGTCGTATAGACCTTTTCCTCCTCTGCCACAAGCCCCCTGGCCTGCCCGTATGCCAGAATCAGGTTTATGATTTTCTCCGTATCTTTCTCCTTTTTATCGAACAGGCAGGTTTCAACGGTACCATGCAGCTTCCTTTTTATCTCGGCGAATGAGAGCTGGGCCAGGGAGCTGTCCATCTTCTTTTTTAAAAGCCCCTGGGACGCGAGAATCAGTAAGACCGTGGTATCGCTGACACAGCGCAGCGGTAAAAAAGGAACCGGTTTTGCATGACCATCCGTCTTTGCCCAGGTGTGGAGAAAGGAGGCGAACCTCCTGCACAGGGCAGCCTCGAGATCGGAAAAGCCGAAATAGTACTGCGCACCGTAGGTATCCGAAGCACAATAGATCAGAAACGAGTTCAGAAGCTCCTCGTGCCGCTCCTCGTACCCGACGGCTTTGAGGCCGCTGGTACCGAAAAGGTACACCAGAACACACGCTTTTTTCGCTTCGTCGCTTAACGCCTCGAAACGCTGAAAGAGCGCTTTGTCGGAAGCGCACTCTTTTTTTATATAGTCTATCAGCTCGGATGAGATGATCTTTCGTTCCCTTTTGGTGTCTTTAACAAGGTTCCTGAAGACAACGGCAGGCGGCAGACGTTTTATATAATCACAGAAGGATAAACGCTTAAGCTTGTTCACATTACCTCTTTGTTAAGTATTGCGGTTTGCTGTAAAAATATATTAATGGCGCGCACGTTATCCAGAATAGATATCGGATGCATCCGGTCGGAGGCCGGGCGGAATTATTTGCGCGCAAACTGATAAAAAATATATTATCCTGGGGGCGTGATAATACTGCAAACAAACCGGGGGTTGAGCACAGCCCATCCTGTCGACGCCCTGTATTATATTTATACGGAATATCGAAGAAACCTACAAAGGAGTACGCTGTATGATCAATAAAGAGCTGCTGGACATTCTCTGCTGCCCCGAAACGAAACAGGACATAACCTACGTTGATGGGGACATCATAAAAAAAATCAACAGTGAAATACAGAAAGAGACTCTCAAAAACAGGGGCGGCGAAACTGTCAGGGAGCCTATCGAGGCCGGATTGCTGCGCGAGGACCGGCAGTTTCTCTATCCGGTGCGGGAGGATATTCCCATCATGCTTATTGAAGAAGCCATACCCTTCGGGCAATTTGACGGTAAATAACATTCCCTCGTTTCCGGCGCCGTCCTACCGTTTCTTCAATTTCTTTGCTCTGGATTTCAACAGGGAAAATATGACGAACAGGATCACGATGGTGATCGCCTGAAAAATAATGCGCGGCGTCAGGAAAGCCGCGCGCGGCGGTTTGATGATTTCCTGTCTCCCCGACAGGATGAACCGGTTAACCGTATCGCCGCTGGCGCTTAACCCTGCAGCAACAATTTCATATTTCCCGTCGGTACCCGCGGAAACAAAGTCCCAGGGTATGAGCCATTCCGCTGTAATGGAAGTATCTCCCTCCGAACAGACCTTTTCAACGGCATACCACGGCGATTCAGCAGGCGCGGTGTCCAGCCGGATGCTCAGAGCGCTTGCGGAGGCTGCCTGCCGAAACAGGTTCAATGCATGGAGCGGACAGGTGTCGCGGTATTGGAACCGGATATAACCGGCAATACCTGCAGGGGTATTCATCGCATCCGCCGTAAAAAAAAAATCGCCATTCAGTGTGTCGGTATCTTCCTCGTTCCATTCAATAAGCAGTGCATCGACCTGAATCGAGCGGCCTTGCCGGTCGATGGAAAGGAGTTGCCCGCCCTCGCGCCCGGCCAGGGTTATACCGACAATGACTAACAGTGCTCCGAGTGCTGTCTGTTTCATTTCACACACCTTATTCCGACGCTCACCTCGCCGTACTCCGGGGGGAAGAGCTGCCTGTTTTTTATCTTCAACTGTTCCTCGTCGCTATACCAGCCACCGCCTCTGATCACACGATACCTGCCCACGGGCGGCCCCGAAGGGTTCTCCAATTCCGACATCGTATAATAGTCAAACCCATACCAGTCGGCGGTCCATTCCCAGACGTTGCCCGTCATATCAAACAGGCCCCACCTGTTCGGGCTGTACGAGCCGGGCTGCGCCGGTTTATTGGCGGAGGCCGGCGTGCACTGGGCGGGTGTGGGAGGGGCAGCACCCCAGGTATAGCTGTTCTGCCCCCCTGCAAGGGCTGCATATTCCCACTGTGCCTCGGTCGGGAGCCGTTTCCCCCTGAAAGCGCAGTATTGCCTGGCCTGATACCAGTCAACACATACGACCGGCAGGCTGGGAGAACGGCTGTCCGGCGGTACGACAACCTTCCGGATGCCCGAAGAGCTCCATATAATGCATTTGCCGTCGTCGTAGTGGGGCTGCGTGCACGCGCCCTGTTTTACGCAGGAGTCGTAGAGCGCATTTGAAACCTCATACGCGTCGATTGTCATTGCCGGGAGGGTAACCGTATGCGGCGGTTTTTCGTCTGCTTCGCCGTCAGCGCCGCCCATTATAAAGCTGCCGCCCGGCACTGCTGCCGCCTGCGAAAAAACAGGAATAGAGCAGTACACGACAAAAGCGAATACTTTATTGTACAGGTTCACGCGACTCCCGCCCTGTCGTCCGCCGGCCGCAGGATTATTTATTCTGGGTCAATTCAATAAGCAGGATGACCAGGCTGAAACAGACAAATACCCCTATCGCCACCTTATCGAGAATCGACGACATTTTCGACTTCTCCTTTTTTCCCCTGGTCTCCGGAGCGGCCGCGGTGTCGGGAGCTGCCTTTGTCAGCGGGGCAAGTATGGCGTGAACCGAGTCTCTCCCGCCGCCGTTCATGGTGACGGTTCTCTGCTGGGGTTCATACCCTTCCAGCGCCAGGCGTATTGCATAGGTTCCGGGCTTCAGCTTCGAGTCGGCGTAGGGCGTTTTACCCGCACGTTCGTTATTCAGCAAAACCGCTGCGCCTGACGGTTCGCTGCTCACCAGGAGCTGTACCGGCTTTACCAGCTCAAAGGTCACTTTATTGTCCATTCCCCCGGAAATAGTGATCGTGGCCTTTTTGGCAAAATAGTCCTTCTTTTTAATGATGATTATATGTTTGCCTGCAGGAATATCGGTCAGCGTTATCGGCGCATTTCCTTTCAACACATCGTCAAGAATAACAAATGCGCTGTCAGGAACGGTCGTAACGGTCAGCGTGCCGACCGCAGCTGCCTGACCGGTTGCAGCGCCGCTGTCCTGTATGTTTCCAACCTCCTGCCCGGACATAATTGCCGCCGGAGCCGCTTGTACGGAATCCTGCGCGGGCGTTGTCGCCGGACCCTGAGCCAACAGCGTGGCGCAGGCAACAATTAAAAACATAATGCTGTTGAAACATCCTCTCATATCTACCCCTTTTTTCAAGTAATTGTATGATATTCCCGTAAGGTTTAAAATATAAACTATGGGAACGGATTCAGCCGTAGAATTTCTTTTTAGCACCTTCTTCATACTATAACTAACTATAAAGCGGCGTATGCCGGACGCATACGCCCATGTCCCGCCCCATCGTGTTAAATACGCGTCAAATATGAGGAGTGGGCGGTTAATATATTATTTTATAACCGTTGAGACATTTTCTATAAGTTACGTTTTTGATCAATAATTATTTACCGTTAAAACAATTAAAGGAGTTAAACGCAATGAGTGACAACAAGATCCAAAGAACGCTGGCGATCGTCAAACCGGACGCATTTGCCAGAAAACTGTCCGGCAAAATTGTTGACAGGATCGAGCAGGAGGGGCTCTCGATAATCGGCATCAAGGTGCTCCGGGTCACGGCTGGTCAGGCTGCCGATTTCTACGCCGTGCATACAGGCAAACCGTTTTTCGACGAACTGATCTCCTTCCTCTCGTCGGGCAAAATCATGGTGCTTGCGCTTGAGGGAGAAAACGCCATCGCACGGTGGCGGACACTGATGGGCGCGACCGACCCCTTAAAAGCAGCCGAAGGAACACTTCGCAGGCTCTACGGGTCATCGGTAGGAAAAAATGCGTGTCACGGTTCCGACGCCCCGGAAACGGCAAAAATCGAAATAGATTTCTTTTTTAAACAGCCGGAACTGGTGTCATAGGCACAGACCCGGCAGTAACCTGCCAGGCTCTCTTTGCCCGTCTGAAAGCGGGAGGAGCCTGGCTGGCCGCCCGTGCCTGCTGGTTGTTCATGGGTAACTCCCCTGGCGGCAGCCGATAACCGCGAAAAGCGTCAGGCCGGTTAATTCATGACCGTTGTTAAAATGCCGGTACATATTTTTAAGTAACACCTGCAAGTCCTCCTCTCTTCGGGGGATTGTGGGGACGAAAAGAATATTTAACATCACGGTACTACTGTAAATCATGCTTATGCTGGTTACAATTTTACCGGGAAAGTAACGTACTATGTATACATACCTGCGGACATGGGCAGTGGTACTCGTGCTCGGGGGAATCGCGCTGATGCAGTGCAGCCCCAAAACCGTCATAATCAACAACACCGCCGAAAAAACGGAACAGACCGATGAATGCACTCTGAAGGACGAAATCTGTGCCGAAGCGGCTGATTTTCAAAAAGTGTATAACACTATGCCCGAAGAAGAGAAAAAGGATATGCTGCCGGTGCTGAACAGTTATATACAGCATTGTCAGGAAGCGCAGAAGAGGTGTGAAAAAAGCAATAAAAAATAAGCTCACTTTCTGCGCCGGTACTGCTTCCGTTGAAAATGCGCCGGCCTCACCTCCCTCCCCGGAACCGAAGCGTGCGTCGTGTGGAAGAGAGTATGTCGCCGGCTGATCCGCGGCGCCCGCCCGTGTGCAATGCCGGGAAAAATAACCGGGCCGGGGCAAAAGTACCCGGAACATCCCGTAAAGCCGTGTCAGAAGACCGGAAAAAATGCGGTTAATTCTGTAGCGAAATAAAAAGAAGAGTGATATACTTTAATATATATTCTTTCCTGTAAACAGTTTCCGTACCTATGGTTAAAACAGTATTTACTATTATCGCCGCCCTCGCTGCACTATCCTCGTTTGCACAGGATAGTACCACCAACCATCCGGACGCCGAAGCGTACGGGGCGATAAAAATCATTTCCACCCCGTCCGACGCCGACATTTTTCTGAACGGCCGTGAAACCGGCGAAAAAACTCCCGCGCTGCTCACCAACCTGAAAGCGGGACTCAACACCGTCGAAATAACGCTGCCCGAATACCTGTTTGCCAAACGGCAGGTCAATATCATCCCGGACAGCGTCATGACGATATCCTTCGAGCTTATCATGCTTTCGGATACCGCCCATATCATCGGCGATCTGCAGCTCGGCATACTCAGCCTGCCCCGCGCACCCATACACAGCCCGTATCTGGTGGACAACAAACAGGTTTACTCACAGGAAATTACCCTCAACGCGGGGCTGCACCATCTGGTGTGGGAGGGCGGGAACAGGTACTCGTCGCTTGATACGATCATCGAGATTTTCGCGGGAAAGCTGACGACCTTCTCCTTTTCGCCGGAGCGGATGAGCGGAAAACTGGCGGTGGACGCGCTCCCCCGGGACGCCGATATCTACCTTAACAACAGCCTCTACGGCGCCGGCGCGGTCGAAACATCACTCTACACCGGACCCTATACCCTGGTTATCCGGCGCAACGGATACTATACGTACGAAAAACAGATTGTCATCGCCCCGGCGAAATATCTGAAACTCGACGTCGTTCTGGATGCGGTCCCGGATCGCGACCGCGACGGATTCCTTGACAGCGTTGACCTGTGCCCGGACGACTACGGGCTCTATTGCGGATGCCCAAAGCAGAACCGCCGCGAAGCGCTTCGCACATACAGAAAAATCCTGGGTGAAAACCTGCGAAACCAGCGCCTGGCTTTTTCCATCAACACGGCGGGGTATCTCTACCGGAAACCGACCAGCACCGGCTTTAGCGAATTCATATCATATTTCAACGACGGAAGCTCCTTCTGTAACAATAAAAACGGCCTTATTCTCGCAAATACCTATACCGCAGTCTATAAAGGGGTAATTATTTGCTGCGAACTGGGGCAGTGGTTCTCACCGCTCGAATATAAGAAGGCGAATTACAGCCCCGTAGCCTTTAAAACGGCAAAAGATGAATACTGCCTCTACTTCGATACCATGGCTCAGATCGCGCCCACTATCTCAATCCCCAGCACGGCTTTGTCCATCGGCTTCAACCTTTCCCTCGCCAGGTTCCACGCCGCCTACCTGCTTGGCCATCAATGGGAGGACATCATTATCCGGGATATTATACCCCGCACACCCCTTGAGGCATATCTGACGGGCGACTCCTCGGTCACCGACCCGGCAACCGGAAAGTATACGGGGCCAAGAACCGTTATCATCTTCAATAACAACTGGTGGTTCCACAAACTGCTGTTTGAATTCGACCTTATGGTGAACAGGAAACCGAGTTTATCGCTCTATACGACAGTGGCGCTCTCTTTCAGCACAGACGCTCCGACAGGATGGCATTCGTTTCAGGCGGGTCTCCTGTACAGGTTTTTTCCCTCTTTAAAAAGGAATCGGAAGAAATGAAAACCGTAGCAGCAGCTTTTAAAAAATTCAGCAATGAACGGATGCCGGCAAAAAGAGGCACCCTCTGTTTGTTATGCATTATTATCGTATGCTTTCTGGCCGGCTGCAGCGGAGGATTTTACGAAGACAACGAGAATGCGAAAGAATTCCTCAACCCCTTGTTTCATCCGGAAAAAGTCGATACGGACACCACAAAAATAAAATCCCCCGGATAATCATCCGGAGGATCCGTATCAAAAAACAGTAACGTTCGTATGCTCTATTCGAAATATCTATTGATATTTTCTTCTATTTTGAACTTTTTCCGGTAATTGACATACCACTCTGAATAAATATTCCTTTTCGCCTGATCAACAAGCGCCACCTTGATTCGTTCGGCTTCCGAGCTCCCTGAAGCAAGATCATCCGCCCGCATTTTCCATAGCGGCCTGACTATAAAAAATGCGCCGTCCGAAGCCACAACGTCTGACACACGGCCCTCGGGCAGGTTGAAAGCCATTGCAACAGCGCTGTTATCATACCCGACATTCTGCACATATTGCCTGGCGCTGACCGTGTCGCTGACCCCGGAAACGATGCGGGGGTCGTTGTCCTGTAACGCGGCCAGGGCGGCCCCCTCGGGCAACGAACTGCGGAGGGTTGCAAGGTATGACCGCGCTTTTTCATTACAGATAGAATCCTTCAGTGACCATACGATACGCTCTTTGACATCGGTAAGCGGCAGCAACCCTTTGGCGGTCCTTCGTTTAACCGACAGAAGGAAAAAAGCGAATTCGTTTTCCAGACGCTCCGAAACCGCTTCAGACTCCTCTTCCCGGGGGAATGCGAACGCGTAAACGCCCGACAGGTATCCGATGCCCCTGATCATATCCCCCTTCTTGAAAAGGCCTGTCGAGTCCGCACGAATCTCCCCGCGCCCCTGAAGCGCCTGTATAAAACCCTTTTCCAGCATCACCTTGCGCAGGTTTTCAACGTACTCTTCGAGGCTGTCAAGGGTCTCTGCGGTGGGCTGTATTTTGCGGAGAATATGCCTCGCTTTTACCTCGACAACGCTGTCCTTCTGCATTTTCCGGTCTTCCACCATGATGACATGATAGCCGAAGTTTGTCTTTACCGGTTCGGATATGGCGCCGGGTTTCAGCGTAAAAGCCACCTGTTCAAATTCCGGCACCATCTCTCCCCGCTTAAACCATCCCAGTTCTCCGCCGTTTTTTGCCGAGCCTTCGTCATCCGATTCGATTTTCGCTTCCTCTTCAAACGTGGATTCGCCGTCGGCGATGCGTTTTATTATTTCACCGAGCTCGAGCAGGTATACCTGCTCATCCTCCGCGGTCGCGGTTTTAGGCACGTTTACAAAATAAAGCTCCGCCTGCTCTTCTTCGGTGAACGTATCCGGATGAGCCGTATAATAATTCTGTATCATCGATTCCGTTATTTCAGAAGAGTCCGCCGTAAAAGAGGTAGGCAGCGTTTTAACGTACTCGAATACCGCCCGGTCGTTCTCCGCATGATACTCCGCCTCAACCTCCGCCTTGCTCGGAACCGTTCCCGCCTCAAGCAGGCCCCTCAGATTTCCCAGGGGAATGATCATTTCACTCGTATACAGTTCGAGCTGAACAAGGCCCGGATCCTCAAAACTTGCCGGGTCATTAAGAAATTGCACGTATTTGGCGGTATCAAACACACTGTCGGTCAAAAACCGGGGGTGCTGGGTGATTCCCGGAGGCGGGTTTTTCTTCAAATGGTCGAAAACCTCTTCGGAAGAGCCTTTGAGCGCCATCTCTTTAAAAATATTCTTATGAAGAACCCTGCCGACCTCTGTTTCCCATACCTGATAGGGAACCATCCGTATCTGCTGGGCGTTTACCTCCCGTTCAGAACGCGTTCTGAGGTTTTCACGCTCGATTTCCACCTGCTTGTAAAAAGTTTCGATGGAAACTTTTTCTTTACCTATTTTTCCGACAAGTCTATCCTCTTTATTCTTGGACTCATAGCCCATGCCCCATCCGTAAAAAATCGTGCCGATGACAAACGCTATCAAAATGACATACAACAGTGTCGGGGCAATCTTCCTCATATATTGTAACATACAACTCTCCTGTAAAATCGCTTGAAATGGTATATTATTTACTTGATGGCTTTAATAACGCCTCATATGCTTTTTTGTCCGAAAGCAGGTTCATGGCTGCAACCACCTGATTATCGCTTGCAAGTTTTTCGCGGAATACGACGGTATTATCCTGGCCAAGTCCCCTGATGAGAAATGCTTCCTTTATATACTTCTTGATATCAGCCTCGCACTGGACAAACTCGCGTTTGCCCTCCTGTGCAAGCACGCTTTCAGCCTGTTCAATGATGGTTTTAAGCTTTTTAGACTCTTCATCGGTCCACACCGGCTTCTCTGCCTTTACCCGTGATGAATCCGCGGTTGTGTCCTTCACAAAACCTGCCGTTTCCATGAACTCCTTGAATTTCATTTCAGCAAAGCTTTCATACTTGAATTTTATTGAATCAAGAAACGTATAAAAAGAGTCCATCATTTTTTTATCAACGGTGAAATTATCATTGATAGTCACTTTTTTCTTTTGCAATTTGGGATACTCCGCGGTTGCGAACTTGAAAAAAGCGTCCTTCAGAAACAGAGCCCTGATAAGCGGCTCGGGTTTTGTATAATCCACGATGGTATCAGGAATTATCCCGCCGCCGCCATAGACTATTCTGCCGCTCTTTGTTTTATATTCGAGGGTATCGGTAACCGTTGAGCCGGTATCCTTTTCTCCCTTGCCTGCCTTATTCTCCATTGAATCGGGTTTTTCCTGAGTTTCAGGATCGTCTTCATCCGACTCACCGTCTTTGCTCTTTCCCTTGATTGCGTTTTCAGGTTTATTGATGCATCTTCCCGACGGTGTATAATAAAAAGCCGTTGTCAGTTTCAGATGGTGCTCCTTATCGAGCGGCAAAATACTCTGCACCGAACCCTTCCCGAAAGTCGTATCCCCCATAACAACCCCCCGGTCCCAGTCCTGTATCGCGCCGGCAACAATCTCCGATGCGCTTGCGCTTGCAGCATCCACCAGCACCACAAGGGGAATCTCCTGGGGCAGCACCGGGTTTGATGACGCGTATGAGTCCTTATTCTGCGAACGCACGCGTCCCCTGGTTGATACCACCAGCGACTTTTTATCAAGGAATTTTTCGGACACCTCTATTGCCTGCGGCAGCAATCCTCCGGGATTATGGCGCAGGTCGAGAATGAGGCCTTTTATATTCTGTTCAAGCAGCTTCTTTATGGATTTCTGAATCTCCTCGCCGGACTCCTGCGAAAAGGTAAGCAGGCTTATATACCCTATATTATTCCCGATGACCCCGCTGAAAGGAACGGATTTTATGGTGATAATCTCGCGGGTTATGGTGAATTCCATGGGTTTAATTTCGCCCCGGCGGACAATGGTAAGCTTTACGTCGCTGCCGGGCTCTCCCCGCAATTTTGCCACTGCGGCGTCTATCGTAATGCCTTCAGTCGATTTTCCGTCGATAGTGATAATCTGATCGCCGGATTGTATCCCGGCCCGCGATGCAGGGGTGCCGGAGATCGGCGTCATAACCGTCAGCACTTTATCCCTGATGGATATCTGTATTCCGAGCCCGCCGAACTTTCCTTCGGTGTGGATTCTCAGCTCCTCGTAATCCTTTTCCTTGAAAAAGCTCGAGTGAGGATCGAGGATATCAAGCATCCCGTTGATGGCATTATCAACAAGGTCTTCGGCGCTTACCTCCTCGACATAGTTCTGGTGTATCTTTGTGGCGACATTATCAAGGCGGATGATGCTTGAATAAAAATTATTATTGTCCGCCTTCGTCGTATCTGCAATCAGACCGAATGCCACAACGATAAAAAAGACAACGCCAATAAATTGTGTTTTGAAATCAAAACTCAATTTTGACTTATTCCCGTTCATGACCATGTGAATACCTTTATTGAAAAAATGAATAAATGGTTATTTCACCTCAGCATAAAGCATGAAAAATATAACAGGGGTTTAATTTTTCATAAGGTACAAAAATAATTTATTATATAGAATACTATTACTTTTTTTTATCTTAAATATATATCAACCAGATTTATGCGTTGATTTTCATACAGATGCTTTAAGCCGGCAAAGTTGCAACGCCCCCCCGCTTTGCGGCACTTTAGTCCTTTAACCTTTTAGACAGAGCAGCAGGATAAGATACTCTACGTCAAATTATCTACGCTCATCGCGTATATAATTTTCCTACAGTATCTAAAATGCTATTCCGGTGTGCTGGTACCGTTTATTACCGCAGAGCGCCAACCCGGTGTATGGTACTTATGGTTACAAAGAGCATCCGAGAATGAAACAGGAGGTCCTGTTGTTTTGATTTGACGGAATGTTTCTGAACCCGCCCATATCAGCAAGGCCCTCTTCACTCCGGAACTCAAAAAAGATACGGCTCTTTTTTATTGCCAGCGCCAGTTCAAGGCCATACATACAGCCCACATCAAAACGCCTGATACCGCCCACAGCCTCCTTTTCCGTTTCACCATCATTGTTTTTAAGTGTCCTCGTGGCCCGCATCAACCAATCAAGCGAAGGTCCCAGATACGCTGCAGGCCTGATCATGCCCTTTACCGGAAGAACGCATTTCAGCAGCAAGGGAAGCTGAAGATAATTCATGGTCAACCGTGTATCCACCGGCATCGATTCATCAAGGGTTATTCTTTTCTGTACAAAGCACAGTTCCGGTTGAAAAGAGAGGTGCCTCCCCATATTCAAACGGATAAAGCCGTCCGCGACAGCCCCGGCTTTGGGATCATACATTCCATCGGATTCATACGTGGACTTAAAAAAACTGTTAAAGCTCAATCCCAGTTTGAATCCTTTTTCAAAAACATCGCTCTGTGGTTTAGTATCGATAGCGGGCAACCCTTTCCCAAGTTTATGTGACCTGACGAAAAAGGGTACGGAAAGCAATGCCAGGCCCACGTCCGTGGAATAGAGGGCAATCCTTTCTCCGGTCCCCGGCGGATTCGATCTCCAGATGATTGAATGCAGGAGAAAGGCAGCGGTCCCGAAAGAGAAAAGCAGAATCCCGGCGCCGCCGCTCCGGCGGGATTTCATCTCCCACATGTCGTCAAAAAGCTGATCCCCCATTTTGGTGCTGATATCCTTCTTATCTTCCCTCGCGCCTTTATTAAGGGTGACCAGAGGGCCGGGCGAAAAGGTAAACAGCGAATCGTTAGACAGGTCGTCGCCCTCTTCAAGACCGGCGAGTATGCGCGCCGCTCTCTGCATCTTTTTCATATAGATATCATCGATGGAACAGAGCCTGCAGACAATCGTCGCGCTCCGGTCGATAACCTGTTTCTGTACATCAATGGTTCGAATATGGACGGTAATGACGCTGCCCCTGTTTACGACGCTCCCGGCGACAACCTTGTCGACGCCAAGCGCTTTTCCTATTTTGACAAGCCACGGCACGGTCCTGCACTCCTCCTGGCCGACCCCGTATTCCTTGAGTAATTCAGCAAGCTTCGACCGGTCGGTGCAGGTGAAATAGCCGGTTTTTACCAGCTCTTTTTCGAGGGTTGTGGTAAGCTCCGCCAGATTCTTCGGGGCGACATTATCGCCAAAAAGATCCGTGACAACGACACGTATCTCCTGCTCCAGAGGAAAAACAGACCGGATAAAAATTAAAAGGGGAATTACAATTTTTCGTGCCATCAAGCTGCTATCTATCCGCAAGGATCGTTAATGAGTTTTATTGCCGGGAAGCCAACACCTCTATATATTACAAAAAAATCAGTAAAAATTCACAAATTATCGTATCTCTCTGATAGATGCGTGAATGAATGCCGGCAATCGCTTTATCTATGGGACCTGATCCAGACAAGCTGGACTTTAGTTCTTTAACCTTTTATGCCACGCAGCAGAATAAGAACCTTCACGAAATAATTTTCTACCTCGAAGTACCCTTCAGGGTGAAAAATGTCAGAAAATTATTTCTAAGGTTCTAATCTGCACGGTAAAAACGATTTTATTTCAGGCAGAATTACGTACCGTCTCGGTACGGTAAAACACCGTTTGGGATATATAAGATACAATGAACCTTAAAAAAGTAACTACTATTTTATCATCAGTTTTATTTTCCCCGTAATTGCAGCTCCCCATCCGCGCCCACAGCAACCTGCAACACCTGTCCATCCTTCAAATCCCCGCTGATGAGCATCCGGGAAACAGGCGTCTCCAGGCTTCTCTGTATGACCCTTTTCAGCGGACGGGCGCCATAGACCGGGTCATATCCCATCTTTCCGATCAGCTCTTTTGCTTCATCACGCACCTGCAGCGTAATCCGCCTGTCTGCAAGCCGCCCCGCAAAACGCGCCAGTTGAATGCCGGTTATGGCGACAATATCCGTCCTGCTCAATTGCTGGAATACGACAATCTCATTGACCCGGTTCAGAAACTCCGGCCGGAAATGGTTCCGAAGCTCCGCCAGCGCTGTGGCATGCACCTCGCCGTATCCCGCACTCAGCCGTTCGGTTATCTGCTGGCTGCCGATATTCGAGGTCATGATGATTATGGTGTTCTTGAAGTTGACCGTGCGGCCGTGGGAATCGGTCACCCTTCCGTCGTCCAGTATCTGGAGCAGGATGTTGAAGACATCCGCATGCGCCTTCTCGATCTCGTCGAACAGGATCACCGAATAGGGCTTGCGCCGCACCGCCTCGGTAAGCTGCCCGCCCTCGTCATACCCGATATAACCGGGAGGCGCGCCGATAAGGCGGGATACGGCATGTTTCTCCATATACTCGGACATGTCAATGCGTACCATGGCGCGCTCGTCGTCGAAAAGCTCATACGCCAGCGAACGGGCAAGCTCCGTTTTCCCCACGCCGGTGGGCCCCAGAAAAATAAAACTGCCGACAGGCTGATTGGGATCCTTTAATCCCGCCCGCGCCCGCAGGACCGCGTCAGCCACCGCATCAACCGCAACATCCTGCCCCACGACCCTTGTATGCAGATGCTCCGCCAGCGAAAGCAGCTTGTCCTTTTCTCCCTGCACCAGTCTCTTTACCGGAATGCCGGTCCACTTGCCGACAATGGAGGCGATATCCTCTTCGTCAACCTCTTCCTTCAGCAGCCGCGAAGAAGAGTCCTGGCCATGCAGCTCATCCTCCGCTTTTTTAATCTGCTCCTCAAGCCTTGGAATCACGCCGTGCTGCAGCTCCGCGGCTTTTGAAAGGTCGTAGCGCCGCTGCGCCACCTCCAGCTCGTGCTTCTGCTGCTCCATATCCTTGCGCATCTGCTGCAGTTTGACCACTTTGCTTTTCTCGACCTCCCAGCGTGCGCGAAGCGCCGCAGCCTTATTTTTCACCTCCGAAAGCTCCCCGTTCAGCTTTTCAAGCCGCTCCTTCGAAGACTTGTCCTTCTCCTTTTTAAGACCCGTGATCTCTATCTCAAGCTGCATCTTCCTGCGCTCAACCTCGTCAAGCTCGGCGGGACTGCTGTCTATCTCGGTACGCAGCTTTGCCGCAGCCTCGTCCACAAGGTCTATCGCCTTATCGGGCAGGAACCGGTCGGAAATATAGCGGTCCGACAACACCGCCGCGGACACAATGGCGCTGTCGCGTATCTTGACTCCGTGGTGAACCTCGTACCGCTCCCGCAGACCGCGAAGGATCGATATGGTCTCCTCCACGCCCGGCTGATCCACCAGCACGGTCTGGAACCGGCGCTCCAGCGCGGCATCCTTTTCGATATGCTTGCGGTATTCGTCCAGCGTCGTCGCGCCGATACAGTGCAGCTCCCCGCGCGCAAGCATGGGCTTCAGAAGGTTGCTCGCGTCCATCGCACCATCCGCTGCTCCCGCACCGACAACGGTGTGCAGCTCATCAATGAAAAGTATGATGCTCCCTTCCGCCGCAGTAACCTCCCTGAGCACCGCTTTCAGCCTCTCCTCAAACTCCCCGCGGAACTTTGCCCCGGCAATCAGCGATCCCATATCAAGCGCGACCAGCTTCCGCTCCTTCAATCCCTCCGGCACGTCGCCCCGCACAATACGAGTCGCCAACCCCTCCACAATAGCCGTTTTCCCGAC
>Ga0105099_10000770_pt1 | contig 21294 bp, 21 predicted proteins | sample PPLLak3cmMay2015_2_FD_79138 | JGI IMG/M metagenome (GOLD analysis project Ga0105099, IMG submission 79138) | Freshwater sediment microbial communities from Prairie Pothole Lake near Jamestown, North Dakota, USA - PPLs Lake P8 Core (1) Depth... | ecosystem: Environmental > Aquatic > Freshwater >... | reverse complement strand
TACCCACAGCCAGACTGCTGACTCTCTTATCACCTGTACATGAAGCACCAGCCCCTGTTAAGCCAGGCCACTTCAGCACACATTTCAATTTCTCTTTGCCACTTTTTGAGCCATCACTTTTCAGGGCCGATGGCCTCATTATACTTAGAGATGAAGGAGTCCTGCTCTCCAGAATACCATCCTGGCCTGGTGACATCCCCACATTTCTCGACTTCCAGGGCCGTATTGTTCTTAAGGGAGACCCTCGAACGCCACAGAACCTGGCCGTGGATTTGCAGACAGAGCAATTCCAGCTGTCCACCCCGAATATTGAGTTCAATATGCAGAATCAAGCGCTGGTGCAATATGCACAGGGTCGCATTGGGCTCGATAAACTGCAAATCTCCTCCGACCATAGCAAAGGAGAACTGTCAGGCTGGTTGAATCTCAATGGTGAACCGAGTTTTGACACAACGCTGAATTTGGATGTTGACCTGGCCCAACTGGATCCTTTTATTCAAATGGCCCGAATCAACGGTCATTTCAAGCTCAGCGTTGACGCCAAGGGACTGATATCAGCCCCCTCACTGCGGGGAAAAGCGACCTTCACCGATCTTTCAGCGCATTTCCAGGATTATCCCCTGCAATTGAACAATATTAACGGCAACATCAATTTTATAGGCCCCCAAGCTGTCTTGTCAGACTTTCAGGGCATCGCCAACAACGGACCCTTTACACTAGAGGGAGCATTCGAACCTCAGGGGATTTCATCCGATGAAGGCATACGCTTACGGATCAACTCATTCTTGTTCAATTATCCCGAGGGAGCACAGACACTTTCCGATGCCGTACTGTCCATGCGCGGAGGCTGGCAGGACCTGGAGTTAAGAGGTGAAATTAACCTGCGAAGTGGGTTTTATCGCCGCGACATCCATCCAGGAGTTGAACTGATCAGCCTGATACGCAACCGACCAGAACCCATTTTGGAAGAATATCCGCACTTCCTGACCAACATGAAACTGGCGCTCAGTCTGACGACATCTGCACCATTTCAGATCCACAATAATCTGGCCGAAGTCGGGATCGAAGGCAATCTGGCGCTGACAGGGACTCCGATTTTCCCCATTCTTTCCGGCCGCTTACGTAACAATGGCTTGGGTAAGGCGGTTTTCGGTAATCGCCACTATACGCTGGAAACCATTACAATCGAATACCCTGGCACAAACCCATGGGATTTTAACCTGAACTTGATCGCCCTCACTCAACTGCGTGATGGTCTGGAAAATCTGGATGTCCGCCTGCAGATCTCGGGCCAAGTGCTTAATCCCACTTTTACCTTGAGTTCTGATCCAGCCCGTTCCAGCTATGATCTCTCTTTTTTGCTGCTCACCGGCAAAACGTCGGATAAAATTCAAGGCGGTGCGCTGGATATCCTTGGCGGACAAATGCTGCAACATTTCGCAACGCCGCTGGTTTCTCCCCTTACTGAAGGGATCAAGTCTCTCTTAAAGGCCGAGGATGTATCTCTTGAGCCCTTGAACATCGCCTCCGAGGAAGATCCGGGAGCCCGGTTCACAATACGCAAACGCATAACCGACCGTGCAGCGGTCACCTATTCTGTCGACATCACCCGCAGTCAACGCCAGACATGGATTCTTGATTATGATCTCAGCCGTTCTTTTTCTCTGAGTACCTTTCGTAAGGATGACGGAACCTATGGGGGGAGTGTCAATCATACGGTTACTCTGGGAAAGGTACGGCCCACTTCTCAGCTTAAGAATCCGTCTTCTACGCCCCAAACCCTTATTAAGGCAATAGATTTCCAGGGTGACCCTATGATACACCCGACAATTCTGAAGTCTCTGGGTAAAAGGCTGAAGCCCGGTTCCCCCCTTTTTTACAGTGCCCTGTATGACTCCGTAGATAAAATAACCAACCATTACAAAAAACAAGGCTACCTGGATGCAGTGGTGACCCCCAAGCTCATCCCAACTGAAAACAATCAGGTTAAAGTGAGCATCAACATTCGCTCCGGCAAACCGACCCAGTTCACCTTTCCCAAAGAATCCATTCCCACTCGGCTGCTAAAAAAGATAAATAAAAGCTGGAGTGGAAATCTGCCGGAGAGCGCCAACCTTCTCGAAACCCGGCTGATTATCCTGAAGGATTTACACCGGATGAGGCACTACAAAGCGCAGGTGTCATTGCAGAGAGCCGAAGATGGGAGTGAGAATCAAATCCGGGTCAGCATACAAAAAGGCCCTCGCTATCGAATCACATCGTTTAAACTCATTTCTGAAAATTCACCATTGAAAGAAAACGAGGTCATCAAGACTTTAAGCCGGTACCCTCTGTCCCCAAGCAATAGCCTGTGGAATCTGATTGTAGAACCCAATACCGCCATCAACATCCTGAAAAGCCGGTTGAATGAACGAGGGTACCTTTCCCCAATCATCGGCGATCCGGTATTCGACGTGGCAGAGAACGCCGACACCATCACCATTCGCATGAAACTTGACGCCGGGCCCTTCAGCCAAATCCGAAATCTGATCCTGGAAGGTGACGCACCTTTTCCCAAAGAGAAACTAACCAGTATCCTGAAGATGAGGGCCGGTGCGCCCTACAACCCAGCACGTCTTCAGGAAGAGCGCAACACCCTGATCTCCTTTTTTCGCAGCCAGGGTTATCCGGACGCCAAGGTCTCAGCCCGGGCCCTCAAAACCGACGATAAGCAGAATGTGGATATTACATACACTATTGACACCCTGAAAAAAGCGACTGTGGGTTCCATCAGAATCGTAGGAAATCACCGCACCCAGACAAAACTGATACTCAGAAAGGCGGCGCTGACTCCTGGGGCTCTCATTAATCCTGAAAATTTCGCCAAAAGCCAAAAAAGACTGTATGAAACCGGACTTTTCGGCAGTGTCAGCATTGACAGAGTCAAAGCAGACACCGGCATGGATGTTGCCGAAGAAGTGGTGATCACCGTTGAAGAATCACCCCCGTTAAAACTGACCTATGGCCTGCGCTACAATACTGAAGAAAAACTTGAAGGATATGCCAATGTGTCTTATCACAATCTTTTGGGCGGTGGCCGGAGAGGGTCCCTCAATTTCAGGGAGAATGCCCGTCAATCAGATCTTCGCTTTTCTGTTAACTCCCCCACATTTTTGGGTGTACATTTAGACACCCTTTTTTCCATTTTCAGACAAAAAGAGATCCGTGACACCTTTGTCTCCGAAATGTATGGAGCTAGCATCCAACAAAGCATCAAGCTTCCATATGACTTCACCCTGTCTTTCGCCTATCGCCTGAATAGAATACACAGTTATGAGCTGGAAAGCGATGGCCCCTTTGCCTTCGACAACACAATCTTGCTTTCCGAAACAGTTCTGAACCTGATACAGGACACCCGCAATGACCGATTCAACCCCACCAAGGGCTCTTACTTTTCAGCCAGTTTCAGTTATGCCCCCAAATTCCTGGGCTCTGAACTTCCCTACATCAGTTTATTTACCCAATACTCCCGCTCCTGGTCTCTGTTTGGAAAAAGCATCTGGTCCTCGGGTATCCGTCTGGGGCTGGCGGACGCCTTTGCAGAACGTCTGATTTCCAACCGCCGTTTTTTTGCCGGTGGCGGCTATTCCATCCGTGGCTTTGAATTGGATTCACTCGGTCCCATTGACCCATATCTCGACAAAGCAGAAGGGGGTGAAGCCGTTTTAATCATCAACAACGAATTCCGTCTACCGATAATATCAAGGCTTGGCATGGCCTTATTCTACGATTTTGGCAACGTTTATGCGACGGTCAAAGAGTTTAACCTGCGCGATATCCGACACAGTGCTGGCCTAGGTCTGCGTTTCGACAGCCCCATCGGCCTTCTTCGCCTTGACTTGGGCTACAACCTCTTCCCAAGAAACAACGAACCCCAAATGGTATGGTTCTTCGGCATCGGCCAGGCTTTTTAACCTTCTTTTTTCAGCGACGAAGGTTATTCAGGAAACTTCTAACCTGTTCGGCCTCAGGAGCCAGCGGGCTCAAGGCCAGAAATTTCTCAAGGTGCCGAATGGACATATCCTTACGTTTCTGCTGATTGTAAGCCAAACCGATCTGGTAGTGGGCCTGAGCATGAGTGGGTTCCATTTCCAGGCATTTCTGAAAGGCCTGAATCGCATCAGCGGTTTTTTTTTGCCAACCTAAAACGATCCCCTTCTGAAAATAAGCGGCAGCCAGTTTCCCATCACTCTTCAACACATCATTCAATAAGTTCATGGCCTTATCATATTGCTTCCTTTTCACCCAAACCTGAGCCTGACCGACCAACCCCATAGCGTATCCCGGTTCAAGCTCAGTTGTACGGGTAAAATCAGCCCATGCCTGATCCGGATTGGCAAGGCCGAGTAAAGCCACACCCCGATAATAGAGGAGTTCCGTTCGCTTGGGTTCAGCCTTCAGAAGGGTATCAAAAATGGTCTTTGCTTCAGCATGTTTTCCGCGCTCCAGCAGTACTTTACCACGCAGGAAAGGCTCCTTGGGAAGATCTGCATCTTGTCCGACCAGGTTGGCCAATAAAAAACAACATCCCGTTATCAGAAAAGAAAAATACATTAAAAAAGAATTTCTTTTTGCCATCTTTCACCTCAATCAAAAACGCTCTCACTATTACAGACAATACAAATCAGAACATCTCAATTAGCAAGTGTCCGACAAATCCATTCTGTTTTAGCTGTCCGCAATGCGAACCATTTGTTCTGTGCGAAGTCTCAGAAAAAAGAAAAACTAATCAGTAAAAATGATATGTGACTCAATCCCAGATTTTGCCAAGTTTGTCGAGTTCTTCGTTGCAATATTTGCGATACAGGATCTCCCATTCACGAGAACCTTCAGGAATGGTCTTTTTCTGGGTGCCAACCCGTTCACGGGCCCGATCCTCTATATCCCGGAAGAGACGAAGCTCATCCATGATCAAGTGAAAAACCTTCAAACGCATATTACCGATATCACATTGATAATCCGTATCCTCATTGTTTTCGATATGGGAAACAATCAGTCGTGTCATGTGGTTGACTTTATTGCGAGAAAGTTTGAGGCTCATAATATGATGTCCTCCTTTTCTGCCAGCTTTGTCTTGACCATCTTGAACATCTCGTAATAATCTATGTTGGTATTGCGGATTTCGTTCAGTTTGTCCTTGAGGATCTCTTTTACGCGTTCATCGAGCTCATCCTCCCGTTCCAACTCCCGGATGATGATCTCCTGCACCTCGCGCACCAGTTTTTCGCGATCGTCGGTGAAGATCATCTGGTCCTTGATCAACCCTCGGATAACGCTGAAAGCGAAGTGTTCTATCTGATGCTTGTTCAGTCTCATGAAGTAAAATATATCAGATGATGCCGTTCAAATCAATACGGAGTCATAATAAGCAAGCGGACAAACAGCCAACTTATCTTTCACTAATGGCAGTTTCTGTGCTAAAATAACCGGCATGAAGCCAACAACACGCAATTGGGAACAGTATTTCACCCCATATCGGGAACGGATAGTGGGCAATCAGGTAAGCTATCAGGGGCCGGAAGGCCAAAAAACAATGATCTACGCCGACTGGATTGCCAGCGGCCGCTTATATCAACCCATCGAGGACAGAATCAGCCAGTACTTCGGCCCGTTTACCGCCAACACCCATACCGAAACCAGCGAAGCCGGTACCCGCATGACACTGGCATACCACAAAGCGCACAACATCATCAAAGAACATGTACACGCATCTGGTGATGATGTCATCATCACCTCAGGTTTCGGTATGACCGGAGTCATCAATAAATTCCAGCGAATTCTGGGCCTCAAGGCAAACAGTCGCTGTGGCTCCTGCCCCAAGGACCTGCCTGCTGAAGATCGACCCGTGGTCTTTGTCAGCCATATGGAGCACCACTCCAATCACACCTCCTGGTACGAAACCATCGCCGATGTTGTCCCCGTGCCACCAGGTCCTGACCTGCTCGTTGATCTTGAGGCACTGAAGCGTTTGTTGGAACGATACCAGAATCGTAAATTTAAAATTGGTTCTTTTACTGCCTGCTCCAACGTAACCGGTATCCAAACCCCTTACCACCAGATGGCCCGACTCGTCCATGAAGCGGGAGGTGTCTGTTTTATTGATTTCGCCGCTTCGGCACCCTATGTTGACATCGATATGCACCCCAAAGACCCAATGGAAAAACTGGATGCCATTTTTTTTTCTCCCCATAAATTCCTCGGGGGACCAGGTTCTTCGGGAGTTCTTATTTTCGATCGGGCCCTGTATCACTGCGATGTCCCTGACCAACCCGGTGGTGGAACGGTTGACTGGACCAACCCATGGGGAAAATACAAGTACATTGATGACATAGAAGTTCGCGAAGATGGGGGAACCCCAGGCTTTCTGCTGGCTATCCGCACCGCTCTGACCATCCGCCTGAAGGAACAAATGGGCACAAAAGCAATCGCTGCCCGCGAAATGGAGTTGGTCAAAAAAGCCTTGTCAGGACTCAGAAATGTTCCCGGGCTACATATCCTTGCCGACAACATTGAAGACCGCATTGGCTGTATATCCTTCTATATAGAGAATGTCCATTACAACCTTCTGGTCAAATTACTGAGCGACCGTTTCGGCATCCAGGTGCGGGGCGGTTGCGCCTGTGCGGGCACCTACGGTCATTTCCTTCTTAACGTCAGTTACGAGCAATCCAAGGCCATCACTGATAAAATCAACCGGGGCGATCTTTCAGAAAAGCCGGGATGGGTCCGACTTTCACTCCACCCCACCATGACCGATGCAGAACTCGACATCATTCTGTCGGCCATTGCCACCATCAGGAAAGACATCGACACATTGAGTCTTGATTACGAGTACAATCCACACCATAATGAATTTCGTCACCGGCGTTATAGCCCGATTGTATCCAAGTGGGTGGAGGAAGGTTTCATAATTGACGGTTAAGAGCGGCTTTTCTCTTGACACGTCTGGGAAAATGGTATAAAGTGATCCATATTTTTTACAGAGGTAACCATGAGCCTGAACAAAAAGAATAAGACGATTATCGTCAAAAATGAGGCCATAAACCGCAAGTGGTGGTTGGTTGATGCCCGGGATATTGTGCTTGGCAGGCTTGCCAGCCGCGTAGCCAATATACTTCGTGGAAAAGATAAGCCCAGTTTTGCCCCCTTTATGGATACCGGTGATTTTGTGGTGGTCATTAACGCCGATAAGATCAAAGTAACCGGCAACAAAGAAGATCAAAAGGTTTACTATCGTCACTCCGGCTACATGGGCGGCATTAAGGAAACCAGCATCGAACATATGCGCCAGACCCACCCCGACCGCATCATCACATTGGCCGTTCGCGGTATGCTCCCCAAAAACCGTCTCAATCGCAAGATATTGAAAAAGTTAAAAGTGTATGCCGGTACTGAACATATGCATCAGGCGCAAAAGCCTGAAGTTCTGAAGTTCTAGCAGGAGGTCCCCTTGAGTATTGTTCAATATTATGGAACAGGTCGTCGCAAAACCAGCGTTGCCCGGATTTATCTTCGCCCCGGGAAAGGTGAATTCACCTTGGTCGTCAACAAGAGAAAACGGGTTTTTGATAATTATTTTCCCCAGAAAATTCACCGTCTGGCCATCAACAAGCCCCTTTCCCTGACCAATACAAATGAGAACTTCGATGTTTTCATCAGTGTTGAAGGAGGCGGTGTCTCCGCTCAGGCTGAAGCCATCAGCATGGGGATGTCCCGCGCCCTTCTCGACTTCAATGCCGAGTTGCGTCCGCCGCTCAAGAAAGCGGGTCTTCTGACCCGAGACCCCAGAGAGAAAGAACGCCGTAAATACGGTTTGCTCAAAGCCCGCAAGGCCTCTCAGTATCACAAACGGTAGGAGAAACGAATGGTAACTGTCAATATGCGTGAAATGCTGGAAGCGGGAGTTCACTTCGGACATCAGGTCCGCCGCTGGAATCCCAAAATGAAGCCGTACATTTACGGAAAAAAGAACGGCATCTATATCATCAACCTGCAAACTTCCATAGAACTGTTTAAAAATGCCCTTGATTTTGTGTCCAATGTGGTCACCAAGGGTGAAGAAGCCCTTATCGTAGGCACCAAAAAGCAAGCTCAATCCATTATTTCCTCCATAGCAGAAGAGTGCGGCATGCACTACGTTAATAAGCGCTGGCTTGGTGGGTTGTTAACCAACTTCCCCATGATTCGCAAAAGCATTGACAAGCTGATGGATCTGGACGAAATGAAACGGGACGGTCGTTGGGATGTGAAGCCCAAAAAAGAACAGTCTCGCATGGAGAAAATATACAAGAAACTCCATAAAAACCTCTGGGGGATGCGTAACCTGAAGAGAACACCTGGCGTTGTCATCGTCATAGACGCCGTTTATGAAGACATCGCTATCCTGGAAGCCCAAAAGCTCGGCATCCCCATTGTGGCTGTAGTCGACACCAACGCCAACCCTGAAGAAGTGACCTTCCCCGTACCCGGCAACGATGATGCCATCCGTTCCATAAAACTGTTCGTCAGCAAATTTGGAGAGGCGGTTCAGGATGGTTTTCAACGTCGTATCAGCGAGCATCTTGAAACTGAAAAATCTGAAGAAATTCCATCATCCACAACCGCTGCGGCTGTGGACGGTGCTGTCATAGAGGAGAACTGAACATGTCACAAGATGCAAATCTGGTAAAACAATTGCGTGACCAAACCGGTATCGGTTTTATGGAATGCAAAAAGGCTTTGGTCGAAACAGGCGATAATCTGGAAAAAGCCATCGAATATTTGCGCAAACGAGGTTTTGAGAAAGCCAAATCCAAGGCTGGTCGTTCAACCAACCAGGGAAGCATCGGTGCATATATACACACCCACGGCAACATCGGTGTCATGGTGGAACTGGGTTGCGAAACCGATTTCGTCGCCAAAAACGAAGATTTCAAGACCCTGTTAAAAGACATAGCCATGCAAATCGCTGCCATGAATCCCAAATACATCGCACCAGAAAATGTTCCGGCCGATGTGTTAGAAAAAGAAAAAGAGATATTTGCCGAACAGATGAAGAACAGTGGAAAACCTGCCGAGATCATTAATAAAATCGTTGAAGGTAAACTGGCCAAACTCTATAGCGAAATTTGTCTTCTGAATCAGGCTTTTTTTAAAGATGACAGTGTAACCATTGACAAACTGATCGCCGAAAAAATTCATAAAATCGGTGAAAATATCGTTGTCAAACGCTTTGTCCGCTATCAGGTGGGCGAAGAGTTTTAAGGGTATGGACGAGGATTCCAAACCCAAACGGCTGCTGATTAAAATCAGCGGAGAAGCCCTTAAGGGTGACTCATCAACCGGGTTTTCATTCGCCTACTTGATGGATTTGGGGCGTTCTCTGCTGGAAATGAAGCAAGCTGGCTATCAACTGGCCATAGTAGTTGGTGGGGGTAATTTTTTTCGCGGTAACAATGCCAGGGAGATTGGTTTATCACAAGCAGAAGCCGACCAGATGGGTATGCTGGCTACCGTAATGAACGCCATTGCCCTTGAGAGCCTTATGCTTTCACTGGGAATTGAAGCGTTGCATTCCAGTGCCTATGCGATAAAAGGTGTGGTTGAAGCCATTCCGGTCTCAGAATGCCGACGACTCCTGGATGAAGGCAAAGTGATTATCTTCAGTGCGGGGCTCGGGCGTCCCTTCTTCACCACAGACACAGCAGCCGTCAGCCGCAGTCTTGAAATCGGGGCACAGCTTTTGGTAAAGGGCACCAAAGTGGATGGTGTGTACAGCGCTGATCCCCAAAAGAACCCTGACGCCCAAAAATTTTCTCGCCTCAATTATCAGGAAATCCTTGAAAAACGGCTCCAGATTATGGATCAGACTGCCTTTACCCTTGCCCGCGAGTACAACCTCCCCATCAAAGTCGTTAATATCAGTGACCCCAAAAAGTTGAAAGCCTCAATAGAAAATATAGAAATCGGTACAATCATCAGATAATGGAGGTGAGGTCATGATCAGAGAAATCCTTTCTGAAGCCAGAAAAGACTGTAAAGCTCTTGAAGAAGATTTTAAAAAAGAGGTGTCCAAATTTCGCACCGGACGAGCATCCATCTCCATTCTGGATGGCATCATGGTCAACTATTACGGTTCTCCCACACCCATCAATCAACTGGCCACCTTGTCAGTCCCTGAAGCCAGCCTCATTGTCGTCCAACCCTGGGATAACAGCCTGATCGTTGAAGTAGAAAAGACCCTGCGAAGTGCCAACCTTAATCTGAATCCCATTTCAGACGGCAAAGTCATCAAACTACCGATTCCGCCAATGGACGAAGAGAGACGGCGAGAAATCGTCAAGACCCTGAAAAAATACACTGAAGAACGCAAAACAACCATTCGCAACCTACGTCGTGACTATCGCGATACAGTCAAAGGAATGAAAGATAACAAAGAAATCTCAGAAGACGATGAAAAGCGCTTTTATGATGATCTTCAAAAGATTGTTGATGAGAGTGTACGGGTTCTCGAAACAGTTGAACGGGAAAAAGAAAAGCATATAATGGATGATTGAAGCGAAAAAGTGACATCCGTAATCCAGAACCCGCTCCTTTCAGTTCACCAAGTTAAAAGCTACGAATTGGACTCCTTCGGCCACGTTAACAATGCCATATATCTGAATCTCTTTGAAGGGGCCAGAAACGACTACATGCTTCAGCGAGGATTACAGTTCACCTGCTTTGCCGAGTGGAAAGCCCACCCAATCGTCGCTGAAGCCGCCGTCAAGTACCGGCGCCCCTCATTTGTTGACGATCGGCTGATGATTTTTGGATCGGTGGAACAAGCCAGCGCAGTCTCCTTCACCATTCGATACCACATCAAGCGGCAGCAGGATGGCGAATGGATAGCCGAAGGCACAACCCGCATGGCATTTGTGGATGACAAGGGCAAGCCGACCCGAATTCCAGAGGAATTCAGAGCGAAATTTATCGAGAACAGCTCAGCAGACTATTAACCTGGGCCACCCGCTTTGCCGTATCCTGCACAAAAGCCCTCACCATAGCCACATTGCGAGCGCCTGCCCCACTAAGCTGACTGATATTATCCATATCGATTCCACCGATGGCAACAACCGGGATGGTGATATTTTTGAGAACCCATTTCAGCAAATCCAATCCCACTGGCTGATAATGAGCCTTGGTGGGAGTGGCAAAGAGTGGACCACAACCGATATAATCAGCACCTCTTTTTTCTGCATCCAGGGCTTGGTCCTGAGAATGGGTAGACACACCAATGATCATTTTTGATGGAAGAAAGCCACGAACGGCTTCAATGGGCATATCATCCTGACCCAGATGGACGCCATCGGCATCAACCGCCATGGCCAGATCGGCATGATCATTGATGATCAACTTCACAGCGGCATCCCGGGTGAGACGGCGTAATTCCAGGGCCGTTTGATAAAGGGTCTTTTTATTGGCTGATTTATGCCGGAATTGAACGATACGCACCCCGCCGGAGATGGCTGACCGGACCAGGGGTATCGGATCTGCCGATGTGATCAGGTAGGCTCCCCAGGGATCCCCCGTAGTGCGGGATGGAGCATTAATGCCTCCCAGAAACAAGTCCAAGGCCTGCTGATGGCTTTGAAAAGCAACGGCCGGCAACTCATCCCGGGCAAAAAAAAGGCAGTCATCGGAATCATCTCCAGCCCTCAGGCATGAAAAATCATCAACCTGGAAATGATAGGCGCTGACCAGGACAGAATGATAAAATGGGCTCTCACTGTGAAAGACACCGATCAGTTGAGGACGATAGCCAGTCAGTCCAGTCTCTTCCAACAACTCCCGCTGACAACTCTCATGGGCTTCCTCGTCGAGCTCGATATAGCCACCTGGCAAACACCACTCACCGACTTTAGGTGGCATACCCCGTTTAACCAACAGGATCCGTCCATCTGCATCTGAGACAATCGCTGCTGTAGCCGGAACCGGATTACGATACTGGGCCGCCTGGCAGTTCTGGCAATACGCTCTGACCCGGCCTTCACACTCTCTCTGAACCAGCAAGTGCCCGCATTTGGAACAAAAAAGAAAATCAGACATTTATTTAAACCGGGCAATTAGTTGCTGAGCAATTCGCTCTCCCGATCGCAACATCCCACCAAAAACCGGCCCCATACGCGGGGCTCCCATCACCGCATTGGCTGCCATCCCTGTTACAAAAAGCCCGGGGAACACTTCAATCGAGTTGTTGAGGGTCAACTCTTCGCCACGATCGGCCCACATGGACATCTCACCAAGGACTTTACCCGTTGGGGTATTCAATTTGGCATCCATTTTCCGAGTAACGATGGCGCATACTTCTGAGGGATGCCCCGTACCATCAACAACCGCCCTGGCCCGTATGGTCAGAGGATCAACATGCAGCCCCATGTGGACAACTGGCGACCAATTCAACACCAGTCCATTGACCATTTTTTCATCCCCTTCACCACGGAACATGACGTCTTCCACTTTTACCAGATTGAATATCGGCACTCCGCTTCTGACAGCGGCAGCGATGAGGGTAGACGTGGCTTCAACACTATCGGCCACAAAATATCCCGCTTTGTATTCTTGCCTGCGGATACCGAGCCGATCAAGCAGATCTACCGCTTCCTGCTGTACAACGATCTCGTTAAACATCATGCCGCCACCCCACATGCCGCCACCGGGAGCCAGCTTCGACTCAAAAATAGCAGCCTTTACACCCGCCTCACCCAATAGCGCTGCACAAAGCAGATTGGATGGGCCTGCCCCGACCAAGGCCACATCAACATCGAGGTGAGCCATCAGTTTTTCAAAATATCGCTCTATTATCGCCTTTGAAATGATTATATCATCGAGTTGCATCCTAATTGTTCCTCCTTCAAAATACAAGTCTTCAGTTTACGTGAACCGCTGCCAGAATTCAAGAATGAAGGCACATCAAACTCTGATCAAACACCTGCAAAGACTTGCATACTCACTGCGCATTTTTTATGATGGGTCTTTGTAGGAGACAGGCAATGCATTCAACCAAAAGTTTTAGTCTTTTTCTTTTGACCCTTGTATGTACGACTTTTATCACAGAAATGCCCGCCTACCGGGACCCGGAACAATGCACCTCAGCCGTGCTGTTGCCCCAGCAGTCATCAACCGGTTCAGCCGTGATATGGAAGAACCGGGATACACCCGTCTTGTCAAATCGGGTGGTTTTTGTGGATGAGCAGCCCTATTCCTACCTGGGACTCTGCAACAGTGACAATCGGTCCGGACGGTCCGTATTTGCCGGATTAAACAACCAGGGATTCGGCATCATCAACACAGTGGCCCTTAACCTGCCGTCTAACGAACAGGAAATGAAAGATCTGGAAGGCATCATCATGGCCGATGCCCTGCGCACCTGCTGCCGGGTAGAGGATTTTGAGCAATACCTTAAAAAGAACCTGGGCCCCGATCTGGGTAGCCAGGCCAATTTCGCCGTCCTTGACAGCCATGGCAGCGCTCTGATCTTTGAAGTCCACAATCACGGATATCACATTGTCAGTCCAGTATCTGCCGGCCCCCACGGCTTGATCATCACCAATTTCTCCCGATCAGGTCCTCTTGGAGAGGGTGCCGGATATCTGCGTTTTGAACGTGCCACTTCATTGTTTGGCCAACTCCCACCAGGTCCGGTTGATTTCCAGGTCCTGCTGACCCGGTTCACCCGTGATACGGGCAATGCTTTGGTCAAGCAAGCCACCCCTTTCGATCCAATGCCAAAGGCAAAAAAAGATGTCTGGATCAGCACCAAAGATTCAATAAACAAACTCGACACATCAGCCGCCATCGTTATCGTTGGTAAAATTCCTGCTGATACGGAATCGACGGCCACACTCTGGGTCCTTGCCGGAGAGCCCATTTGTGCACTCGCTTTGCCTCTCTGGGTTGAAGCCAAGTCCAGTCCGGCTGAGTTCAGTCAGGGCGAAGAGGCCCCGCTCTGGCATGCTTCGTTGCAATTAAAAAAACGGGTCAGACCTTTCCGGGAAGGGAATAAAGGACATTACCTGAACCTCAGCCGGCTCGTTGACCCAAGCAAAGGTGGTTTTTTCCAAAAGCTACTGTCAATGGAAGCCCGAATCATCAGGGATACGAATCATTTCCTGACCCAAAGGAAAGCAAAACGGAACTACCGGGATTTCCAGGAACATCAGGCCCGTAAGGCACTGGCCTGTATAAAAGAGATTCTAAACTCTGACGTACACAAAACAAATTCAACAATATCAGGATCCTCTAAACGGTAAATAATCATGCTGCCCCCCCAATCCTACTGTGAAGCAATGTTGGCCCTGCCCTCTGATGACCCGAACCGTGTCTATCACGACCATCATTACGGTTTTCCCATCAGCGATGACAACGAACTCTTCGGGCGTTTCATATTGGAAATCAACCAGGCCGGCCTGAGCTGGAGCACCATTCTCAAAAAAGAAATGGGGTTTCGCCAGGCTTACGATGACTTCAGTATCGATCGTATCTCCACCTATAATGAAGCAGAGCGGCAAAGACTGCTCAATGACAAAAACATCATCCGCAACCGCCTCAAAATTGATGCCGCCATCGAAAACGCCCAACGCATTGTCGCCTTGCGTTCAAGATTCAACTCATTCAAGGGGTGGCTGGACACCCATCATCCCCTCAGCAGAGATGCCTGGACCGCACTCTTTAAACAGACCTTCAAATTTACCGGTGGCGAAATCGTTAACGAATTTCTCATGAGCACCGGATACCTGCCTGGTGCCCATATCACCACCTGCCCTATTCACCAACAAATTATCAGCCAAAAACCAAAATGGCTTGAATTCTGATTGGCATTCGCTTTAAAAATCGACTGAGACACTGGCCATGAACTGGCGCCCGGGAGAAGGTCTGAAAAAAGTGGCGTTGGCCGATTCGCAGTAGAGTTCGTTGCTGAGGTTTCTGATCCACAGGGCCAGACGAACGGGATTGGCCGTCTGTGCAAACAGATTGATCCCTACGCCCAAAGAATGAACGGTGAAACTGGGAATAACAGGCCCTATGGGATTGTTCTCCAGGATGACATCCTGTTGTTCCCCCTGAAGCCGGGTTTGATATACCCCCCAGAAACGCCCATCAGGGTCGTTGTATTGGCACTGGAAGTTTACCTTTGTATTAAAATGTTCGGTATAGGGGATTTCCGGGTTACTGACATTTCGTCCATTGAGCTTGGACAAATTGCCAGATAAAGCGAGACCATCCATTATGTGCCAGCGGGCCATAAGCTCAAATCCTGAAACCCTGATTTTATCTATATTAACATTCTGGTATTCGGGAAATCGCTGGATCATGTGACCCGTGGGAACGGTACGGATGCCATCAAAAAGGGTGTTCCAGAACACACCGGCATTGGCCTCAAAACGGCCTGTCTTGTACCGGAGCCCCAGATCAAAATTCATACTGGTTTCCGAAATCAGCTCAGCATTTCGGCTTTGGAACGCCCCGCCATCCGGTGTCACCCCTTCAAAAAACTGCTCTATTAAATTGGGGGAACGAAATCCCCGGGCCACTGATATAAACACATTAAAAGAATTGTGGATGCGATGCAGATAATTGATGGCTCCCACCAGAGTGCCAGAAGAGACATCTGCCAAAGAAAAACGATCCAGGAGCGGAGTATCCAAAATCCGGGCCGATACCATCTGATAACGAGCCCCCAGTATGAATGTCCCATTCTTCCATGGGTCAAATTCATCCTGAAGAAAAAATCCCAGGCTGGAAAACCGGGCATTGGGTGTTTCCGGAGTCCGATCTATATCCGGCACCGGAGGTCCAAATCCCAGCATACTGGTCGAGGTCACACTGCGATTATCCAGTTCATCCGTAAAAAATTCCGCCCCATAGGTCAGTACATGACGAAACCACAGCGCTTTACGCAGTTCCAGCCGTCCGCCCCAGGTGCTGACATCCGTATCTGTCTGACGATCAATTTGCAGCGCAGCATTCAAAACCCTGGGTATTGAAAGCGGCACCAAGACCGACATACCCAATTCCCGATAATTATCTGAATGATGAAGTGTCAGATTCAACTGATCCCCTATGAAAGAATTCAAACGACTGTTCTCATAGTCCATCCGCCAGCGGGAAACCGTTTGCAGGGGATAAAAAATCTCAATTTCAGGTCCACTTGCACCGTAGGCATCCGGATCAACAAAGCCAAACCCGGCATCTTCTGCGCGATAACTGCGATGACTGATCTCCAGACGGTGGCCGCGCCGGGGCTGCCATCCAGCAGAAAAGGAAAGATTTCTGTCCTTTACACCACTTCCCTGAACAGTCACCGGCTCTGCCAAAGTGATGTTTCCAAAGGAACCTGCTGCACTCTGATAGGCTGCACTCTTTCGGAGATCTCCCAAAAGCGTGAAATAGAACTGGTTAAAACCACCCCGGAGACTGATGCCCCCTTTATGTTGATCCATGGCAGAGCCGTACCGATATCTCAAGCGTCCATTGACATAAGGACGGCCGTCTCTGAATTCAGGGACAGCACTGATCATGTTGATGACCCCCCCGATGGCATCCGATCCGTACAGCACTGAACCGGGCCCCGAAACCACCTCCACCTGAGCCAGGGATGCCACATCCACCGGAGAGGCAATTTCTCCAAAATCCTGCTGCCGCGCCGAATTGTTCATCCGCACACCATTGTCCATCATCAGAATCCGTTGCCCCCGGAATCCACGAATGACCGGCCTGGACTGATTACTGCCGACACCCACAATATCCAGTCCAGGCATATCCGTGAGCAATTCGCTGACATTTTCCGGTTGTTTGAGGTCAATATTTTTCTGCTCAACCATCTGTACCGCTTTGGGTACATTAAATATTTCGGTGGCTGTCCGGGTTGCCGTGATAACCACCTGGTGCGGAACCTTGTCCTGCACCGGGTTTTCTCGCTTTTGCTCCTTCTTGGGTTCATCCTGGGTGGTACTACTTTGCTGAGCAAACCCCCACCCGCAAAGAACCAAAATGATTATCAGAAAAAAAATACTTTTTATTGCTGGTTGTTTCATGACAGCGCTCCTGAATTTGTTCAAAATAGTAGCTGATTCAGTTCCGGCAATCAAGCCTTACTGATCCATCGATATCAATCTGACGTGAGCTTCGTCCACAACCCCGGATCAGGGATCAGGGATCAGCGTTTATTCGTTGCCCCGGACGGAATGTTCACCTGACCCTGGCTTATCACTTTTAAGTTTCCAGGGATCCTGGATTCAGAAAGTTTTGTGCCCCCTGGTGACACCCGGGAGGCATCATGCCCCGGTATAGGACGGCCAGGCAGGCCCGGACCCAGCCTTCGATCCGCGCATCACTGACCCCATTCTCTTTGGCCCCGGGTTCTTTAAGACGCCCTCGAGGACGCAACGCTTGGATGAAGGCGGCATCGATGTGATAGATATCCCCCTTTTCTCCGGCGACATCCTTCTCATATCTGAAAAAATACAGGGTGTTCCCATTGGGTGACAGCAGTGGAAAATCTTCACCAGCGGCCGTGTTGACAGAGTCACCCAGGTTGACCGACGCCGACCACTTACCTTGTTCATCGCGAAAGCTGACATAAAGATCCCAGCTCCCCTGACCCCCGGGTCCGTCCATCCAGGCCGTGAGCAGCGTCTGACCATCTGGAGTGATGAAGGCATGGCCGCCGATGAGTCCAGTCGGCGCTTGGGGATCGAAAAGTACGATCGGCGATCCGGCCTTTAGGCCATCAAAGGAACAGGTCCAGAGTCCTCTGGATGAGTAAAAAAGATCGCCTGATCGACTTTGGCTGGCCCGCCATTGGTCACCCGGGCCATTGATGGGCTCGGGCAAAGGCCGTGGTGTCGACCAGCCATCGTTTTGCCGCTCCACCATCCAGATGTTGAAATCCTGGCTGGGTTCTGACCCCCTCACGGGTCGATTGGAACTAAAGAAAAGGCGTTGACCATCCGGGCTGAGGGTGGGCTCACTGTCACTGAAAGAACCGCTGAACGGAAGTGGGGCAGACGCTTGCCAGGCGTCTTTGACCCTGCGAGCCTGGTGGATTTCCCATAGACCCGGGCCTTTGCGGACAGCAAAAAAAGCCTCCAGCTCGTCAGGGCTCAGGGTGACACAAAACTCCACCCGGCTTTGCAAACTGATTGCCTCCGGGGCGAAAATCACGGCCTGGGGATTTTTCGATGCTGAATTCAATGATGAATCCAAACAGATCAATATGAGCATGAACCCGATTCGCCAATCTACCGGATAAGAATTTGAAAAACAACCTCTGGCCATGAGCTGATGGTATGTCGCTAACAACGGAAAGTCAAGAATGGAACCGGGATAACCATGGGAACGATGGACGGGGCTAAACCGCCTGTCGTCGCCTGTTTTGAACTGAATTCATAGGATTCATTTACCTGAGGAGGACATATTAGGTGCCAGGCAAATTTTATCCACCATAGCCGATTCCGAAAATGAAAAGCCAATACATTGTTTTACACCGCCACATTGGCTATTATATGCGCAATAGAGGTGTAAAGGACATATTAGGTGCCAGGCAAATTTTATCCACCATAGCCGATTCCGAAAATGAAAAGCCAATACATTGTTTTACACCGCCACATTGGCTATTATATGCGCAATAGAGGTGTAAAATGTCTATGGCCCCCCTGGTTGTCTACCTTGAAGAAGAGATCGAGAAGATGGGGAAAAACCTCAAACAGGCTGAAATTCGAATGAATGAAAATCCTCCGTTTCGAATTATCAGAAGAAAAATCAACGGGGGTATTTATTACTATAAAAACCAGTGGGACAAGAAGAAAAAGAAAGTGATATCGCATTTCATCGGAAAGGAAGAGGACATCAACCTTGAGGAACTTGGCAAACTGCAAGAGAATATAAAATCCGAATACGAAAAAAGAAAGGATGCCAACAATAGAAGAAAAAAGTTACTGCCATTACTCGGAAAAATTCTCAAGCTTTCCAAAGAAGCATATGAAATAGAAGGCGGATATTTCTTGTATTATCTACCTTTACCATCTTAATGATGATGAACCAGCTTAAAATCAATCACAATTTCCCGATTGAATGCTCGGGCAATCCGGCTCAAAAGCTCCAGTGAAGGCACTCTTGAATCAAGTCCCTTCTCCAGACGGGCAATAACCGGCTGTGTTGTCTGTGCCTTCTCGGCCAGTTCAACCTGGGTGATCCCTTCTTTTTGTCTCATCTCGACAATGAGCCGGGCAATTGTATTGACGATCTTTTCCTTCTCAAATAGGATGGCAAACTCTTCATTTTGGAGTTTTTCACTGACCACTTCATCCAAGGTAATCGGTTTCATTGTTTATTACCTCCTTTAGCCTTTTGGTGGCTGTTTTAAGTTCATTACTCGGGGCTTTTTGTGATTTCCCACAACTTCCCTTCAATCTGGCGAAACGCAACACGTGGGCACTCAAAACCAAGCTCCTCAATACTCTTGAGACAGCCGAAGATTCTGGCTTGATCCTCAACACTCAGATCATTGATTTCTTCAAGTACTGGATGCTTCCCGGATTGGCTGACATAAAAAACAATCTTCATGACTGACCTCGCACACTTAATATACCCATTTGGATATATTGTCAACTATTTTCTTGTTTTTTCGCTAAAAGAAACCGCCACTTTCATGCCGCTCCAACCTCGCCCCCGGATGGGTGGCGCTGTGAACGTCTTTAAGCTTCTTGACGGCCACCCGGGTATAAATCTGGGTGGACTCCAGACTGGCATGACCCAGCATCTCCTGAACATGGTGTGGCGGTAGACGTGACAGGCTCTCTTTCGGTTCACCCCGGAGTATCCCTTCCCGTGAAAATATGAAGCGGTTTTCCTGTAATTTGAGGCCGCTTTTTTTGGCCTGCTGGCGAAGATTCTTTTCCAGGATCTGGTTGAAGTATTCCTTCTTTTTGGGGTCTTCGATCAGGCTTTTTTTGAAGCTTTCTGAAAGGTTGATTTCGAACTCAACCGTCTTGAATTGCTCGTTGTCCCGGATCATTTTTTGGTACTGTTCTTTGTCTACAAATTCATCGAGTAAACCCCGGTCCGGATCAAAGCCCATGGTGTTGGCGATGCGCCCTTCTGATACCTCACTTCCCTGGGCGCGGTAAAGGTCGTCTTTGTCGTAATAATTTTCAGCCTGGCCAGCCGTCAAAGTCGTCATCGAGAGCATCTTTTTTCAAACTCCTTCTGCATGGTTTCGATCTCTTTTTGAACGGCTTGACTGACCTTTTCCGGGCTCAGATTGGTGGTCAGATTGAGGTCTTTTTTCAGCTCAGTAATGGCCAGATAGGCGGCATAAAAAGAATACTTTTTTGAAAAGTCCAGGTCCTCTTTCAGGGCCTTGATCTGATCCAGAACCGGGTCTGTTTTGGGGTTTTTGATGCGCTCCTGGTCCTCTAAAATTAGGCGCTCGATGTATTCCCGATTGGATCGAAAGTTCCGCTCCTTGCGGCAGAAGTTGAGCGCTTCAATGACACTGGGTAAAAACCAGAACTGCTTGAGGAACTTCCCTTTTCTCATCTCAACCCTCCAAAAAGCGCGGCGTCAAAATGACGCAGTTTCAGCCCTGACACATTCAGCATTATCAGCGCTTTGTATGGAAGTAATACTAAAGTATATAAAAGTGAACTTCAATACCCTTGGAAAGATTCAAAGTCATTTTTCAGCTAATCGGCGTTAAATCAAGCGGCTTTCGCCTCACACCCCGTAGGGGTTGCGTATGGTCTGACCGTTTTTCGTAGAAAACGGCAGGAAATTTTCACCCTTTTTCTTCCCTCATTTCAAAGAGAATTTGTTGCTTCAAAAGGAATAGAATTTCAATCGTTTTTCATAGAAAAAATAGTGTAACATTAATAGCTTAAACTTCGCCCTTAATAAATTTTACAGTTCGTGGTTTTAAGTTAAGTTTCAAAGTAGATTTAATTTTTTTTGTTATGCAATCAAAAACAATAATTTCATCATTTTCTGAAAGAAACAAAGCGAGTTTTTCTTTCCATCCAGAAACATCTAAAAGTTTCCACTTTTCATTGACATATCTGTCAATATCTTCAAAATATTTCTTTGACTTTTTATTTGTACATGAATAAGAGTAAATGTTTTTTATTTCAAACGTATTACCTTTTGATCTACATCCAAAAAAATAAAAAATATCATCTCCTATAATATTGATCATCCCACATGCACAATCATCTACGTCATTCCCAAAATCTTCAATAT
>Ga0105099_10000769_pt1 | contig 21298 bp, 52 predicted proteins | sample PPLLak3cmMay2015_2_FD_79138 | JGI IMG/M metagenome (GOLD analysis project Ga0105099, IMG submission 79138) | Freshwater sediment microbial communities from Prairie Pothole Lake near Jamestown, North Dakota, USA - PPLs Lake P8 Core (1) Depth... | ecosystem: Environmental > Aquatic > Freshwater >... | reverse complement strand
TTACTATCCACACTTTAGTTTTTTTTCCAAACAACATCTCATCTCTAAGAACTCGTTTCTTCATATCCCTCAACTTAATGTCCATTCGTTCCAAAACCTGTTAAAGTTCCTTGCTGATTAATATGATACCCAGAATACTTGTATCTGTTACTATCATAAGCTATTCGTGGGAATCTTACTGCTATTTCATATTGTTCGTTATTCCCTGGTTCTACAGTAAGATTTTCAACTACACACGAATTATTAACAACATGCCTACATATCCAGACATGACCCTTTTTGTTATCCATGATATGAAAGAACTCTTCGTTCTTGAATCGTTGGATTTCATCAGAATATTTTTTAGATAGTTCTTTCCCGTTCATCTTATCCCTCAATTGCATGTGTTATCCATAGGGCAAATGCTCCTATAAATAAACAGAATAATCCAAATCCAATGCACATACACCAGAAATATAGTTCGTCACTCATCTTATCCCTCAATTACATCTATATGACCACAATTAGAACAGGTTTTATAGTATAATCTTCTTCCACATTTCGGACATAATTTAAACATTTTATCCCTCAACTACACGATTTTTCATCAGACAATTCATATATACAATGAATATAATAATAACTTCCACCACCTATCGACCATAATTCTAGGTTAACAAAATCACCAACTGTTATATCGTATTCTTTAAAATCTCCTGAACGAACCATATAAACAGATTCATTATCAATCGTCATATCATAGACAGTATCTAAACCAGTCCATCCAACGGAATGATATTTCATATCAGTAACCGTTCCAGAAACAACAACTCTTCGGCTACCTTCACCTAGGCATCCCGATACAGATATGCAAAGAAAAACAACAAATAACAATATAATTTCTTTCTTCATCTTATCCCTCGATAACATGCCAAAAGAAATATCCTATACCCAATCCAACAGCAATAAAAAAAATACTAAATATAATCATTGCTAAAAATAATTGCATATCATTTATAAAGATTGAATCTTTTTCTTTACCACATTCTTCACATTTCATTTTTTATCCCTTCTGTGAATGTTTTACTATCCACACTTTAGTTTTTTTTCCAAACAACATCTCATCCCTAAGAACTCGTTTCTTCATATCCCTTCTTAACATGTAATTGACATGGGCATGGATATACGAAACTATCACAAACGATAATTAATCCGCTTCCATCGCACAATTTACATCGATTCATCTTATCCCTACTCTGAATGATTTCTTTGGTCTTTTTTACAATTTGGACAAGTATACCCATGAATAAAGTAATTCCACCAAGTTTCACAGAATTTACATTTTCCCATAGTCTTATCCCTCAAGTCACTTATTTTTCCTGTATTTATCATTCAGACCAAAGAACCAATTAAGAGTCATCTCTGTATGCATATCTAAGCCAGCTTCAGAACGTATTTCTTTAAGTAACGCTTTCCTGAGTTCCTTTGAGTTTAAATCACATTTTAGTGATTCACTGGTTTTTCTAACATCTTTCAGCACCATAGTCTTATCCCTCAACACAATGGTTTTTAGAATCCAAAGGTTTTATGAAGCATCTTATATATAGTAAAGTGAAAACAGACCCATTAAATAATCCAATAGGAACAAACCAAAGACCAGTAATGCCAATACCATGACCCAATTCAACAAGCGGAATAGATGTTAAAAAAGCGAAAAAGGGTAACATTACAAAAAATATAATCCATCGTCTTGTTTTCTCTTTCATTTTATCCCTTCACTTCATGATATATAACTAAAGTAATGGTCATGACATAACCAAATTTCTGCTGTTTCTTTCCAAGCAATCTTTTTATTAACTTTAGCAACTGCCTCTTTTCCACAAATAACGCAATTCATCTTTATCCCTACTCTGAATGATTTTTCGGTTTTAATTTATCCATATCAATGCAAAACTGGTTTTCATCCCACCAGATTACCAAACCAGTTTCACAGCCTTTAACAAAATCGAAATTAGGACATTTTCTACCACGATACTTTTTGTTTTTAGAATGATTCCAATTAAAGATACGTTTGTTCACTGTTATCCCTCAAGTGTATCCTAAACCCTCACAATAAGGGCAATCTTCCAAATCATCAGAATCATTATCAATGTCAATACCTGAACCATCGCAATATATACAGATTTCGGGCATATCATCATTCCAAGACATCTTATCCCTCACATACATTGTTCTGATAATGATTCGTGAACCTCTTGCATACATTTTTTACATGTACATAAAACTGGATGTTCTTTTTTTAGTTTCATATTATCCCTTTTATTCATGTCTTTTTTTCCAACCATCTACAAACTGTCTCTGTGCTTTTTTTGTGTTAAATATCAGTTCTGCTTTTTCCTCTGCTTCCTTTTCGGTTTTAACCCATCTGTGCATTCTTCCTGCTTTATATGCTGATTCTCTACCCATTCATTCACCTCCGTTCATCTTATCCCTCAATCTAATGGTTTCCAAACCCCAAGAACCCACTCTAATTCACTTAACCTTGCACGTTCTAAATCATTTAAAGTAATACCTTTTGCTTGGTCAAATATTTCCTTTGCTCGTTGCTGTATTTCCTTTTTCGTTTTTATGTGTCTCATTTTTATACCTCAATATAATAGTAAAGTATGGGAGAATTGGGGATTTTAACCCCAGAAGCAAAGCCTCTCATCGCACAGGGAATTTGGACAAGAATTGAATATACAATCTCCTCAGCTACAAACTTTAGCGATTGTATATCTAGTTTACCTCCAAATCTATTCACCAATGCTCTATTCTCCATAGTCTTATCCCTCAACTACACTAATCCTCCAACCATATCCATTTTCCATCAGTAATCACAATGTAACTTTCAAGTCCGTTCAACCATTCTTTCTTCATTCTATCCCTACCAATCATGGTTATTTAAATATTTAAATATTAATCCATTAACTCCTGTTGAAACAACATTCTTTTTCATCATATCTCCATCAGAATAAAAAACAGCAACGCAAGAAATACTCCGACAACGATTACACATGCTACGACCCAAGCAAGAAACCCCAGAGAGTATACAAATATTCCCAATAGAATCAACCCCCAGGCAAGAAGACCAAGCAGAGGAACCATTATCAGAACAAAAACAAAACCTAAGACATTCCTATGTTGATAATCAATCAGCATCTCCCGTTCTGTCCTAGTCCGTTCAATCATTTTTTATCATCCTTATATGACTTGTAATTCATCTTCAGATGAGTATAACACCTGATACAATAACCCTTCTGCTTCGCCAGACGATTACAGAAACCATTCTTACACTTCCGACCCTTCTGCACCTCATAAGGACGTTTCCGTTTCACATTATACGGCAAAGGCATAAGAGACACACTCACAGATTCGCCATTATCTCATTATACTGCTCTTTCGTGATAAGACCACGGGCATACCGCTCCATAGCAAGTTTCTGAGCATCAATCCGTTTAATCCTAATCAACTCTGGCACAGGCTCCTCAACAATGACCCTACGTTCCCTAGGCTCCTCAACGATAGCATCCTCATGGTCATCATGACCCCAGATGTTCTCACCAGGCTCACCACAGTCCTCAACAAACGGTCTACACTCACATGGGAAGAAACCACGACCATGAACAAAACTATAACGCTCAAGCTTGTTATGTTGACCAGAGACACGCTGACAGCCACAAGACCAGATATGGACAATCAAAACAGCACCACACTCAGGACACGAAACAGTCTCCGTTGAGATTATTCTGGACAATGCCAACCACCCTCAATGATGTCATACCCAAACGTCTCCTTAGCCTTATCATAAGCTCTCTTAATCATATCGAGATACTCCTGATGCTCTGGGAACGCTGGGTCATGGACGAAATGCCTGACGAAATTCTTTTTCTGCAAAACACATTCCATCATCACCGACTCATTCTTTTGTATCGACAACACAACCTGAATCGTCACCAAATCCCCTTTAAATTCCTCACGGATACAGATACGAAGATTCAGCTTGTAATCCAGCTTCAGCTCATCAATGAGCCTTTTGAAATCCGTGATATAAGCAATCCTGTCAATCATTTTTTACACCGCTCATCCAGTTTTTAAATATGATTATCCCATCTACCTCTTCTATACACCCAGCACATTTTTCCATATTTATTTTCTGAGAAAACAAATAGCAAGACTCACAGCTTTTCATCGAATCAGCTCCATTATGGTTCATACCAGATGGTTATTACCGTCTCATATTCAGACGATGATTGCATCTTAGCTACTATATTCACAGATGACGATTCAAGCCATTTGTTAACAGCTTCCTCTAGTTTCTCTTCATCAGTATTTTTAAATATCTTACATTTCAATTTCATTTTTCTTTCACCTCCTTAATCATCCTATCTCTTCCTCTGGAAGACCCAAGACCTGTTTCACACTGTCCTTCCAATGCACCCGTTTATCGTCTTTGAACTCATCATACAAGTCACGGATGAAATCATCTTTGCTCACCGTTTCTACCTTCCGAAGATAATGCTTCTCTTTCTCACCCCAGCCACGCATATCCACCCTTGGCTTAATGAAATTCATCTTCCCAAGCCAAATCGAATCAGAAATAAAAGGCAACAGCTCCCTCACCAACAAAGCGATGTCCTCATCAAGCATCGGCTCACAAGACACAGAGGTCTCAAACTCCCGTTCATACGCCAGTTTCAACGCCTGGAAACGCTCATTATAATCAGGAGCACCAGGCTCCCAGAACCGCAACACATCATCATTTGGGCTCCCAATCGTGAACCTGAACACAATCTGAGCCTTATACTTCTCAAATGCATAACACAGTTTCTTCGTTACATCCAGATGAGGCTTAGAAACAACCAGAAACTTGTTTCCTTTCTCCAGCCACTTCACCAGATACTCGATGCATCTATCCACGTTCTTTGGAGTGATGTCATGCTGAGTCGGAAACATGATACGCATATTCTGATACAGCCTTGGCTTCTCCTTGAAATTCTTCTCATGCAACACAGGAGTCTTCCACGCCTCAGCATTCGGCAACCGTCTATAACGAGTCACCGCATTAAAACAAGCATAACAATAACGACAGCCATGCTCACATCCTATCTGGATGTTCTTATTCACCTGAGCCCATTCACGTGTCCCGAACTTGCCAACCATAATAATATTATATCTATACTGTTATATTAATGTTTCTCCTTGACCAACTCAAAAAGATGAAGAAACACAATACGGTCAGGGCTGTACCCAATACGGGGATGAATGTCAACCCAGACCTCAACAAACTCCTCTGGAGTCTTAAAACCCTCTTCCTTGAACCAATCCTTAGCCACAGAGACGAGCTTCAACTTCTTAACCTCAGTGATACGACACATGACCTTACCGACCATGAACGTATCACCAGGGAACCCGTATTTCGTCTTACGAGTCGTAGCAATCTTCTCACCAGCCAACACCTTATCACGCATATCTTTCCTGAACGGAATAATAATCATAGTCATATCAGACCCTCCTTTTTCCAATTTTGTTTTATCTTAGAAGCAACTTCAGGATGCTTTTCGTCAATATGCTCAAAAAACTCTTTTAAATCCTCACATTGCTCTCCACACAACATACAACCAAACATCATTTTTTTATCAACTCCTTTTCTTATTTTTTTTTAATACATCCGTAAACAATCCCAGTCATCATCATCCTCATCATCATCCCATGGTCTCCCAGGAATATCAGGGATAATAATATCATCAGGGATAATCATTGTCTCACCTGCTTCACTGTCGAGAGCAACACACCACCAACCCAGCAGTAGAACTCATTACAGAACGTACACTCATAAATCGGAACCTTACGCCCCAGGTTATAATGGTCAGTCGCCTCACAGTCACGACCACATACACTACATCTCATATATTTCCTCCAGTTTTTTCAAAATCTTCTTTTTCCATTCTACCTCTGTTTTAACATGTACAATAAACGCTTCGTGTTCTTCAATGTATTTTTTCATTTCATCTATTAATTTCATTATCTCAGGTGGTATCTTCTCCATGTCTTTCATTCCTCCTTAAAATATACCCGTCTCACGAAAAAATCAAGAGTCGGATGCTTCATTTTCTTTCTCCTGTTGTTAAAATGATTATCCAGATGCTTCAAAATATTCTCCCAACGAAAAATACAAGATGAATTAGGCACATCAAAAAAATGCTCCCTATCCACCCGTTTATTATCCAATTCAACAACCCTAAACTCCCGTAACTTAGAAAACGGAATCATACACGCATTGTCTCCCTCATTGTTCACCAGGATGTAAAAACAATTCGGCTGAATCAATTTTATCTTACGACCCAAGAAATGAACCGTGTTAAAAGGAAACTCATAGTTCTTCCAATATTTCCCATGAGACTCCACCTCCAATCCACCAACGACAAAATCATCTTTATACACCAGGAAATCAATCTTATATTTATCAGGGTTCGCCTTCACATAATGATGAGGGATAATGACATAATTATTCACAATGCTTTCAGCCCATTTGAATGAACCATCCAGCGTCTCATCATATGGCTTATAATGAATTGGCTTTTCCCCAGGCTCCATTATTTTTCACCCTTCTGCAAAATCTCCCACATAGGAACACCAGCAACAGCAACCGATTTAATATAACCCTGCTTCACCAACACCTTCAGATAACCCGTAATCGTATCACCATGGAACGAACAACTATACTCAACCAAGAGACCAGTTATCTGAGCCAACGTAAGAAACCGATTCGGATTCTTACGAAGAGCCTCACCCATCAACAAAATCTGCTTATACGTCACCATACATTCCACCTTGCCTGTACACTGTACTGTGTACAATATTGGTTTTTAACCTAGATGATGGATGTCGGGTGCGTTGAAAAAACCGATATTCACTTTAGGGATTCAACAAATTAACTAAGGGGGGAATAACGGCAGGATGACAAGCCAATCAATAACCTCATAGAATAAGGAAGGGAGGAAAGAATACTCCGACAGCTTAACATCCACGCATCACCCGTCCATCACCACAGAATCATGCGTAATACATCATATACGCAGAGACACTCAGCAGAACAGTCACCATGACCAAGACAATAATAATCTTCGTCATGACACCCATCCTCTTCCGCACAGGCATCTCACCACAACTACAAGAGTCACCACAACCAGGCTCAGGTGGCTCCTCAAAACCATATTCAACGCTCTCAGTCTTCGTTTGTCTCAAGCCTTCCAATTCTTCACATGTTTCTTTTTCTTCTAACATAATCATCTTACCTCAAGATAAACAGGCTAAACCATGACCCTCGTTTCAGCTTCACGAATAAAATCTGTGGTTGGGAGGAGAAGCTTACTTTCACGACCTAGCATTCTGCTCTTAGGATGTGAAAAGAGGCGACTAATCGTTCCAGAGAGAGAAGCCATATGGTAACGTAATCGCCTCTTCCTGTAAGTCACTGAACTAGGAGAGGGGGGGTCAGGCAAAGCAAATAGCAAAAGATATGGCACGTTTTCATTGCAGGATAGATTTGGATATGAAGGCAATAAATGAAAAAACCCTGCAACTGCACTCATTAAATCCTTCGCCCCCCATTCTTTTTCTCATCACATTTCATGCAAAAGAAACCATCTTGCCTACGAGACATCGTTTTCGACTCGTTCTCATCAAACGTCTTCTTACAAACCATACAATGTCTCCTATCCATTTTTCTTTTACTCAGACCGCCAATGCCAACCATAAGCAATCAAACTGTCTCTTTGTCTTTCGGCTCAGGCTTCTTAATCAGCCCAAGCTCAAGCTTCCGCTTCCTGACATTCACCATGGCTTTACAGTTACCACAAGAGGTATACCAATCAGATTCACCACGATAAATCCATGAATGGTTACAACGCTGACAGGTCAGCATAATCCCTTTTTTCGTAGAGGTCTTATAGTTAATCTTTTGCTTCACCATCAATACTATTATATCTATATATACTATTTAATGCTTTTCATCATAACGCCATACACGGGTCAACAACAGATAACACAAAATGATGAGGAAAACCTGTGGCACATAGAAATAATTATACGCAAAAAACACGATTCCAGCAAACTCCACAGTCCCAAGCCTCAAAGACACCTCAATCAAGAAATACAACGTCAACGCCAGGTCAACAAACGCAACACTCATCAAAACACCAAGAACCATACGAATCTGCTTCTTAGTCATACCCTTCAATGTCAACCTCATCAGTCATACGCCTCGTCCACACGGTCACCCTTCACATTCAAAAGCTTCTCATAATTCACAGGATGGGTAAGGATAGACAAAGATTTTAATGCATCGTCCAACGGCATCTCCAACACTAGATGATGCTCCACCCTGGTTGCATCCATGTCATCCTTGTAATAAATTCGGCTCCATGCATTCATAAAAGCACGAAGCGAGACGCTCTTCACACCCTCAAGACGAAGCTCCTTGAAATCCTTCGCCAAACCAATCTCTTTCAGACGAACCACTTTTCTATCTTTAAATGGAGTAATCGCATCAAGGAAACCATCAAGGTAAGACAATAACGACAAGAACTCAGGATAGCTCAACGGATGTTTACTGCTACTGATATACACATGCAACTTCAGATTATCAAAAACAGTCAACGTAATCCTACGATTCTCCCACCACAGATACCTGAACCAACTATAATTATCCTCACGATAAACAAACTCGTTCACATCCAGCCAACGCACCAGCTCCGCACTCAATTTTGTAATAACATTTTTAGATTTTGGGGGGGCTCCCTGGGGGTCTTTTGTTATTTTCCTCACAATTGTACATTCAAGCAAAATACCATGCAACAACGTGGGGGGATTCGTAAGCTGATTCTGACGCACAACGGTCATGTCAGCAGATGCTTTGTAGAATCCTTTTGATGCTTTCAGAATAAGTCCTTTGTTAAGGAGACGTTGAAGGTAAACATTGATTTTTTTTGAGTCGATTTTCAGTATCCGTGAGAGGGTCTTTGAGTTATACTCATGATACGCATTTTTACGCATGAAATTTAGTATCTTCTGCGTCTGCGTAGTCATACGAAAACCAGCCCATCACCCCTAGCATAAATAACAGTTTTTGTGTTATCAGTGTTTTTGTCGATGACCAAAAAGTTCGATGGATTAATCTCAACAGATAAACACATTTTTCGACCAGCCTCACAGTAAATTGGATGTAACACATTTGTTGTTTAATAATGTTGTTAAAAAAAACAGTATGGTGGCATTCTTGGTTGAGGAGGAAAGGATTTACGAGAGACAATTAGGAGATATTAAATATGTCAAAAAGGTCGGCAAGATGAAAAGAAAAAGATTGTCTCTCAGTTAATCTTTTTTTTACCACCACCTGTTTTTTTCATTCACTACGCTTTTTTGTTGTGTTACTGTTGGTGAGAACAGCAATATTGAAATAGGCATCTAGGCATATAAGCATTGCCCTGACAATCCTGAGTTAAAAACAAGCTGGGCGAGACGGCATCAAGGCATCTAGGCAAGTTTCATCTCCTCATAAAATGATGCATCCAAATGTCCTCACCGCTCCTAGGTCAATTTGCATCAAGGCATATAGGCATCAAGGCATCATCCAGAGATAACTAACCTCTTTACTTGCTGAAGATTCCCTGATACCGTCTTATCTTACCTCATTAACAAATCGGATGTGAAGGGAAGGGGTTTATTCCCCTTCCTCAACAACGATGGTCTCTGGTTCGTCATCTTCTTCCCAGACAAGTTTCTTATAGGCTTTGTATTGACCATCGCCTTCGGTTATTAAATCATCCATGTTTTTTTCACGCTCCTGGGTCATGGCTGACCCGAAAAGAATACCAGGGGATTGCACCCTGGGATTATTCTTTCATTTCTTTTTGAATCTCCAGATGTTCTTCTTTAAAACTGTCTGTGTGGTGGTACGCATGACATTCTTTACAATACTTCATTTCACAGTCACATTCAACACAGGTTTTAAACAAAGAAACTGTTTCCCTTCGTCTACATTTTTTTTCATCCATTTTTTTTTCACCTCAAAAGAATAGAGGGGAATGACCCCTTAGATTCCTAATCTTTATTATGCATTTCTGCATACATTTCGCATTGAGAACCACCCTCGCAATTCGTTCTACCACAGGTTCTACATTTCTTTCCGCTTTGCCTATTGGTTATGATACCATCATCATATCCTGGTTCGTCATCTCCACAGTCAACGTCTTTCATTTTCTCGCTCCTTTTTACGCTCTAATGCTATCCTGTATGTCGCATAAAGAGATGTTAAATCTTTATACTCCAGCTCAGACCAGGTTTTAGTTTTCCAAAGCTCATCAAAAATTGGTTTTGCTGTTTCAGGTGGCATGTCTTTTAGCTCCTCGAATTTCTTAAAGACTTTTTCCCTGTCCAACGTGTCTTTTTTCACATAAATACTCATTTTTTTATCACATCCTTGAAAAGAAAATAGGGGGATGACCCCCTGAGATTCCTAAATGTCTTACTCTTCAGAGCCTAGTTCATTAACGAATTTCTTCAGTTCATTACGGTATTTTATTCGTTCTATCCGCTCACGGTCTCTTAATTCGCTGTGTTTATCCTCATCGAAAAACTCTTTCACCGCTTCATCGCACATTTTCTCCAGAGTATTAGGCTCAACAGCATCAAGCTCAACCACTGAAGCACCATCCCAGTTACGTGTCCTGGTATCAGTCTGCTTCGGTGGTACACCTGGGAGCCTCATCTGAGCTATCTGCTCAGGGTGTAAAGCGATTCGTTTTACTTCGATGTCACAGTCCAACCGTCCTATGTTCGCATGTACTGAACGTGGGATGTCTTCTCCCGATGGGTCATAATCACCAAAATAAAGGATGATTATTTGTTTCCCGTTTGCGATTGCGTCTTGGAAACGATTCGATGCTTCATAGAGAGCTGTGATAGAGGGATACCCTTTGCATGGGAAAAGCCCTACCCCGTTCATGTTACAGGGATGCTCAAAGACACCCTGAAGAGCTTTCTTCTCAATCCAGACCTCGATGTAATAATCCTGGTTTGACCATCGCTCCAGATGATATGATTCCATCCATGCCTTAATCTGTTCTTTTGCGTTCTCTATCTCGTCATCAACGTCCTTCGATTCCGCTTGTGTACGACCGTACAATGACCGCTCACGGTCAATGAAGGCATCCATGTCTATGATGCCTTGCCATCGCCCCTCAGTCATCGCCTGGACAACCCGTTTATAATGCTGGATGTCGTTGGTCATCCCTATTGAGACAAGCCTATAATGGAGCTGTCTAACAGTGATACCACTTGAGTATGTCGCTAGAATATTTTTTGCATTCTCTGTAATCCACTTTCTGTTGTACATGTCTTTTGCTTTCGTTTCATCCATACTTTTTTTCACATCCTGGGTCATGGCTTATGACCCTAAAAGAATATCGGGGAATGACCCCAAGATTCCTAAAAATATATTTCGTATTCAGGAGTCAGACATTGAACCATGAACCCCTGACGTTTCAGAAAGTCAATCCAATCTTCCCAGTTGTATGCATCATCAGATTCCTTATATTCTTTTAATAACTCTTCCAATTGTTTCTTCGGACAATCTGTTCGTATTATTCCTATGATGCTGGTTCCATGGTCATAAAATCTATATATGTTTTCTTCCATAGTTTTTTTTCACATCCTGACCTTACGGTCAAAAGAAAATAGGGGAAATGACCCCCTAGAGTCTTAATTATTCGTTTCCCTCACGTTTCGTATAATAAATAGCGTACCAGTTCTTCTCAGGCTTTGATTCTATCTGAACCCACCATTTGAGCTTACCCTCAGCGTCTTTTTCTTTTCTCAGCTCACGGGCTCGATTGTCACGCTGTTTTTTTGCGTCATTTGTCGCCCATATCTCACTATGGTCATACTCATCGTCATCAGTCATGCCTTAACGCCTCGATTCTTTTTCTCGTATTTCTTCAGCTCCACTAGGTCACCGACAACGGTTTTTATATACCATCGAGACCCATGTTTTTTTGTCCATTTCTGCTCAAGAGTCACAATGAAAGACTCATTAGGCATAACTGGTATGAGATTAGTGACATCTATCTCATGTTTTCTCATTTCTTTTTCACATCCTGACCATTACGGTCAAAAGAAAATAGGGGAATGACCCCCTAGAATCCTTAGATGATGTTTCTCACTAAAACCTCATTTTGATACTCCCTCATTCGTTGCTTATTCTGAGTACCCCAAACAAAATTTGTTTTAAGGTAATCAGCACAGAATTTTCGTAGCTCTATACCATCCCAGTTGTCAGGCATAGAATCAACTTTCTCAAGCATACCTTTTTTTGCGTTCCGCATCAGCTCTCGAATAAACATTTTCTTCTCTCTGTTGTTCATAGTTTTTTTCACATCCCAGGGATACAATGACCCCTGAAAAGAATAATGGGGGATGAGCCCCAACTATTCCCCAGCCATAGAACCGATTATCCGTCCTAGACTTTCTGCATTCACTGGTACAGGACTGACATTATAACCAGGATGAATATTCCCTTGTTTATCACAGACCCAGCAATCCATAATAGACCAATCCCCACTATCAGCAGGTGAATAGCAATTATATTCTGGTCTTTCAGGGTCATATGCTCCGTCTTTTGCCTTATAGATAGCTCCTTTAATCACATACATTTTTTTTCACATCCTAAGACATGCCTAGAAGCCTAGATGTCTTAAAAGAATCCAGGGGAATGACCCCCTGTATTCCTTACCAATCGTGCTGGGAGAAAATCACTTTCCACATTTCCATTGATATGTGTTTACTGTACGATAGTTCTCGTAATCTTTCCCCAGTGTCACTATTCAGAGTATACTCCTTTTTCCTAGCCTCATCCTCACTGACACCAAGAACCCTGAGACAATCCCTCAAGAATCTAACCGATTCTCTTAGGTTTCCAATCATAGCCTCCATTTCGCTTTTCTCATATTCTCTAGGAGCGTCAATGATATACGGCTTTGGCGTATTCACTTTAATACGTCCATCTTTTAGTACTTCAACTTCATCCATAGTTTTTTTCACATCCTAAGACATGCCTAGAAGCCTAGATGTCTTAAAAGAATCCAGGGGAATGACCCCCATAGATGCCTAGATGCCAAGATGCCAAGATGCCTATTCATCTGCGTAACAATCCCAACAGACATCAGACCCAGTTATAGCATGGTTCCCACAATGTTTACAATACCCCATAATTCACATCCTAGGGAATGCTCCCTAAAAGAAAATAGGGGAAATGACCCCCTAGAATCCTATTATTCTGACTCGATTCTCGGAGCTATCAAAACGACAACATTCAAAAACGGGCTCCCTGTCTTTTTCATTTTAGAACCAGTTAATTGAACGGGGTTATCAGTACCAAGTCCTACGTCAACGGTATCAAAGAGACTCATAAATTTTTTAACAATCCCCTCAAATAACTCAATGCTGAAGAGTGATTTATGAGTACTATTTGATACTAGATTCTGTACCGTCACTGGAAAATCTACTTTCTCGGTATCATTTTCCGCAAATAGTTTTACATCGTCAGATGTTGTCGTAATGCTGAATTGATAAGTAATTTCACCTGATTGAGTCAAAAACTTTTTCAGGTCTTCAACTCGAATCGTGAAACTAGCTGGTAACTCTAGTTTAGGTGTTTTTATCTCAGAAACTTCGGAGTCTGAACAAATCCCAAATCTACGAGTCACATTACCTATGCTCATACTGAAATGAGACGAATCAGCATTACTATCGTACACAAAAAGAATACTGTCTTCTTTTGTACTGATTTTTAAGAACGTCAAAACATTCTCCATATCAATATCCAGAATCACTTTATTGGATGTCTTGATATTGTTTATGAGACTGTACTCATTGCATAACTCTTTTTTTATAGATGTTTTAATCATTACGTCATGCGTCTCGTTTGTAACAGCGTACTCGATACCGTCTTCTGTGAAAACAAGTTTAACGATACTAATACAGTCTATTGCATTCTTGAATCCAAGAATCTCTTTTAACGTCTTAGCTTTTATTCTAAAACGTACATATTCTCGAATATCGTCTGATTGCTCCAGCTTTTTTTCTTCTGTTATGTTTTCCATTTTTTTCACATCCTACTCTATTTTTTTAGAGTAAAAAATTAATGGGGAATGACCCCCAGAAATTCTTAAACAGTTTTCTTCTGTTGCTCAATGAAACGAGTAACTATCCCTTTCATTATCCCCTCTAGCTCTTCTTTTACGTACTTAATCCCGTAAAAACCACCGCATGAGTCAAGAGTCTCTTCTATTGGTTGACCACATTCCCCACATTTCGAGACTTGTTTAACAACAAAAGAATAAACGTCCCCTCGTAAAAACTGGTCATACTCCTCTATTTCACCGATAAGGACATTACTAGCTTTTTCCTTTGTCTCGGAATTAATGACCCCATATTCCTTTATCATTGTCTCTTCGTCAACATAGATAAAACCTATCTGACCAGAGTCCCAACGGTCACCATACGGGCTGGTACTGATTGTGATACCGCTATGGTCATACATGAAAATAGTTTTCAGAACCACAGCTTTTTTTTCGTTAATCAAGTACTCCGCTATCGCATCCCAAGAGTCAAAATCAGAGCTTTTCAGGTCATGCTTATCCCCTAGAGTATACTTCTTATGGAAACAAACCATTTTTCCTAGATTATCATGAAATACTCGGGGGTCTTCAGCGTCTTCGTCATGATAAATAATCCCCTCAATCTCTGTTTTATCATTGAGCTTTTTTACGATTTTTTCTATCACGTACATTTCTGACATAGTTTTTTTTCACATCCTAGGGGCTCCTAAGAGCTCCTAAAAGAATCCTGGGGAATGACCCCCAATGATGCCTATATGTCTTGATTCTCATTTAACATTTCTTTCTGTATACAATCACTACAAACAAATGACCCATTATTATTAAGGGCTTCTTCTTTTTCAAGACCGTTCAATTCCTTTATGTATTTATTACATTTATTACAATACCCTTCTGACATAGTTTTTTTTCACATCCTACCCCAATGTTACGGGGTAAAAGAATAATCGGGGATGAACCCGAAGACTCCCACTAACTATTTTTTCTTCTTCATTTTTTTATCGTATGCTACTCGTAATGCATGGAGAGGAAACGCTGAGAGACACGTATGAAAAACATCTTTATCGGTTAATAACGTGCTCGAAAAATCCCACCAATGAGCTACAGCACTTTTCGATTGAACAAGAGTACAACCCTCTTCAGTTTGTGACATCCTAGCTATTGTACGAAATGTCCTTTCATACTCGTATCCTCCGTCAATAGCCCGTAATTCACGACATATTTCCTCGAATCTTTTTGTCTTACTTTCAGTCATATTTTTTTCACATCCTAAAGACATGCCTAGAAGCCTAGATGTCTTAAAAGAATCCAGGGGAACGACCCCCACAGATGCCTACATGCCTAGATGCCTACATGCCTAATAACAGAGACGGCAATTACCACCGTTTTTGTTGTACTCCTCAACGGTCATCTTATCCGCTTCGATAAGACTATCACAGCAATTGCATGTAAGATAAAAATACCCGTTGTGAAGGTACTTATCGTTAAGTTTTTTCTGCGTTTTTTTCACATCCTCGGAGCTCCTAAGCTCCTATAGTCATACTGGGGAATGACCCCCAGAATATGACCCATATACAAAGAAAAGAAAAAATTTATGGGGAATGACCCCCAGAAATTCTTAACCACTGGTCTTAAAGCATTCAAAACAAACATTACCAGCATTTATTAATTTCTCTTTATGACAATTTTCACAAGTACCTTTTTTAATTCTCGGTTCATAGTGAAAACAGCCTTTGTTTTCTCCGTTACATTTCGTTGGGCTGTTTTCACCACAGGTACAAAAATTTTCGTTGTTTTGTCTATAGAAATTTTTACACATCTTTATTTCTTCCATTTTTTTTTCACATCCTTTAAAAGAAAATTGGGGAATGACCCCCAAGAATCTTAAAATTGTTTTATTCACCTAAAAAATCGTTGTCGTTGTCGTTTCTTTTTTCGTTGTCTGCTTTTGTCTCTTCGTCTTCGTCTTCTTTTTCGTCTTCGTCTTCATTCACTGGAGCGGGTAACAATGGGGTACTAGCTGGTACTGGTGCATCTTCTGGTAATGGGGTACTTGCTGTTACTTCGTCCTCTGATAATACCTTAAAAATCTTATTGACCATGTTCTGATAGTTGACCAGAGTACTAGTTGAAACATTTACCTCAAAGGTAATACAATTCGTTAAAGCATTCCAGAGATTGTATAAGGTGTCATTCCGTCTTAAATTCTGAATGACTATTTTTTTGTATTTCTCTGGAAAATTCTTTAAGAGCTTTAAGGTGTCTTCAACGTCAACATATCGAGTATAGGCTTTCCGTAAGGTATTTGCTGATACTTCCCAGGTTGCCATAGCTTTTTCTATTGCTGGTTTTAGCTCTGAAATGTTTGCATTCTGGTGCGTATGAGCTTTATGAAAACGGTCAACCCCACCAGGAGCCACAGCCCCGTTTTTGCATATTAATCGCATTCCAAAGGATTCAACGATTAAAGCCTTTGTTGAGTCATAGCTGTTATAGATTCTCACCGATGGAGCGATATTATCCCCTGGTACTATCTCAACTTCATTCTGTTGTAATGGAACGACTTCGAGCATAAGTACACAACCACTTTTATAAACCGTTGCTGATTCGATTCTGTACTTCTGCGTAAACTCTGGGTCTTTCTGCAATTCGTCTATTACGTCCCTGTGTTGTACTACTTGGTACGTCTTTTTTTGACTTGCTATGTCTACGCCCTCAGAGTTAAAAATAGCTTTATGGTTTTTTAACTCAATCCCGTTTTTATCGAAGATGGGCTCAGGTGTTACCAATGGGATAAGCTCCGATTCGATTTTTTCTCCCTGGTTTTTTATTTTTAGGTCTATTGCTCTTTTTGACATATTTTTTTTCACATCCTCAGTACTGTTTCGTACTGAAAAGAAAATAAGGGAATGACCCCTTAAAGTCTTATGCCTAGATGTCTTAATTAACATTTTTTTGAATCCAGGTTAATAATGCTTTTTTATTATCAGTAAAAAAGCTCCTTGTCTCTATTGGTTTTAAGTTTTCACTTATTAGCTCTATTTTTATGGTTATTACTTGCTGAATTTTTTCACATCCTCGGAGCTCCTAAGAGCTCCTAAAAAATTAATGGGGAAATGACCCCCAGAAATTCTTATTTATCTTCGTCTCTTAAACGTACCAATAGCGGATTTTATCCCAGTCTCAGTACTGGCGTTTAATATCGCTGTCCTGTTTATGTCTCGGTTAATCTCTTTTTGTTTTTCCTCTTCTTTTTCACGGTCAACGGGTACAAGTACCCCGTTTTGTTCTTTAACCTCTTCGTACTCGTTCAACTGCATAAGGGGTACTGCTTCGACAATTTCCCCAGTTAATAAATTACGCCATTTTCGAGTAACGATTTTATACTCTACTTTGTCGAGTACCTCAAGCATTTTAAGGATATTTGTTAACTCGTTTTTCTGGTATTCACTGAGAAAATTTTCGTACTTTTCCTTAAAGCTCAATGCTTCTTTTGAAGAGTACATAGTTAAAGAATCATGGGTTATATGTCCCTGACCGTTTAACCCTACCAGAATAATATTAGAATAAACGCTTTTTTTTGGTCTATTCCATACTCCCGTTTTAGGGTTTAACGTCTGAGAAACGAACCGTTGACCCCTTCCCGTTGTCTCTACCCAGTACCTTATCTGTGTTCGTTGGGTGTACCCATACGGGTAATTATCAACGATAAAGGGTTTTTCCTCGGTGGGCTGTTCTTTTAATATCTCTAGGTTTTCACTCATGGTTTTTTTTCACATCCTCAGTACTGTTTCGTACTGAAAAAATTAAAGGGGAAATGACCCCCAGAAATTCTTTAAATCTTAACCCAGTTTTTTAATGTACCATAGTACGTTTTACCGTCTACATTAACAGATAAATGTATTTCGTTTAAATTTTTATAATTACTAATCATTATTTCTTTAATACCGTCTCTGTTTTCTGTAGCTATAACATTATTTCCTTTAAGGGTTATTTTCATTTCTTTCACATCCTAAGAGCTCCCCAGGAGCTCCTAAAAGAATACTAGGGGAATGACCCCGTAGACTCCTTTAAAACAATGCTAGTATAGTATAGATATATAATAGCACGTTTTCCTTATAGCTCTTCTAAGGCTTTTTTAAACCATTTAGAAAAGCCTATAGCGTCCTCTTCATAGCTGATATTTTCACATCCTGAGACTCTTTTAAAGTCTCATGAGTGAAACGATTTTTTGAGAATCGTTTCACCCCAGGGGAGATAAAATTTTATTTTAGTTGATTAGGGATAAGGGGAAAAAAAAGCCTTAAGATATACTAAAAGAATAGAGAAGGGGACTGAAAGAAAAAAAATCATAGCTTTTTTTTTTCCCTTATCCTACAGAGTTAAAAGGACTTGAACCTTTCGCAATGCTCCCATAAAAAAGTAACTCTGGGATGTAACAAAAAAAGGTTACATCCTGAGACGATAAAAAAAAGCTTAGGTGCTAATAAATTTTTTATCGTCCTACTTGGATGTGTGAAAAAATCCCCGCATTATTCAGGGGCAATTAAATTATAGGGTTTATCACTATAACCAGGAGCTCCAGCTAATAAAATACGTGCTGAATAAAGAGTCTTATCCTTATCCCCTGTTTAACCCGTAAATAGCGAGTTTAAGGAGCCTCAACGACTCCAGCCCTGTCCAGAAGAAAGTCTTCGGGTGTCCTCTCTTCCAGGGGAGCCCCTAGAGGAGCCCCCTACAATATCCTACTTATTTATTATCTTCAGAGTATATAAATATTACTTTATTGTTTTATTACCAATAATGCACCAATAATGCACCAAAAAAAGCCATACGTTATTGTTAACTTATGTTAATTAGAAATAACGATTAGTATAATAAATATTTTTGTCTTCGTAAAAAAATAATTCCATAATAAAAAATGAATAACAAAAAACAAAAAAAAAGTACAAAAAAAAACCGACCGTACCGTAATGCCTAGACAACAAAAACAAAAAAAAAGGTTTTAAGTTTGAATGCCTAGACTCAAAAACTTTTTTCTAAAAAATAAAACAAAAACTGAAAACAAAAAAAAAAAGTACGTGGGACGGTCAACGGTCAACAAAAAACAACTATGTAGTTGTATGTATGTAGACCGATAATAATGTTTTTTACTATAGTTAATTACTTGTATGTATGTAGGCTTATTATCGAAAATCGCTATAGGTATACATACCTAAATTATAGTTATATAGTAGGACTATAGAGTAATCAGATTAGTACGGAAATGCCTAGTTCGATGTCTCATTACGTGATGCCTAGATGCCTTGACTAAGAACAGCCCAGCCATGCATCATGGATGCCTAGATGCCTAGCAACCAGCTATGGTATCCACGTGATGCCTGGATGCCTAGATGCCTTGCTATGAGGCTGTCCATTATCGTATGCCTAGTTGCCTAGATGCCTAGCTCGGCATCACATCAATGTCCTCATCGACCTTACGTGCTTTGAACATGTCACGCTCAGCCAATGACTTGACTAGCTTAGCATCCTTCGATGTGATGCCATGCTTGTACCGTATGATGTTCTCATTCAGGAAGGTGGGGCTCCCTTTCTTCTTGCTATATGATAGGTAGTCCTCTTTGTTGATGAGCACCTCTTCCACTATTGCCTCGATGCCTGTGACCAATGCCCGTTTCTTGTTCTTATCAAACTCATCTATCCGTATGCTCTCCTCACTCTGCTCCAATAGCTTATCCTTGAAGGCTTGACTATGAGCGATATACCTATCCTTTATCTCCTTTGGTGGCAACCCTATCTTAATCTTGTTTATCTTATACACGTTACTAGCCACCCCACCATGGGACTCACAGAAGATAGGATACTTACGGTAGAACCCTGTTATCCACGGGTTGTTCTCAATCCAGAACGGCTTGATGGTGCTATACAGGTTGTTCGTCCTGTTCACCTCGAAGACACCCTGAGAGAGCTTACGTGCTGTCGTGTTAATGAAACTGAAGTTCTGAGTCACGAAACATATGAGCGGATTAAGATAACCAACCGCTTGAAGCTCAGAGCTCACAACCTTCGCTAGTTCCTCATACCAACGCATGTTGCTCAAGTCACCAGAACCAGCTTCATCGACAACAATCCCCCCACCCTTTATCCCCTGTGTCTTGATGTCTCTGAACGCTTGGATAAGCTCTCGGCTCGTATAGACGATACGGGTCTCCATGTTCGCCTCAAACGTCTCATCTAGGATGTAGCAGAAATCAACAGCACCAAGGCTTTTACCGACACGATGTTTCCCGTAAAAAATAATCAACAGACTGAAGTTCTCCACATGAAGCTTACGCCAGAGACGATTGAAGTACGCCTTCGCCATACGGTCAGGGGTCGGCTGAGGATATATCTTACTGAAATCAATATCGAAGAATTTACTTAACGCCATAGAATCACCAATACAATAAAAAACAATATCAAAAAGAAACCAGGAAGGAACCTTAGAAACCGCTCCCATACTGAAAGACCGATGCAAGAATCCTGTGGCTGGATGCACAGAGAAACAAACAAGCAGATGATTATTATGGTCTCAAAAACAAGCAACTGAATGTGCCTGTCCTGTATCTTACGCTTCACTCTCAATCTCCGTAGCGAACATCTTCACAGGCTCAGGGCTCCGTATTGTTTTAATGAGCTCCTTGAAATCACCGAAGACTTCCATGTCCTTATATTCTGTGCTCATAGAGCTATACTGGATGACCACAGTCAAAAGCTCCAAGACCTGCATGGAGATTTCATCGCCAACCTTCATCTTGTTGATTGCTTTAGTCGATTCGCTCCATGTGCTTTTCTCAATGGCTGACAGCTCCTCATCGAGCTTCCTATACAGCTCTGTTATCACTTTGCTTATCTCATCAGGGGTATGTCTGAGCAAAAGGCTTTTCATCAGTTTCACGCTACGGACAAAACCTGTCTCAGTGGTATAGTTCGCTATCGGCTCCTCACGCCTACATGCCATGTCGATTGTCTTGCTCATCTTGTCGATGACCAGCTTTTTCATGCTGTCTGTCGCTGAGAATGGCTGAACCGATTCCTGACGCTCCTCCAACATAAAACTATGT
>Ga0105099_10000768_pt1 | contig 21301 bp, 14 predicted proteins | sample PPLLak3cmMay2015_2_FD_79138 | JGI IMG/M metagenome (GOLD analysis project Ga0105099, IMG submission 79138) | Freshwater sediment microbial communities from Prairie Pothole Lake near Jamestown, North Dakota, USA - PPLs Lake P8 Core (1) Depth... | ecosystem: Environmental > Aquatic > Freshwater >... | reverse complement strand
GTACCAACCCACATGGTATGGTCATGAGTCAGGGTCAGAGCGGTGACAACGGTGGGGGAGGAAATTCCTTTCTTGGGAGGCAATTTCATCTGAGAAACCAAAGGTAAGGCTGATTGTTCCTGAGGCATGGTAACACGAATGATGCCTTCCGTTTCTGTTCCCAGCCACACAGATGAGTCAGGAGCTTCCACTATCGCATTGATGCCTGCATTTGAAAAAAAGCCGGAAACGTTCAGGGTGATTGTTTCGGGCAATGAAATAAAAAAAGGACGATGTCTGGTCTTGGGGTCATTGCCATTTAAAACCAGTCTGTTCAGGCCGGCTCGGAATGTGCCAATCCATAACACCCCAAAGGAGTCTTCAAAAATGACTTCAGTTCCATTGGCAGAAAGAGAGGATGACAGGCTGGGTATGTGGTTGAAAAAGGAGACGGGTTGAATAGTGTTTTCTGGCTGAATGAGGGCAATGCCTGCGCCATCGGTTGCCATCCACAATGAACCACGGCGGTCCAGATATAGATCGCGAATGATCAGCTCGATGGTGTCATGCCAGCGTCTGCTGGCAAGATGAGTCTGGGGATTATAAGAATAAATTCCCTGTTCTGTGGCTATCCATAGTCCTCCATTTAAATCGAATTGCAGGTCCAAAATTTCTGGAGGAGAGTCTGTTGAGGATGCATCGTTCAGAGAAATCTTCTCGGGTGTGTAATCACTTTGAGGATAATGATGGGGGTCAATTCTGAAAAGACCGTGCTGTCTGGTGCCGATCCATAGGGTTCCTGCGGGGTCAAAGTGCAAAGAAGTCAGGTGCAGTGGGTTAGTTTGTTGTGAATTATCCTGTATATTCAGCCCTATGGGGATTATCGATTCTTTTTGGGGGTCTGGAACCGCATCACATCGGAAAAGGCCCGATTGAGCGATGGCTATCCAGATTGTTCCGTAGCTGTCAGCAATGATTGTCGTGATGTTGATGCCGGATGCCATTTCCGGATTGATATGGGGAAGTGGAATCGAAATGATTTCATGGCTGTAGGCTCTAAGCAGGTGAAGTCCACCTTTTTCAGTTCCTATCCAGAGTGATCCGAATTGGTCGACCGCCAGAGTCGTAATGTGATTGTCGGTAAGTCCTGAATTAAAGCTTGTAAAAATACGGATTTCCTGGCTGTCATAACGATTTAACCCAGATTCTGTGCCAAACCAGAGGTAACCTTGCTTGTCTTGGGCAATGGCATAAACCGTCCCTTGAGAAAGGCCTTCCTCAACATCAAGACGGGAGAATACAGGGTTGATTGGAAGTTGAGTATAAAGACTCTGGGTGCTCGAAGCGGATAGCAAGGAAGGGAAAAACAAGCACATGGTTAAAGTTAGCAAAAAATATCGCATGTTTTGATTTTACTCTGATTTTTACTTTCATGGCAAATTAAGGACCCAAATGGCCCTCGGACGAGGGCCATTTGGGTTGGTTATGGACTTAAAACTCGAGGGTCAAACCAAATTTGAACTTACGGGGCATGGTTAAGCCGGTTATGGTGCCGATATCACCAGAATTGGTGTTGTAGACAGCATTGGTGACTATACCCGCGTTGAACAAATTGAAACAATCAAAACTCAGGGTCAGAGAGACTTTGTCGCTGAACTTCAAACTTCGTTGAATGTTCAGGTCAAACATATTCATAGCTGGAAGCTGATTGGGTTTATTTGGATCGTTGGTCAGAAGGGAGCTGCTCTGGCTGATGATCCCCTCTTCGTTCCAGGATACCCGTCTGGGTAATTCTTTAACAACCCAGTAGTGACGACCTGAATTGTAGCGATAGCGAAAACCAAGGTTCAATTCAACAACCGGGATTGTGTAGGAGCCGTTCACTTTAATTTCCCAGTCAGGACTGAATGGAAGTGGACCTTCCAGGTTGTTTACGAGGTCATTGGGGCTGGTTATGAAGGAGCGATCCATGATTTGGGTACCTTCAATGTTCCAGTCCTGTGCCGCCAGACGATTGGCTATTCCTTCAGATTTGGCATACAGGATGGATGCCATCATTTGCCAACGACTGGAATACCGTTTGTTGAAGACCAGTTGGAAACCATTATAGGTACGTTTGATGTCTTTACCTTGCCATTTGTCCATATTACGGACTTCGTAGGTGGTGTTATCATAGACCCACTGGGCATCAGCCCCGTCATAAACACCATCATTATTGTAGTCACGTTGTTCAACACCCCAGACATTGTAGCTCTGGCCATCAATTTCAACGACGCTTTGCTGATAGTTCCATTGGCTTCCATCTGTACGGTTGATGGGGAAATTGAAAAGCATATTCCCTGAGCTTTTGTGAATATAGGATAACGAAACTGAGAAATCCTTAATAAGCTCTCTTTCCAGATTTAGGGTGAACTGATCAGAAAACTGAGGTTTGGTTCCGTTGGCCACCTGAGCAGTCCAGGAACGGTCTGCATCATATGAATATTGATCGTATGGGGTGGCGTTTCTCAAGTGAGTTCTGGCAATTTCTTCAACCGATGATCCCAGGATGTTTCCATCCGCATCGGTTTCTACCAGATCCCAGGGTATGGAATAACTCTTGACTGTGGTTAATACGGAGGGCATGTTGGGGCCAAAGCGGCTGAGATTTTCCATGCCCATGGGCATGTAGTAACGACCGTAGTTAAAACGGACCACGGTTTTGCCATCATTGGTCAATGAATAAGTCAGACCGATACGAGGAGAAATGCTGTCCATGTTGAACACATCTTTGGTTCCGGCTCTTTTACCGGTGACTGTCAGATCCCCATTAATATCGTTGGGACGGGCCGGTAATGCATAGATTTCACCCTCTCCATACCAGTTTCGCCACTTGTCATAACGAAGGCCGAGGTTGATGGTCAGACGATCGCCTATGGTCCACTGATCATCAAAAAACAGGCCGATTTCTTCAAAGTTGCGTACTGTGAGGGTTGGGGGGACCACAATTTCGTTAACATACCACTGCATCCCCGTATCTCCATACCAGTCTATGGCTTCAGCTTTATTTTCAGTCCAGCGCATGGGGTAGGCAAAGTTGGCTTTGCCGGTAAAGTATCCACCCAGTTCGTTGCTGGTACCGGTGGTGTACTGGACACCGAATTTCATGTCATGATCACCGAGGAAATTTTCGGCATACTGTGAAACATCGGCTTGTACTGTATGACGGCTGGATTGATGACCTTCAACATAAGGGAAGTGTCCGCCTACGCCAAATTGTTTCCATTTCCACCAGTTGATGTATGCGGGTTCAGTGCTGGCATCTTCTGGTACCTGAGGTTCCCATTTGGTCCAGAAACCCAGGTATTTCATGGAAAAAAATGTCTTTTGTGAAGGGAAAAACTGCCACTGGGAAGAGATGGTGTGGTTGAGTTCTTTTCTCCCGAATTGAACTTCGGCATCCCAGGGTACATTGTCGCCCCAGGTGTCACCCATGACGTCGGTGTTTTCATGGTGATATGCGACCCAGGCCCGGTGATTTTTAAAAGGTTCAGTTGTCAATTTAAGATCGAACATAGGGCCTTTGGTGCTTAGCAATGGCTCAAAAAGAGGCTTTTTCAGTTTGCTGTCAGTATAACTGAGGCCTGTATAAAACCAAACCTTGTTTTTCACAAGGGCTCCACCAAAAGTCAGACTGGCTTCCATATCCTTGTCTGTTTTGCTGACAATATTGACGCCCTGACCAGGATGTAACAACCAATCGCGGCCAAAATCCTCGCTGTTTTCACTGAATTTCAGCATGTTATCTGCAGGAGTGCCAAGTTGTGAATAGTAGCCAACGCTTCCGCCCAATTGGTTGCTGCCGGATTTGGTGATGACATCGATGGCCACACCGGTGGCACTACCATATTCAGCCTTGGCGCCAAGGGCAACGACACGTACTTCTTCCACCGCATTGTAGTTGACGTTGACCAGGGTACCCCAACCGCCGCCACGAGGGTCAGTTGCATTGACTCCGTTGACCAGAAAGGCGTTTTCGTTGGCACCTGAACCATAAGCCGTCGGGCTGGGCAGCCAGGTTGCGTCCTTACCGGCATCCGCCATGCCGGGAGCTGATAATGATAGATCATAGAAAGCGTCGCGGCTGGTGGGCAATTTCTCCATCATCTCTTTGTTGATCTTGGTATCCACTGTCGAAGTTCGGGCATCAACTACCGGAGCCGTTCCAGATACTGTAATCTCCTCAGTAATCTGGCCCTGAGATAGAACCAGGCTGACAGAAGATACAGCCGCTGCCGATACTGTGACTTTTTCTGCTACGGATTTCTTGAATCCGTCCAGTATTGCCTCTACACGGTATTGACCGATGGGAAGCTCCATGAAGAGGAAGGTGCCATTTTCAGAGCTGATAGTCGTGCGATTACCGCTGATTAATGACGGACTGAAGACGGTTACGGCGACCCCCGGTATGGGTTCACCGGATTCCATTAAGACCTTACCGCTAATTTTTCCATTTTGAATCGATTGCCCAAATCCTGGTACTGCTAACAGGATCAAGGCCAGGGCGATACAAAGTGGAGTTGAACGCTGGATGCGCTTGCTCATACTCGAACCTCCTGAGTGATGGTTTACACAAATATGTAATAAATCGGCCATGGCCTGCCAGCCGTGGCGCCTGTTCCTTAGATGGCGTCAAGCACATGGGCCGTGACCCAGGAGAATTGTACTTCTATCGATAATCATCTTGCAAGATGTAAAATGAAAATTTGTGAAAAATCTGAAGAAAAAATTGCTAAATATTTTATTTTAATATTTCATATAGGGCATAAAGAAATAATGAAAAAAATAAATATTTTTTTCATTCCTTTATGATTTTTCTGACATAGAAACAGGCGGTGTTTATCTTTCCGATTCTGAAAATATTGCTACAAATGGCTCTAACTTTTCTGACATTTTTCAAAAATGGTATTGAATCCGCAATAAAAAAACTCAGAATACACCGTTAAAACTCAGGGCATTCATACGTATTTTTAACTAATTAGCACTATTCTTCCGTTGATTTACTGCGAGCTCTCTTTTTTTGAGGTATGGGGACCATGCCCCATCCTCCCTTTGAATTCTTGGGAGATCGGTGTAGTCTGTACAGTTCATACAGGATGTTTTCATCATTTTTGCAACTTATTTTTAAGATTTATACTAAGGTAAGCTTCGCCCACAACCCAAAATAAGTGACCGGTGACACGCGACGGCGGGACCGTCGCTAGTGACCCGTGACACTCTTCCTGCAAAAGCAGAGCTTTTGCTCTTTTTGTTTGCGTTTGTTCGCGGCTAAAGACTCTTCTATCTGATCAGTAACCGCAATGTCCGGTTTTAACTTCTTGTTTTTTGTCAAAGTTCTTTTTTTTAAAGGCACTAATCAAATATTTTTTAAAAAGTCCCGTAAGATCAAAAGCGGTTTGCTTATTTGCGTTGCGCTGTCCAGTGAGCGAAAAGAGTGTCGTTTGGGATGTGAACCCCTTCTCCTTTTAATTCATTTTTGTTGATAAATTCGCAATAAAATACCAATTCACGATTCTGGGAATGGAACTTGATGCGTTTATCGGCTCTTCTTTCGTATTGGCCATACAGTTTTTGATTTTTATAAACCTGTCCATTTGATTTAAAAGTTAAAATGAATTGTTCCGTGGTTGTGGAGTTGTCACTATGGATATAAACCATTTTTGTCTGCCAATCTCCCAGTAGGTTGGTTTGTGAACAGGCGCTAAAAAAAATACAAGCAACAAAAAAAGTCAACAGTACTGTTCGGCTCATTAGGGTTTTCATGAAATAATTATAGAACAGAAACGACGAATCAGGTATGGTACTGAAAAATAAAAAGCTGATTAGTATGAATCTTCCGCTAACGGCAAAAATAATGAAAACTTACTGCTAGGATCTATTCACATTAATACGATCTCTCAAGAATTCTTGGGGGGGATGGAAGCTATGCCCCCATCCCCCCCATAAAAAGAGAGCTCTCAATAAATCAGCAGAAGAATAGTGCTAATCGGCAATAAAAAATGAATACACATGGAAAAGTTTTGAAAAGTGCCTTGACAAGCGGGTTGGTTTTCTTTTAAGATAAACCTATCAAATAAACGGTGTTACATGAGCTTGCAGGGGTCACTTGATTCGGTTAACTTGGCTGATATTATGCAGTTGGTCTCTAACTCACGGCAGAGTGGGCGATTTCTCTTAACTAAGGATTCCGGTCAAACGGGAATCATCTATATTAAAAGAGGGGAAATTGTTCATGCCGAAGTAGAGTCATTCATTGGTGAGGATGCGATTTTCACCTTAATTGCCTGGGGGCAGGGTAAGTTCGTTTTCGAAGAAGGAGAAATGCCGGTTAATGCCAGTATAACCCGGTCGGTAACTTCTCTTTTAATGGAAGCGGCTAGGCGGATTGATGAATGGAAATTGCTCAGAAAAAAAATAGGTTCTATTGATGCCATTCCGGTTTTTAACGAAATTGACAGGCAGGAACGCAGAAAGATTTCTCTGTCAACTCTTGAATGGCTAGTCATTTCAAAAATTGACGGGCATTCCAGTATTGCAGATATTTCCAGTAAATCCGGGATCAATATATACGACACTTCACGCATTCTGTTTGGTATGATTACAACCGGTTTGCTCCGTTTACGTTAAGAACCGGCTTCATTTTGGTGGATTATGAGCAGTAAAAATTATGTACTCATTTTAGATTTCGGATCCCAATATACCAAGCTGATTGCCAGACGTGTACGCGAATTGGGAGTTTTTTCTGAAATTGTCCCTTTTGCCAAAGGGTATGAGAAAGCCAGAAAGGAAAGGCCTTTGGGGATTGTCTTTTCAGGTGGACCATCCAGTGTGTATGCTGAAAACGCACCAACAGTGAATCCGGATATTGTGTCAATGGGGATTCCTATTCTTGGCATTTGTTACGGTTTGCAGCTACTGGCCTTTCTCTCCGGGATCCGGGTCAACCCAGCATCTGAAAGAGAGTATGGTCTGGCGATATTGGAGAAAAAGGTCTTTAGCCCTCTCCTTAAAGGAGTGGGGAACCACAATAAGGTCTGGATGAGTCATGGTGATAAGATACTGGACCTTCCTCCGGATTTTAGCGTTACTGCTTGTACGGCGAATTGTGAATATACGGTTATTGAGTCATCGGGTCGTGGGCTTTATGGTGTTCAATTTCACCCTGAAGTTGTGCATTCCGAGGGTGGGAATATTTTACTGAAAAATTTTGTATTTGATATTTGCCAGGGGACTGCTGATTGGTCTATGAAGGGCTTTGTGGAAGAAGAAACAATGCGACTCAAGCAGTTGATTGGTGATAAACGGGTCATTCTGGGACTAAGTGGGGGTGTTGACAGTACTGTTTTGGCTTTGCTTCTGCATAAAGCCATTGGAGACAAGCTTTTTCCGGTTTTTGTTGATACGGGTTTACTCCGTAAGCATGAGTTTTCAGATTTAATGCTCAGTTTTCAAAAAAAACTGGGACTCAATGTCAAAGGGGTTGATGCCTCATCTCTTTTTCTTGGTCGACTTAAAGGAGTCAAATCTCCGGAAAGGAAGCGGAAAATAATTGGGAAAACCTTCATTGATGTGTTTATGCAGGTCGAGGAGGAGCACGGACCCTTCCAATTTTTTGCTCAGGGGACCTTGTATCCCGATGTGATTGAATCTGTATCAGTCAATGGACCATCAGTAACTATAAAGAGTCATCACAATGTCGGGGGATTGCCTAAAAGGCTCAACTGGAAATTACTGGAACCTTTTCGTGAATTGTTCAAGGATGAAGTACGGCTGATTGGCAGGGAGTTGGGACTGGATGAGGAATTTATTTCCCGACATCCGTTTCCGGGGCCTGGATTGGCAGTGCGGATCCTGGGTGATGTAAACCCTGAAAAAATTGCCACCCTGCAGGAAGCGGATCATATTTTGATCAGTGAATTGAAACGTCAGGGTCTCTACGATAAAACCTGGCAGGCTTTTGTGGTGCTGCTGCCGGTAAAAAGTGTTGGGGTTATGGGTGATATCAGAACGTATCAGAATGCGGTGGTTATTCGGATGGTTGAGAGTGTCGATGGCATGACAGCGGATTGGTTTTGGGCTCCCCATGCATTCCTGCAGTCAGTGGCCAACCGGATGGTCAATGAGGTGAAGGGTATCAATCGGGTGACATATGACATCACTTCCAAACCACCGGGAACAATTGAATGGGAATAGATGAAATCCTTTGTTCACCTGCATCTTCATTCGCAATTCAGTCTGCTCGATTCTTCTCTTAAAATAGAGGATTTGGTTGATCAGGTAAAAAAACTGAATATGCCGGCGGTGGCGCTGACTGACCACGGTAATATTCTTGGGGCCCTCAATTTCTATAAGCAGGCCAAAAAAAAGGACATTAAACCCATTATCGGTTCTGAATTGTACCTGGCAGCCAAATCCCGCTTCGATAAGCCCAATAAACAGCTGGGTGAAATCAATTATTATCACTTGTTGGTTCTGGTCAAGAACGATATTGGGTATTACAATCTGTGTAACCTTATTTCAAAAGGATATACCGAAGGTTTCTATCGAAAACCCAGAATTGATAAAGAGCTACTTGCCAAATATAGTGAGGGGCTGATTGTATTGTCAGCATGTATTCAGGGAGAAATACCGTATTTTCTTTTGCATGACCGGCAGGAAGAAGCCATGAGGTCTGCACGGTGGTATCAGGAGCATTTTAAGGATGACTTTTACCTGGAAATTCAGAATCATGGACTACCTCAGCAAATTGAGGTTATCAAAAAAATGGTTCCTTTGTCTCAAGAGTTATCCATTCCAATTGTCGCAACCAATGATGTGCATTATCTGAAACAGGAAGATTCGGATGTCAGGGAAATCCTGATTTGCCTGCAGACAAAAAATGTTCTATCTGATCCCAACCGAGCCATGAAGAAAGAGACCGATCAGATGTTTCTCAAATCAAGCAGTGAAATGAGCCTGCTTTTCGGGCAATTAGAGGGGGCAATTGAGAGGACTATTGAGGTTGCAGCCAAATGCAACTTTGACTTCAAGTTGGGGACCTACTATCTGCCGAAATTTGCAGTTCCCGATGACATGACTGTTGATGGCTTTTTCGAACAGGTTTGTCGTGAAGGATTCAAACGGCTTGAAAAAACATTGCTTAATAAAAAAAATCCCCAGGCTGTGTATCAGGACAGGTTGCAATATGAAATCGAAAAAATTCGTGAAATGGGGTTCCCTGGCTATTTTCTCATAGTCTGGGATATCATCCGTTTTGCCAGGGAACAGGGTATACCTGTGGGACCGGGACGTGGCTCGGTTGTTGGGAGTCTGGTGGCTTTTGTCATGGGAATAACCAGCCTTGATCCCCTGGATTATGATTTGATATTTGAACGGTTTTTGAATCCGGAACGCATCTCGATGCCGGATATTGATATCGATTTCGATGGTGAACGGCGTGACGAAATTATCCAGTATATCAGGGGAAAATACGGTGAGGCCAGTACGGCCCAGATTGTAACCTTTGGTAAGATGAAAGCCAAGTTGGCCATCAGGGATATTGGCCGTGTGCTGGAAATTCCGTTGCCGGATGTCAATAAAATTGCAAAATTAATACCTGAAGGCCCGAAAGTTTCACTAAAATATGAACTGGACAATAACAATGAACTGGTCAAGGAGATACAAAGGGTTCATCGTGGGCCAGAGTTGGTCGATTACGCACTCCGCCTGGAAAATAATGTTCGCAACACATCGATGCACGCCGCTGGTGTGGTGATCGCTCCCAAAGAACTGACTCATTTTATGCCACTTTATCGCAGCAGTGAGGATATTGTTACTCAGTTTGAAAAGGAAGAAGTTGAAGAAATCGGTTTGCTTAAAATGGATATTCTGGGTTTGAAGACCCTGACCATTATCAAGAACATTCTTCGGGAAGTGAAAGAGGTGGAAGGTATTGACATTGATCTTGATAACATCCCCCTAAATGATGCCAAAACATTTGAAATTTTTCAGAAAGGAGACACGGATGGGGTGTTTCAGTTTGAGAGTGGTGGCATGCGTGATTTTCTGACACGATCCAAACCCTCCAAACTGGAAGATCTGATTGTTTTAAACGGACTCTATCGTCCCGGTCCCCTTAATTCCGGAATGGCCAACCAATATGTTAACCGAAAATTGGGGAAGGAGGAGGTTGTTTATCTTTTCCCGGAAATTGAACCAATTTTAGCGGATACATACGGAATTATAGTCTTTCAGGAGCAGGTCATGCAGATTTCTGTCATTTTGGCGGGATTCAGCATGAGCAAAGCCGATGAAATGCGCAAAATAATGGGGAAGAAACAGGTACATAAAATCAAAGCCATCGAAGAGCAATTCATGGAAGGTGGTGCCAAAAAGGGGCACAAAAAAGAACGGTTGAAGACTCTGTTTTCCCAAATGGAGACTTTTGCAGAATATGGTTTCAATAAGTCGCATTCTGCTGCCTATGCTTATCTGGCTTATCAGACTGCATATCTCAAGGCCCACTATCCGGCGTACTTTATGGCCGCCCATTTAACTTCTGAAGCGGGGAAGACGTCGACCAACTCCAAAATGATCCAGTATATTTCTGAAAGTAAAAAAATGGGCTATGATATCCTTTCACCAACCATCAACCGAAGTATCGACCGCTTCCGGGTTGAGGACCTGCGTTCTATCCGCTTTGGGTTTATGGGGCTGAAGAATGTGGGATCTTCGGCCATTGAGTCCATACTGTTGGCCCGTCAGGGCGGTGTGTTTAAAAATTTTCAGGATTTTCTGTCCAGAATAGATCAGACCAAGGTAAACCATGGTGTTTTGGAATTCCTGATAAAGGCGGGCGTGTTTGATGAGTTCGGGATAAGCCGAAAAGGGCTTTACGAAGGTCTCGACGAGATGTTGGCCATTATATCGGCAATCAGTAAACGTGATAACAGTCAACAGTTGTCCCTTTTCAGTGAAGAGGAATCTCCCAACCGACTATCTGTACCCAATTGGATCAACACGATGGCTGAGTGGGATGAGCAACAGATTATTGCTGGAGAAAAAGAAGTCAGTGGGTTGTATCTGTCTATTAATCCGGTAGAGAAGTACCGGGATGATATTGTCAAAGTGTCTAATACGAGCATCAGCAATCTCAGTGAGTTTAATGGAGATCGGGTCCGTATCGGTGGTGTCATAACTGATTTCAAGCAGAGAAAATCAAAGAAGGGGGATATGTATGGTGAGATCTATTTTGAAGATTTGACTGGCCGGGTTAAGGTCCTGGTTTTCAACCGCAAAAGGAAGAATGGTTATGGCAGTAATGGAGACAATTCAGAAAAGCAAAGCTGGGATGATATTAAGGAAGTTTTGAAACTTGACCATCCGTATATTCTGGAGGCCCAGATGCCTCAAAATGAGGACCAGGAGGTCAATCTGTATCTGGATCATCTGGTGGATTTGGAGTCATTCCTGCGCAAGCAGGCGCGTAAGATTGTCATCAAAGTAGCCTATGAGCGTTTGGATGATGCTTTTTGTGGTGATTTACAAACCCGGCTGGAACGTAATCAGAATGGTGTACCATACATTATTGTTGTCAACCGTCAGGACGGTTATCGGACACTGATCGGATCCGGGCAGGGTGGAGCGGGTTTAAGACCAAGCTTGTCGATGAAGATGGATCTTGAACAGTTGACGGGTGAGAGTACAGTAGAAATTCTATATTAACTTGGAGTCGGTCGCTTGGGGAGCCTTGGCACTCATCAAAATGGCGAGTGGTCGGGTTCTCTCAAAATAGCTGAAAATAATTTGCATGACTGAGGTCATTGGGGCGGCCAGCATCATGCCGATAATTCCCCACAACCATCCCCAAAGGAGTAGGGAAAAAATGATGATCAGGGGAGATATGTTAAGGCCCTGGCCTGTTATTCGGGGTTCAATAACATTTCCGATGATGAATTGTATCACCATGATGGAAAGTGACATCAGGATAAAGTTAAGTGAGAAGCCGAATTGCAGGAAAGCCATTAAAATGGGGCAAACGCTGGCAATAATTGAGCCCAGATTGGGGATGAAATTCAAAATGAATATGAGGAATCCGAAAAAAATGGCCAGATCCAGGTTGAAGAGTGACATGGCAATGGTGCACAGAAGGGCTGTGCCAGCGCTGACAACGGTTTTGATCAGCAGGTACAGGGAAATATTCCTTTCGATAGAGCGCAAAAAATGGGATATAGTGTCGGCTTTCTCTTGTGAGTACGCAGCGCAGATACGGTTCATGAATGCATTTTTTCCAGCCAGCATGAAGGTCAGGATGATGACAATAAGTAGAAGATTTCCAAAAAACAGGGTGAATGAACTGAAAGAAGTGCTGAGGAGGTTGGATACTGGTTTTATCAACATTGACCAGTCAAGCTGTTCCAGAAGAGACTGTTTATCATGTAAGGAGAATATTTTGTGCATCACTGTCTCAAAAATGGATGAAAAGCGACTGGCATAGACAGGGGCAAGCTGAATGAATTCTTTCGTACTGGAAAAAAGAATCAGTCCAAAGGTGAACAGTAATGAAAAAACTGACAGACTGATGGCTGGAATCAGAATTATTTTGGCAATGTGTATCTTTTGAATGAGGCGTAAAAGTCCGGTACTCATAAAGAAAAGTAGCAGGGCAATGGCAAAGGGAATCAGTAAGGTGCTCAGTGCTTTAAGAAGAAACAGAGTGATGGCAATGGAGATAACGAGTATGGGTTTGAACAGTTTATCGGGGTTCATGCCACGAAATTAATTCAATCTCTCCGTACTGCTGCTTGATTCAACCTCAATCAATTTAACATGTTTAAATAAAAGGAAGTCCATTTCATAGCTGTATGAATAATAGAGTTCCAGTACTTTTTTTTGTTTGTCAACGAACACTTCGATCGATTGTTTGTCACTGTTGTCAAGGGTATACCCTTTTGCTTCCAAGGCGGAAATAATCATTTGTGTGGCCTTGGACGGTAAACTGTCAGTAGCTCTTATTTTGTGAATGGATTCAAGAATTTCCTTTTGGGTGATGTCACTCTTAACTTTATTGGATATGAGAATGAAGGCGCTATAAGCGATATAACCAAGCAGGGCCAAAGCAAAAAATGAAGCAATAGTGATTTTTCCGTTTTCTTTTTTCATCAAAAATATCTCCTTAAAAGTGATTGGGCTCTGGCTCGGTTTTCGGGGTCAGAATCATTTTTTGCCTGGTTAGCAATCAGTTTTTTGCATCTTGGCTGACTGATGTCTGCCAAGGCGTCAAGGGCCAATGCCCGAATCCATGAGTGTTCATGATTCAGAAAATTTGATATCGGGTTTATTGCCTTGGTTGATTTCAATTGACCCAAGGGTTTTATGGCCAGATAGGAGAAAGCGTTTTTACTGGAAATCATATCCAACAGTCTGTCCTCCGCTTCCCGACATTTTTGTTCAACTAAAACCAAAACCGCTTTTTCATTATAGTATGGGTTACTGAGCAAATCAATTACAAAAGGACATATTGCCGGATCCTTTCGACCCAGCAGTGATTCAATGAGGCATTCTTTTGAGAGCCCTTCCCTGATGTCAAGTTGTGCCAGGATGGCCGATGTGCTTATCTGTTTAAGCTGATTGATTAATTGCGCTTTATAGCTTAGTTTTTGCTGTAGTGATAATGATTCGAAGTGCCGGAGTAGCTGGTCTGTTCCGAGAAGCGTATCTGGCTGGTCTTCCAGGTTATCCTGCACCGGGTGATGATGGGGCTTGTCCAAAGAAGGAGGGAGATTTCTGATGATTTCCAGCAGATTGTTTTTCAGCTCAGTGGTGCTGGCAAAACGATTCTGTGGCTCAGGGCTCAGGCAGGTGATAACCAGTTGATTCAGTTGATCTGGAATATTGGGGCATATTTGCTTTGGCGGGCGGAAAAACCCCATGGGCTTATGACAGGTGATCAATTCATAAAGGACAACCCCGATGGCATAATGATCACAGCGAAAATCAACTTGTTTTGGGGAGGTCCTTTGCTCTGGTGCAATGTAATCCAAGGTCCCAAGGGTATCTCTTGTTTTGGTTAACTGGGTCTGAGTACTCCACAAGGCACTGGCGATACCGAAATCAGACAGTTTGGCTCCAGATTGGCTGGTCAGTAAAATATTTCCTGGTTTGATATCCCGATGGATGATGCCAATGTCATGAGCTGCTTCAAGGCCATAGCACACTTCGCAGACGATGGTCAGCCTTTGTTTCAGGGAGAGTGGTCTCCTGGTCAGAAAGGCGTGTAAATCCCCTTGATCTGCATATTCGCAGACAATGAATGGGCATTTTTCATGTTCGCCCCGGTCATAATACTGAATAATGTTGGGATGTTTAAGTTTCGCCATTATTCTGGCTTCCCTGAGGAATCGGGCCTGAAGGTCGGGTAAAGACAGCACCGTCTCTTTCATTAATTTCAGGGCAACGATCTGACTTAAAGGAGAGCGTTGGACTTTGAATACAAGCGCCATCCCCCCCTCGCCGATTTTGTCCAGAATTTGATAGGGGCCGATCTGGTTCATTAAGTTCCGGGGGCTTGGCCAATTGTTTGGTTTCTGCCATTATTTTTGGCTTGGTAAAGAGCCAGATCAGCCTGTTCCAACAGCTCCGAAGATGTCATTCTTTGGTTGTTGCACTCAGCCACTCCGATGGAAATAGTAATCCAGTGCGTTATTTTATTAATCAGGAATGGTTGAGACGAAATCGATTCCCGGATCCGTTCTGCCAGAATCAAAGCCCCTGACAATAGTGTCTCAGGAAGGATGATGGTAAACTCTTCACCCCCAAAGCGGCCGGCGAGATCCTGCTGGCGTAGATTTTGTTGCAAACGTTTGCCTACTTGAGACAGAATCTGGTCGCCAGTGAGATGCCCGAAATTGTCGTTGACGTTTTTAAAATGATCGATATCGATCATCAGTAACGACAACGGGCGGGAATAGCGCTGAGAGTAGTTCAGTTGACGCTCCAGCTCTTTTTGCAGGGTTGCTTTATTAAGAAGGTTGGTCAACGGATCTGTGGTGGCCAGCTTGAGCAGGTGACTCTGGTACTCGGAATCAGGGTCATCCTGGGTATTGAATCGCAAAATTGTGTCTCCCATTTCAATCCGATCACCACTGGACAGCGCCAATGGAGATTTTATCAGGATACCATTCAAACGCGTGCCATTGGTTGAGTTCAGGTCTTCTATGACGTAAGGACGAGTTCCCGGTCCTTCAGCATGTTTGATATGGCAATGGCTTTTACTGATGGAGTGGTCATTAAGGCGCAGGTCCACGTGATTACTGCGGCCTATTACGACCGTCCGGGGGTCAAAGGGATAAATGGCGCCATAATCTGCATCTGATCCTCGGATGACTGTCAGGGTGAAGCCCTGGGGCTTTTCAGTGGGTATATTTTGCTGGGATGCATGGTGCAATGTGGTGTGTTGAAGTGTTTCTTCATTCATTTTGGCTGCTCGTCAGAAAAAAAATATTATCCAATACATTGTGAAAAAGTGACAAAGATGTGCTCTCAGACTTTTTCCGGGGGGTATCCAGCAACCAGTATTTGAGTTGAACAGGGCTATGAGAAAATTCAATTTGTTTAATTCGGGAAATGGGAACTCCAGGGAAAAAGCCCAGCATGTTTAAATCCTGAGGCGACCGTTTCGTTCTGAGGACGGCTTTTCGCCAGCATATCCTCAATTCAGCTTTGGGTATCCACTGTGGGTTCATGGGAAAGCGAATAACAGGGATTTGACTGGGGATTTGTTCAGATTGATGGATTTTAAATTGACTTGCTTTGATACCGATCACATGGGTGAGCGGTGATTTGGAAAAGGCCAGCAAATCAATGGGGTTTGTTCTCAGAAATTTGGGGGATATCTGGCAAGTCAAATGCGTGATTTTTGGTACGGTGCTGATTTCAAAAGGGATGGCAGTTGTTACCGGGTTGAAAGCTGTTATTTCGCTGATGGTATATACTGTAACGGGTTGAACCCAGAACCTGAGCTCATGGATGCCTGTTGACAGGTTTGTATTGGAGGATATCTCGTGGCTCAGGGTGGGATGGTATGGTGTGAGCTGGTCTATTGATGCCTGGATGGATATTCCCAGATCAAAGTGATAAGGGCTGATTTGGGGGGCTTCAAGGGGATGGGAGAAGCCATTAAATACGATGGGGTAGCTTTGCGTTGCGGTCTTGTTGAAAATTCTTTCCAGCTGAGCGAATACTTTTTGACTGATTCCTAGTTTTGCTTTTTGCATAAGCTGAGCAGGGCTTTCGAAAGCCGATCGAATGGTTCAAGTAAGTCCATGGTTTGGAATAATGAGCGTAGGATGTTCAATGCAGATTCCTGCTTTTCAGGTTCTGGTGATTCAAATTCCAATTTAAGAGGAAATTTTTGTTGCGGTGTTTGAAACAGGAGTTCTTTGGCTTTGACCCGCTGAAGGATTCCGGGTTGTTCAAGGGGTGGCAGCGTGGTGGCTTGCAGGCAGGCCACGGTGATGCGATCGCTATGGGCGCTTTCAAGCATTTCCGGGTCTCTGACAAAAAGCAGGTCAGGGTTTTGGCGGATGTCCTTAAGAAGTGTCTTTTTGATCACTTCATTGGTGATATAAGGCTTTAAAACTGTACCGAATATAATGCGGTGGATGGCTGTTGGCTGGATCGGGTCCGTATAACGGAATTCAACCGGAATGGAACGACTGTCAGTAATCATAATACCGCCAATAAACTGATCGTCAATTTGCTCTACTGCCAGATAACCCAAGGATGCATTAGCCACGTTTTTCTCCGCAGGTCTTTATTAGCTGAGCGACTGTCAAACCAATTTCAGCCGGATTTCTAACGACGGTGATCCCATGCTTTTCCAAACTCATCATTTTACTCTGGGCGTCTCCCTTACCGCCCGAAATGATAGCGCCTGCATGGCCCATCCTGCGTCCTGGAGGGGCTGTGGCTCCGGAGATAAATGAAACCACCGGTTTTTTCATGTGCTTTGAAACGTATTGAGCCGCTTCTTCCTCCATGGTGCCACCAATTTCACCGATCATGACGATGAGATGCGTTTGAGGGTCTTCTTCAAACAGTGCCAGAATGTCAATAAATTGCAGGCCTATGATGGGGTCACCGCCAATGCCGACCGCAGTGGATTGGCCCATACCCAGATCACTGATCTGTTTGACCGCTTCATAGGTGAGTGTGCCCGAGCGGGAGACAATTCCCACATGACCGCTTTTGTGAATATGGGCGGGCATGATGCCGACTTTGGCTTCACCTGGGGTAATGGCTCCCGGGCAATTTGGCCCGATAAGGCGGGTGTTGTTGGTTTTAAGAAAATGCCATACCGTAGACATTTGCAGGGTGGGAATGCCTTCGCTGATGCAGATAACCAGTTTTATTCCGGCATCGGCTGCCTCAATGATGGCATCAGCGGCATAGAGAGGAGGGACAAAGATGACACTTGTATCTGCAGCAAGCTCATTTACTGCTTGCTCAACGGTGTTGAACACCGGAAGCCCCAGATGGAGCTGGCCTTTTCTGCCCGGTGTGACGCCGCCCAAAAGTGGTGTGGCATATTTTAACATCTGTTCACTGTGATAGGTTCCTTCCCGTCCGGTAAATCCCTGCACGATAATTCTGCTGTGTTTGTTAACAAGAATTGACATGCTTATACTCCCTTGGATGCGGCGACCGCTTTTTGGGCCGCTTGGGCCAGATCGTTTTCGGCGATGAAGGACAGGCCAGATGATTCGATCAGCCGCCTCCCTTCTTCCTGGTTGGTACCCACCAGGCGGATGACGATGGGAATGGTGGTTTTCAGGGTCTTCAGTGCACTGATGATACCAGCGGCTACAAGGTCAGTCCGAACAATCCCGCCAAAAATATTTACAAAAACGGCTTTGACTTCGGGGTCTTTGAGGAGGATACGGAATGCTTCTGTCACCCGCTCCTCTGAGGTTCCTCCACCGACATCCAGGAAATTCGCAGGGTCCCCACCGTAGTGTTTGATGATGTCCATAGTCGCCATGGCAAGGCCAGCTCCGTTAACCATACATCCGATGGCCCCATTCAGTTTTATATAGTTAAGGTGGTGTCTGGATGCCTCAACTTCCAAGGGTGATTCTTCGTCGAAATCTCTCAGTTCAGCAATTTCGGGGTGGAGGGGAAGTCCACTGTCATCGAAGTTGATTTTGGCGTCCAGGGCAATCAGTTCATCAGTTTGGGTTAATATCAGTGGGTTTATTTCTATGAGTGAGCAATCTTTCTCCCAGAGAAGGGTGTGCATAGAGTGCATGATCTCCTTCAATTTTGGCAGGACTGCTTTGTTAAGGTGCAGATGCTCCCCGATGCGGCGGATGTGGGCGTCTATAAGCCCTGTGATTGGGTGAATGGGTATGCGGGCGATACGTTCCGGGGATTTTGCGGCAATTTCCTCGATCTCCATGCCTCCTTCACCAGCAATAAACATGGGCAGTCGTCCACCCCGGTCAACCAGGATGGCCAGATAAAATGATTCTTTGATGGAAACGCCCTGCTCGATGAGAACCTTGCGAACAATTTTGCCGTCTGGCCCGGTCTGGTGGTTGACCATTTTCATGCCGAGGATCTGAGAAACTGCATCAAGGGCATCATTGTGCGTCCGGGCCAGCTTGACTGCTCCTGCCTTGCCTCGCCCTCCGGCATGAACCTGGGCTTTGATCACGCATGGTAAACCAATACGATCAATCAGGCCGGGAGCTTGATTGAGATCGGAACATAGGCTTGAGACCGGGATGGGAATTCCCTTTTGCTTAAACAATTCTTTGGCCTGGTACTCATGAATATTCATGTTACGCCACTCCTGGTACGACCCCGGATCGGTCATTGCACAACAATGTGAATGAGGTCCGGAGTTCTGAACAGATCTATTTTATATCTTTTTGATAGATCTTTCCATTCCCGAATTCATCTTCGGCTCTGATAAATAGAATATTGGCTGAAGGCGAAGGCTTTAATGTATAGGATTCAACCAGAGAATCACTGATCAGATCATCCGGGAACAACGGAAACCAGATTTCACCATCCCAGGAAAACCGGACATGCCGGATAGCGGTGGTACTGTCTGCGATGTCAAATCGGATCAGGTTGCTGCTTGCCGTAAAATGGGTGATATCCGGTGGTGTTGAATCGATGGTGAATGGAGTGGATACCAGTTCTGTACTTTTGAATAAGTTGGGGGGATTGGTCATTGCGTCAGAGGCAACGACCTTCAGTTGGTAATGCCCATCCTGGAACAAACCGCTGGGAATGATGACTGAATTTTGCTTGAGGTCAGTCTTGAAGGGAAACCATTTTGAGCTGGTAACCGGACGGAGCATCAGGGTAAACGTCAGTGGATCATCGTTGGGATCCTGGCATTGCCATGTGACAACCAGGTCTTTTGAATTGGCCGCTTTATTCTCATTCAGACGATTCTCTTCTGGTTTGATGGGAGGCGGGTCCTTTTTGGGCTGCTTGGGGGTAATTTGCACCGAGGTCAAGCGTGGACTCAGGTTGTTTTGCAGATAATACAAGTGTAATTGTTCAAGAAACGGTTCTTTGCCGCTGTTTGAAGAGGTCAGGTTGATTTTGAATTGAACGAAGCGGTAATCTGAAAGGTTGGTGGCAGCGCCATTACCTTGCAGAAATGGGGGCAGCCATTCAGTCCAGGTATTGTCTGGTTTACTGGAATTGCCAGCGCGGACTGAAACGGAGACCTGGGCATTTTCGGGTTTATCATCCTGCCAGTACAGTTTACCAATCCGGGACTGGATCGTCAGATCAAATATGTCAGAGCTATAGGTGCCACTACTGCTGTTTTCATCATCAAGACGGAAAATGCCTGCGGAATTGTTGGTGATGATGGTGGTTCCGGGGCCCTTGGTGCTGATGCGATAAATCTGGGCGGCGTCAGCTTCGTAGACGATTTCATATTCTCCGTTTGGTTTAACATGAAACACCCGTCCGGAATTACCTGTGGCCACTACAAGCACTTGTGCCCGCAAATCGTAATCCAGATCGTAAATGATCTCGTTTTTAAGACTGAATATCTCTTCAACATTGCCATTGGGAACGTGTTGATAAATAACGCTGCGAATACCGGGGCTCTTTGTTCCCTTGGTCGCAGTATTGACCTGGATCTGATCTGAATCTCTCTGTTTATTGGACTCATCAGCAAAGTGTGTGGCTGCGAAATAGATATTGGATTTGTGATCGGATGTGATCCCACGTATTTCTTTGTAACCTGAATCATATAATACTCTGGTTTTATTTTTGGTGATGGTATAAATGATCCCTCTTTCACCACTTCCTGCATAAAGAATGTTGCTTGGAGAAAGATGCAGGGTCGTCACGTGGGGGTCTTCGGTTTCGAACAGTTTGCTGACTTTTCCGGATAGGGTTACCCGGTAAACACCACCATTTCCTCCTACAGCAACAATGATTGAACCGTCCTGATCCTCCAGCATATCCCAAATGAATCGTTCTTTGGGGTCAAACAAGGTGGTTATTTTTCCCTTACTGTCTATGCTGTATACTTTACCGCTGGGGCCCGTGGCTACGATGACAGCCCCACTTTTATGCTGAAGGACCGCATGGACATCAGGCTCTTCACTCTTGAAAATAGAAGCAGGTTTTTTATCCTGATTGCCAATTCTGAAGACTTCAGCGCCATGACCACAGCCGAGTAAGAGGTCTCCCTGTTCATTGATATCAAAGCAGAGATAGAATTCTCTGGCTGGTCCGGCTATTGGTGATGAGCCGGGACCGATGCGAAGACGGCCCTGTTGGTCAAGCTTTGTCGAGCTGAATTCTCCTTTTTGGAATAAATCAAAGGAGTCTATAGTGATTTTTTTCACTTCTACAGCACTGGTGTGACAGATGAGGAAGGGGAGGAGGACCAAAGTATAAAAAAACCGCTGCTTTGACATGTTACCTCTCTTTGATAAACAGCTTGAATGATTTCCAGCCGGTGACGACATTGGGAATATCCATCTGATACTCAGTCAGTGTTGACATCTTGATGGTGTTTTGAGCAGCTTGCTCATGGGGATTGAATTCAAAGACGGAATGAAGGGTGTCGGGGATTTGGGAGTACTCATACCCATTGACGAACAATCCTTTTTGCGGCGAAGCCAATTTTACGAAAATCCGGTTGTTTTTGCGCAGGTTGTTGATGGCTCTGGTGATGCCACTCAAGGTAATCGGAAAGAAATCGGATTTTACGTTTTTGGAATCGAATGCGATCATTTCGTCTTTTCCTCCAACGAACAGG
>Ga0105099_10000767_pt1 | contig 21306 bp, 31 predicted proteins | sample PPLLak3cmMay2015_2_FD_79138 | JGI IMG/M metagenome (GOLD analysis project Ga0105099, IMG submission 79138) | Freshwater sediment microbial communities from Prairie Pothole Lake near Jamestown, North Dakota, USA - PPLs Lake P8 Core (1) Depth... | ecosystem: Environmental > Aquatic > Freshwater >... | reverse complement strand
TTGTTTTTGTTGTTGTGCAAGAAAGTATGCGCTTACCGAAAGCACTGCTCATCCTTTCTCCTTTACATCCGAATTTGTTTTTGCTATGATCTGGCGGTAGCAAACGCTGTTTTTTTTGCTGATAAGAGCATACACGACAAGGAAATTTACAGGCCATGAAAAGAAGAGTGTCCATCGTTTTCCCGGTATACAACGAAGAAGGATCTCTGTCTGAACTTTATGAACGGGTTCGTGATGCCTGCAGTAAGGCTGATGTGGACTATGAAATGGTGTTTGTTGATAATGGAAGCAGTGATGGTTCTCTGGCCATCATGAAAGATATGCATGCCCGGGACTCCAAAGTCGTTTACTGTTCCTTGTCCCGTAATTTCGGGCATCAAGGGGGGCTTTTCTGTGGTCTGTCCCATGCTGGCGGTGATGCAGTCATTACCATGGACGCCGATCTGCAGCATCCTCCCGAACTGATTCCGGAGATGATTGGTCTGTGGCTGAATGGCATTGACGTGGTCTACACCACCAAAAGAGGCGTGAAGCTTCCCTTCATGAAGCGTCTGGCTACCCAGGCCTTTTATTGGTTTATTTCCAAAGTGTCAAAGATCAGCCTGAGTTTCGGACAATCCGATTTCAGGCTGGTAGATAAAAAGGTACTGCAAACCCTGCTGTCCATGCCCGAGTATCATAAATTTCTCCGTGGACAGATCAAGTGGATCGGTTTTCGGCAGCAAGGCATTGAATACGATGTGCATGACCGCGTTTCCGGCAGTTCCAAGTTCTCTTACCGGGATCTGTTTCTTTTCGCCCTGGATGGCCTTTTCTCTTTCTCCAGCAATCCCTTGCGGCTGCTGGCGGTCAGCGGTTTCGTTGTCGGATCCATCTCATTTATGTACAGCCTCTTCGTCATGACGGCCTGGTTTCTGAAAACCTTCGGCATCATGCCCCATATCACCCTGCCTCCGGGATGGGTGATGACCGTTTTGAGTGTTTCCATCTTGGGCAGTGTACAACTGATAGCCCTGGGTGTTTTGGGAGAATATATCGGCCGTATTTTCGAACAGTCCAAGTCGCGGCCGGTCTTTATTGTCAAAGAGTCATCGTTGGAATAACAGAAAAAAGGATTATGGAAAAAATCATCATCATGTGTGGCGGAAAAGGGAATCGTTTGCGTCCCATGACCAAAACTGTCCCCAAACCTTTGGTGGCATTGAATGGAGAACCGATTCTCAAGCATATCATGCGTTTCTATATCGGAAAGGGATTCCGTGATTTCATTCTCTGTGTCGGATACAAGGCCGGATTGATCAGGAAATTTGTTGATGAGATGCAGTTTGATGCCCGGGTTGAGATCTCCGACTCCGGAGAGCAAGCCGGCATTCTCCAGCGAATTTATGCGGTCAAAGATCGGATGGGGGACAGGGCCATTGTGACTTATGGAGATACCTTCATCAATATCGACATTGATGCCATGCGGCAGGAACATGAACGGAATTTGCCTTCGGCCACCATCACCATTGCCGAGATCCGTTCTCCATTTGGCTTGGTGCAGAGGACTGACGGCATGTTGGTGACTTCGTTTGATGAAAAGCCGCTGCTGCCATATTATATCGGCCATATGATTCTCGAGCGGGCGGCCCTTGAGGAAATTGATCCGGCCATGGTCATGCTTCCTGACGGAGCCGGGATCGTTGCCATGTTCCAGTCGCTGATCAATCGGCAACGTTTGCAGGCATTCAAACATGACGGGCTGCAGATCACTTTCAATACCATGCAGGAATATCGCCAGGCTGAAACCGCCTTTATTAATTTCTATACCCAGCAGGAGGATGGCTGACAAAATGAATACACTGAAAGGGAAAAAGGTTCTTGTTACCGGAGGCAGTGGATTCATCGCCTCGCATCTGGTGCATCGGTTGGTGAAAGATGGTGCGCAGGTCATTGTCATGGTGAAATACAATAGCGTTATCGACAACGTTCGCATCAGTGATATCTGGAACAAGGTCTCCATTTTGGAGGCGGATCTGCGCAATCCCGATTCTCTGAAGCGCCTGAATCAGATAAAACCGGATATCATCTACCATTTTGCCGCTTATAATCATGTCGGGGACAGCTTTGATAACGTTTCCGAAGCCATAGATGTCAACTGCAAGGGGTCTGTGAACCTGCTGGATTCGTATGAGGCGTACGAACGCTTTGTCTACATCTCTACCTCCGAAGTGTATGGGCATCAATTGGAATGTCCCTTCACCGAGACCCAGACGCCATTTCCGATCTCTCCCTATGCTGTGGGTAAGTATTCCGGGGAATTGTATGCCCGCATGAAAAGGCACGTGTTTCAACGTCCGATTGTGGTTATTAGGCCTTTCAACGCCTTCGGCCCCTATCAGAGCCCCCGGGCGATCATCGCCGAATTGATCATGAAGTGCCTCAATGGTGAGGCTATTGACACGACCGCTGGTGCCCAGACCCGGGATTTCAATTTTGTGGACAATCTGGTGGAGGGTTTCCTTTTGGCGGCGACGAATGAGCGGGCCATCGGTGAAATCATCAATCTGGGTTCAGGGCAGGAGATCACCATTGCCGAACTGGTGAGATTGGTTCACCGGCTGAGCGAATCCACTTCGGCGCTCCATATCGGCGCTCTGCCGTACCGTCCGACGGAAATCTGGAGAATGCAGGCGGACAACCGCAAGGCGGCTGAGCTTCTCGATTGGCATTCCCGGATCAGCCTCGAAGCGGGTTTGGTGCAGACGATCGAATGGTTCAGACGATTCAAGACGACCTTTCTGGATGCGGGGTCCGATCTGAACCGATTATGTAAATCCTGATGAGAAAGCCCGGACGCAGGATTCTGGTGACTGGAGGGGAGGGGTTTATCGGTTCGGCCCTGATGCCTCGGTTGTCAGAGGCTGGTCATGAGGTCATTCCCTTAACCGGTGATGTCCGGGAAATGGCAGAATTTGATGTTCCTGCAGACGTGGTCATCCATCTGGCCGGTGTCAGCAAAGTGCTTGATTCTATCGGATCGATGGAATTGTACGACACCAACGTTTGCGGGACCTCGGCGCTAATGCTCTATTGCCATCGTTATGGCGCATCCTGTGTTATGGCCTCCTCTGCGGCGGTTTACCGTATTTTGGAAAGGGACGATGCCCTGGCCGAGACGGCTGAGCTTGAACCGCTGACGAACTATGGAATAAGCAAACTGCTGGCAGAACGGATATGCATCCAGTTTGGGCAACGATTGAAGGTACCAGCCACCATTCTGAGGATCTTCAATCCTTATGGAGTGAATCAGGGGAATGATTTCATCGTTCCCCAGATGATCGATTCCGTTTACCATCGGCAAGAATTTCAGGTGAGGACCCCCCATGCGGTCCGGGATTTTATACATGTTTCCGATGTCGCCAGGGCGTTGGTTTCCGCCTGTGATCAAGAGCATGGTGGTGTACGCGTATACAATGTCGGCAGTGGCTTGGGTGTTTCGATTTGGGAATTGGGCCAACGAATCGCCCGCATTATGGGTTTGCCGTCTCCGATGGTCACCCGGGGTGCATTTCCAGCCCCAAACTGGGTGTTTGCTGACATTCACCGCATCAATGCTGACTTGAACTGGGCGCCGGCCATTGATCTTGATGAGGGTATCCGTGCTCTGATCAGAGACAGGTTAAAATAGGGGAAGGGCCTTGGAAAAGGATATTTATTCGCAATTTTTTAAACTTGAGCAGTCACATTGGTGGTTTCGCGGTATGTACGGGATCTGTTTTGATCTCTTCAAACGGTGGATTGCCCCCGGTATTGCAGCCACAGATATCGTTGTGGATCTGGGATGTGGTAACGGAACCTGGTCCCGTCATCTGACTCGTTACGGCAGTGTGATCGGCTTGGATTATTCAGCAGAGGCCTTGGCGAATTGTTCAAAGCGGGGGCTTGACCTTCTGGTTTTGGGTGATGCGGCCCGTCTTCCCCTCGGGGACGGCGAGGCGGCCGTAGTGACCGCATTGGGGCTGATTGAGCACCTGGAAGATGACCGAATTTTCCTGAAAGAACTGTATCGGGTTCTCAGGCCCGGAGGACAGGTTTTGCTTTTGACCTCTGCCTATTCATGGCTCTGGGGGCATCATGATGATTTGGTTCATCATAAACGGCGTTATACCCGACAGTCTTTTTCCCGCTTGCTCGAAGAGGAAGGCTTTCAACTGAATCAGGTCAGTTATGCCAATACCCTTTTGTTCCCACCTATTCTGATGGCACGGTTACTGGAGAAAATCGGTGTAAGAAAAGGAAAAGCCGCAGATGGCGATCATACCTCACCGGATTTGTTTATGCCACCGCGCTCCATCAACTCAATCCTGATCTGGCTTTTGCGGCTCGAATCACTTTGGCTGAAATGGATGGCTTTGCCCTTTGGAGTGAGCTTGTTTGCGGTCATTACCCGGCGGTCAGATGAGTGAACACTGAGCATTGACCCGGCTACTTCCGATTAATGCTCAATCCTTTTAACAAAGACCTTTTTCCGGGGCTGGACACGTTGTTTGGCAGGGGGTAGAGCATCGATCGGGCCTGGGCAACCTCTTCAACGGAATAGAACGCTTTGGGGGCAACGGCTTTGATAACGTTCAGAATCAATTCCAATTTATGCCTTTTTACAACAGTAAACAGGATCTCAACCGGACCTTCGGCGCCCTGGCCGGGAATGGTGGTATAGCCGAATTGATGCGTCCTGAGCTGAGCTTTTAACTCCGAGGTTCCATTGGAGGATATGATGCGGATCAACACCATCCCCAGTGACATTTTTTCTGTTATCAGCATACCGATATAGGTGCCGGTGGCAAAACCGGAAGCATAGGCAACGTAGGTCAGGATATGGGAGTAGTTTTTCATGATCTGACCGATGGCCACCAGCCAGATAAACACTTCGAAGAAGCCCACTATTGGCGCCAACCAGCGGATATTGCGTGATATGGCAATGATGCGGATGGTTTGCAAGCTGACGTCCAGGATTCTGGCGATAAAGATGAGAAGGGGCACAATCACCCAGCTGAAGAGGGTGGACTGAAAAAAAGCATCGTTCATTATGTCAGGATAACACTTTTTCCGGTGCCAGTCAAAAAACAAGGAAGCTCATTTTTCCCCCAATCCCCGCATCTTCACTGTTCCGTTTCAAGCAATTTCCATGAACATAATGACATACCGAACGTATTTTTCACCGCCAAGATGATTTAAAAGGAAGAAAAAATGCTCTTTTGGACAGAGCTGTCCGCGATGTCGACTGAGCTGATATTATATGTACTACTTGTCAGTAAGCGATTTACCTAGGGCGAGACCAGACGCCGGGTACAGTAGAGGCCACTGCCTTCTGACAGAGCCTTGGGCCTGATGAAGCGACGATCCAGCTGCCGCTGAATGGCGGCGACGAATTCGCGACTGCCCATGGCGACTCCCTCGGAAATGTTCCGTATCCGACACCCGGCCTGATCTCCCATTCCCAGACGAGCGCAGACGGCGTCCACCTGCGCCAGGACTTTGGGGTCGATGTCCGTCATGCCGGGAACACTGATATTCAGTCTGCGATAGGCAAACAGGCGATAGCCGGACAGCGGCAGTGGCGGGCTGACGCCATCCGAAAGCAGCTCAGTCAGCAGCGAATTTGCAAGCTCGGGCCGGTGGACGGAGAGCCCCAGGCTGCACCAGTGGTAGTCATCAGGAAGCATCTCGATGCCAGCCCGGACAGCGTTGTTCTCGATGTAGGCGCTGCAGACCAGCTCGGGGTCGCCCCGCTGAATGGCCACGACATGAAAGCGGTTGTTCCACAGATAGCCTCGGCGTTTGCTTCGTTTGTTGTACCAGCGGGAAAAGCTCTGCTTGAACTCCTGGACGAAGCGAGATGTCGATCCCAGTCTCGTTCGCAGCCGCTCCACACCGCCGTCCTTGTCGGGAATGATGAGGCCATTTGGCAGCGTCCGACCGATTGGCGGCTCGGCATCCTGTCCGTACATGATCCGATGGCGCTGAAACAGTTCTTCTTTCGTCGCCGCCATGGCCTCTTGTGTCCGTTCGCTGGCCAGGATGTGGATGTGGTTGGACATGAAGGCAAAGGCATGGATGTGAACGAAGAAGCCGCTGGCGAAGCGTTTGAGAGTGTTGAGAAGGTATTCCTTTTCTGTTTTTTTGAAGAGAAAATCTCCACCTGTTACTTGCGACGTGATGTGATAAAGGCCGATTTCCCTTGAAATGAAGAGTCTTTTTGGTCGTGACATTCTGCCCCCCTTGGCATTAATTCCGTTAAAGAATCACATGGAAATAGTATTAACACAGAAGATTTGATTTTTCAAGGGATGGGTGAGAGTTTTGGAGTGGATTTTTTTGCCTGGCACCAGAATGTAATTAGAACACCTAAAAGGTGATTACCTATGGTGAAGTGGATTCAAACCAGTTTTGAAGCGACCCCATGTGGAGACGGTTTTTCTACAAAGTCCAATAATGCTTTCATTTCCCTCATTCTGTTCTTATGTTGGTAGAACCATGCAAAGGACAACTGGTCGTTGTTGCACAAGGGTGATTCATCCCCCGGATGAAAAAGCAGTTCGATTTCTTCGGCTTGTCGAGCAAGTGTCTCTCTGAGTGCCTTGATCGGGAAGCGGTGCATCTCACCGGAGTAGTAAAGACCACCAATAAAAATTGGAGAATAGAGCTTGTGAATGAAATTCTGTTTAATCAAGTGATTTATCAGACGGACTTTGGCGAAATTCTGTGGTTTTGGCCAATGTCGGGGGTGAAAAATGTTGAGATGCGAAAAAAGCTGATCCTGAGGAATGCGGATCTCCATAATGGAAAATTCCCGGGCCAGTTTGAAGACAATTTCCCAAAGCCAGGGGATGACATGCACGTGTTGATGTGAATCCAGAGACCACACTTTTATTCTGGGGAACAGGGTCTTTGCCCGGATGATTTGCTGTCGCCATTCACAAGTGACTTGTTGTGAAAGGGTTTGACGCTCATGGGGCGAGCGTTTCTGCCATCGAAAGAGGGTCAGAAAAGAGAACGGGAATTTGCCACTTTCATTGAAAAGCAAAGGGCATTCTACCGGATCAGAGAGGGGGACTTCCTCCAGAATGTTGAGGTGAATGGCCAGACGCTGGGGTTGTCGTTCGAATGTTTCCAGTATGCGTCTGCCCCATTCCAGATGACGGCCATTGGCCATGATGCTGAAGCGGTCAAGGGCTTCATCGGTCCAGGCGCTCAGTATCCCTTGGGTGGCACTGCGGGTAATTCCAAAATCATCGGCATGAAGAATGATGGGCATATAATTCAACCAATTGGAAAAGGGCTGGGACACTGAAGTGTTTACATAAACCCAGCCCTTCTCAGTTTCTGTTATGGAATTTATATACATCAAACGACTCCGACATTCAATGATTCATTATACAAACTGATTAGTATGAATCGTCCGCAAACGGCAAAAATAATGAAAACTACCTGTTAAGGTCTACTTTTTTTCTGAGACTTCGCTCAGAACAAACGGTCCGCAATGCGGACAGCCCATATTCTCCATCACTCCTCGAATTCAGTTCATTGTTAAGACAGTTTCATTCTTTTGATTTACAGCGATCTCTCGGTTTTTTTTGGGGGTGGGGCTCCAGCCCCACAGCCCCACAATACTCCTTAGATGTTGGCCAGACCACCATTAATGAAGCAAAACGAATAACTCGTTGATGTTGTATTATCAATGTTTCACATGGTTCTGTGATAATTTTTTATTAGATTTTTCTTGATTAGATATCCTATTCAAATTAATACGATCTCTCAAGAATTCTTGGGGGGATGGGGGCTGTGCCCCCATCCCCCCATAAAAAGAGAGCTCGCATTAAATCAGCGGAAGAATAGTGCTAATTGGTTTAACCAATGCTGAAAAAACTAAGCTATTATGTAAAACAGGATTGCATCGAAGCCGACTTTTTACTAAAATGCATACATACTTGTTAACTTTTTTAGAAGCTGATTTTCACGTTTTGATAAAGGAATAAAAGATGAGTGATAAAGTTCGCGTCCGTTTCGCCCCATCCCCCACCGGCTACCTGCACGTAGGCGGGGCCAGAACTGCCCTGTTCAATTTTCTGTTCGCCCGACATCATGGGGGAACCTTCATATTGAGGATAGAGGATACTGACCGCAGCCGCTATCAGGAAGAGGCCCTGCAGGAAATTTTTGCCAGCCTGAAATGGCTGGGGCTGTCTTGGGATGAAGGCCCCGGGGTGGGTGGTGGGTATGGTCCGTATGTGCAATCGGAGCGGACCGAATTGTATCGGGACTATGCCCGTAAACTGGTGAAAGAGGGCAAGGCCTACCCCTGTTTCTGCAGCTCTGAACGTCTTGAGCAAGTGCGTCTGGAACGGGAAAAGGATAAGGAAAAAGTCCAAATAGGCTACGACAGGCATTGCCGGGATATCGATCCTCAGCTTGCGGCGGAACGCATCATGGCTGGGGAATCCCATGTGATCCGCTTGAAAGTTCCCCTTGGAGAAACGGTGGTCTTTGAAGACCAGATCCGTGGCCGCATTGAGACCTCCAGTGACCTGCTGGATGATTTGGTTCTGCTCAAGTCCGATTTGTTTCCAACCTATCATCTGGCCAATGTCGTGGATGATCACCACATGGAAATCTCGCATGTTATGCGCGGTGACGAGTGGATTGCCACCACTCCGCGGCATGTGATTCTGTACCAGGCCATGGGCTGGGTCCCCCCCGTTTTTGCCCATCTGCCAGTTATTCTGGCCCAAGGTGGGGGGAAGCTGTCCAAAAGAAAAGGGGCTGCTTCGGTTATGGATTATCAACGGGCTGGCTATCTTCCCCAGGCTCTGGTCAACTTTCTGGCATTACTCGGCTGGAATCCCGGTGATGAACGGGAGATTATGAGGCTGGAAGAGATGATTGTCAGTTTCTCTTTGGAGCGAATTACGCCCAAGGCTTCGGTGTTCGATGAGCAAAAACTGGAATGGATGAACGGTCACTATATGGCGGAAGAGAGTAGTCGGACCCTGCTGGAGCTGGTGGCACCCATTTGGCAGGAAAAGGGCTGGCTCAGCCAGGGTTTTGCCGAGGGTTATCTTCTGGGGGTAATCGACTTGATGAAGAGTCGCAGCAAAAAGGTTTTTGAACTGGCTGACAGCAGTATTTACTTTTTCAGGGATCCGCAGGAATACGAGGAGAAGGCCGCCCGGAAGCGCTTTGTCGATGAGGCAGAACCCGTCCTTGAGAAGCTGACAGAGGCCTTGAGTCAGCATGAGTTGTTCTCGGCAGATGCGCTTGAGAAGATATTTCAGGCCGTGTCAACTGAACTTGAAATATCGGCCGGTATACTGATTCACCCGGCCAGGTTGGCCATCTCGGGCGTCAGTTTTGGTCCCGGTTTGTTTGAATTGATGGTTCATATAGGCAAAGAGACTGTCATCAGGCGTCTGAAAAGAGCGATCAATTGGATGAAAAAACATGGAGTGTCACATGAGTGAGACGGAACCTGTTCTGCCAACTTCTCATTTTATCAGGGATATCATAACGGCCGATGTGGCGGCCGGTAAGAACGGCGGGCGCGTACATACCCGTTTTCCCCCAGAGCCCAATGGCTATCTGCACATCGGTCATGCCAAGTCGATATGTTTAAATTTTGGAATTGCCGAGGAATTTTTTGGCAAATGCAATTTGCGATTCGATGATACCAATCCCAGCAAGGAAGATGAGGAGTATGTAGAATCCATCAAGGCAGATGTCCGCTGGCTGGGTTTCGACTGGCAGGATCGACTCTATTTTGCTTCTGATTATTTTCAGCAGATGTATGATCATGCCCTGAATCTGGTCAGGGCGGGGAAGGCCTACGTGTGTGATCTGACCGCTGAGCAAATCCGGGAGTATCGCGGTACGCTGACTGAGCCAGGGCGACCAAGTCCATATCGTGACCGCAGCATTGAAGAGAACCTGGATCTTTTCCAGCGCATGAAGAGAGGTGAATTTTCAGAAGGAAGTCGGGTGCTGCGTGCCAGGATTGACATGAATTCAGCCAATCTCAACCTGAGGGACCCGGTGCTCTATCGTATTTCATATTCAGCCCATCACAACACCGGGACTGAATGGTGCATTTATCCTATGTACGATTGGGCTCATGGGCTTGAGGATTCTATTGAAGGGATTACCCACTCAATCTGCACTTTGGAGTTTGAGGATCATCGGCCCCTCTATGACTGGTTCCTGGATCAATTGGGTGTGCATCATCCTCAGCAAATTGAATTTGCCAGGCTGAATGTGACCCATATGATGATGAGTAAGCGAAAATTGCTGGCTTTGGTCAAAGAAGGCATTGTTGATGGTTGGGATGATCCCCGTATGCCGACGATTACCGGTTTGCGTCGCAGGGGGTTTACGCCCCAGTCGATTCGTCGCTTTGCGGAGCTGATCGGTGTGGCAAAAAATCCCAGTACCATTGATTATGCATTTCTTGAACATTGTTTACGGGCTGACCTCAATAAGACGGCCCAGCGGGTTATGGCGGTTCTTGACCCGCTGAAAGTGGTCATCACCAATTACCCGGAAGGGGAGACTGAGTGGCTCGAAGCGGAGAATAATCCGGAAGATGAAACTGCGGGGAAGCGAAAGATTCCTTTTTCCCGTGAGATATATATTGAACGGGAAGATTTTCTGGAAAATCCGCCTAAAAAATTTTTTCGTCTTTCTCCTGGCAAAGAAATCCGACTTAAGCACGCATATTATATTACTTGTGATCAAGTCATTAAGGATGATGCCGGTCAGATTGTCGAACTTCTCTGCAGTTATGACCCAAAATCCCGTGGCGGCTGGACCCAGGATGGACGGAAGGTTCTGGGCACTTCTCATTGGGTGTCCGCCACCAGTGCTGTTGATTTTGAAGCCTATCTGTATGAGCATCTGTTTACTGATGCCGATCCCAGTGCTGCGCAGGATTTTCACGGGATTATTAACCCGGATTCAGTTCGTAAGCTGGCTGGTTGTAAAGGGGAGCCACATCTGAGGGAACTGGCTGCCGGGAGTACCGTTCAGTTTCTTCGGCAGGGGTATTTTTTCAAAGATTTTTCCGGTGAAGGTTTGCGTTTCAATCGCAGTGTCACCCTGAAAGACAGCTGGGCCAAATTAATGAGTAAGTAAAAAAAGTTTGGAAAGGCTCTTGCGTACAGAGCTCAAAAAAGATATAATGGCCCTGTTTCCTGAGTATACCGGATCAAAGGATTTGACACACCCAGTATAGGTGTGGTATACTCAAACGGCGTTTGCTGGCGTAGCTCAGATGGTAGAGCTGTTGATTTGTAATCAACCGGTCGGGGGTTCGAGTCCCTTCGCCAGCTAATTGATAACGTAGATATGGGCAGGTTCCAGAGCGGTCAAATGGGACGGGCTGTAAACCCGTTGGATTACTCCTTCGGTGGTTCGAATCCGCCCCTGCCCACTTTTTACGCGGGAGTAGCTCAGATGGAAGAGCGGTAGCCTTCCAAGCTATCTGTCGCGGGTTCGAATCCCGTCTCCCGCTAATATGCCCTCGTAGCTCAGTCGGTAGAGCGCATCCTTGGTAAGGATGAGGTCATCAGTTCGATTCTGATCGAGGGCTTTTAGCTGACGTTAAATATAAAATGTTTGAAATAATTCATGGCTTGTGCAGGAGGACGCGATGAGCAAGGTTAAATTTGATCGTAAGAAGCCCCATTTGAATATCGGAACCATCGGCCACGTAGATCACGGCAAGACGACGCTGACGGCAGCCATCACCAAGGTGCTCAGCAAGAGCCCGACGTCGAACGTTGTCTATCGGGATTTCTGGAGTATTGATAATGCCCCTGAGGAACGGGAACGCGGCATTACCATCAATATCGCCCATGTTGAGTACGATACCAAGGATCGGCACTACGCCCACATTGACTGTCCCGGACATGCCGACTACGTTAAGAATATGATAACCGGAGCCGCCCAGATGGACGGAGCCATTCTGGTGGTCAGTTCGGCCGATGGACCGATGCCCCAGACTCGGGAACACATCCTTTTGGCCCGCCAGGTTAACGTGCCATACATTGTTGTCTTTATGAATAAAATTGACATGGTTGATGATCCGGAGATTCTGGATCTGGTTGAGCTTGAGATTCGTGAGCTGCTTACCGAGTACGGTTTTCCCGGTGATGACATTCCGGTTGTCCGGGGCAGTGCGCTTCGTGCCATGGAAAGTGACGAGAGTATCGATGCCGAATGGAACAAGAACATCATGGATCTGATGAATGCCGTGGATTCGTATATTCCGATGCCAGAGCGCCCCATCGATAAAGATTTTCTTATGCCCATTGAAGATGTGTTCTCGATCAGTGGTCGCGGTACTGTTGTGACCGGACGTGTGGAGCGTGGCATTGTCAAAGTGGGAGATGAGATCGAAATAGTGGGTATTCGTGATACCCAGAAGAAGATCGTGACTGGTGTTGAGATGTTCAAGAAGCTTCTCGACGAGGGACGAGCCGGTGACAACATAGGCGTGCTTCTCCGGGGTACGGAACGTGAAGACGTGGAACGCGGCATGGTTCTGGCCAAGAAAGGCAGTGTCAGTCCGCACACCAAATTTCGTGCCGAGGTGTATGTTCTGGGTCGTGATGAAGGTGGACGCCACACGCCGTTCGTGACGGGATATCGTCCGCAGTTCTTTTTCCGGACCACCGATGTGACCGGTTCAGTCAAATTGGATGAGGGCGTCGAGATGGTTATGCCCGGCGACAATGCCAACCTGCAGATTGATCTGATTACTCCGATCGCTATGGAAAAGGGGCTCAAGTTTGCAATCCGTGAAGGTGGACGTACCATCGGAGCCGGTTCGGTTACCGATATCGTTGAATAGTAGGAAAAAATGATCACTAAAATTCGTATTAAGTTAAAATCGTTTGACAGCCGGATACTCGACAAATCGTCAGCGGAAATCGTGGCCAAAGCCAAGAGGACAGGCGCCAAAGTGGCCGGTCCCGTACCCATACCGACAAAAATCGAAAAGTATTGTGTACTGAGATCTCCTCACACCGATAAGAAGTCCCGGGAACAGTTTGAACGCCGGACCCATTGCCGATTGATCGAAATTCTGGAGCACAACGACGATACCATTGCTGAGTTGAAGAAAATGGATTTACCGGCTGGTGTCGAGGTTGAAGTTAAATCTAACTGAGGGGTTCATCATGATTCAAGGAATAATTGGAAAAAAGATCGGTATGACTCAGATTTTCACCGATGAAGGATCTGTTATACCGGTGACTGTCATCAAAGCAGGCCCCTGTCTGGTGGTTCAGAAAAAGGATAAGGAAAACAATCCCTATATCAGAATTCAGCTTGGCCTGGTAGAAGAAAATCGGGTTAAGCATGTCAACAAACCAATGCTTGGACACTTTGCCAAGGCGCAGGTGCCACCGACAGTTCTGCTAAAAGAGTTTGCTTCTGACACCGATGCCGTCAATGTCGGGGACATGGTTAAATTGGATATTTTTACTGAAAAGGAACATGTCAATGTTACCGGAGCGACCAAAGGACGTGGGTTTCAAGGTGTTGTCAAACGCTGGGGTTTTGGTGGCGGCCGTGCGACACACGGTTCGATGTTCCATCGACGTCCCGGTTCAATCGGTATGTGTGCCTATCCGGGAAAAGTGTATAAGGGAAAGAAGCTTCCCGGCCAGATGGGTAACAAACAGAAAACGGTAAAAGGACTGAAGATTGTAAAAATCGACACAGAAAAAAACCTGTTGCTGGTAAAAGGCGCTGTGCCAGGTTTTAACGGGAATTATGTCTTCATCAATAAAGAGTCCTTCAGAAGGGGTTAATCATGGCCAAAATGATGATAAAAAATCTGCAGAATGCAGATATCCGAGAGATTGAGCTGCCAGAGGAAATTTTTGATTATCCTCTGAAAGAGCATCTTATCTATGAGGCGGTCAAAAATTACAGAGCCAATCAGCGGCAGGGCACTCATGCGACAAAAAACAGAGCCCTGGTCACAGGCAGCCTTAAAAAATTATGGCGGCAAAAAGGGACCGGTCGGGCGCGTATGGGGTCAGTGAAGAGTCCTTTGTGGAGATCTGGTGGAACCGTTTTCGGGCCGCAACCCAGGGATTATTCTTACAATATGCCTAAAAAAGCACGCCGGAATGCTTTGAAATCGGTACTGTCTGAAAAAATCCGCAATAACCGGATGTATATCATTGATTCTTTACAGATCGAGTCAGCAAAGACAAAGGATACCATTAATACACTGAAAGGCTTTCAGTTTGATAAACTGTTGATTGTTGACGTACTGGAAAACATCAATTTGTCCCGTTCTACCCGAAATATACCCAATATCAAGACCATCGATTACAGGGAAATAAATGTCTATGACTCTCTTGATTTTGGCTACATCATGTTCAGCGAGGACGCGGTGAATCGGCTGTCGGAGGTTCTGAGATGAAATTGACACATTATGATATCGTTATCGAGCCTTTTATGACTGAAAAGTCAAATATGCTGAAGGATGAGCAACGCATTTTGTGTTTCAAAGTTCATCGTCAGGCCAACAAGATTGACATCAAACAGGCAATCGAAAAACTATTCAGCACTGAGGTTGATACGGTCAGGGTAAGTAACTTTATTGGAAAAATGAAACGTCACGGTCGTTATTCCGGAAGAAGACCAAACTGGAAAAAAGCCTATATTAAACTGAAACCCGGGGCAAAAATGATCGAATATGTTGAGGTGGTATAATGGGTATTAAGACATATAAACCGACAACACCAGGACAAAGGGAAAAGACTGGTTTTACCTTCGATGAGATAACCACGGATCGGCCTTTTCGGAAATTGGTCGAATCTTTCAAGAGACATGCCGGACGAAACAATCAAGGGGGGATCACCAGCAGGTTTCGTGGTGGTGGTCACAAGCGCAAGTATCGGGTTATCGATTTCAAACGGAATAAATATGATGTGACCGGTTCAATTGAGACCATTGAGTACGATCCGTATCGTACGGCCCGCATTGCCCTGGTCAAGTATATGGATGGCGAAAGGCGTTATATTCTGGCTCCTGCTGACATCAAGGTGGGGCATAGTATAATCGCCTCCCGGAAAGAAGTTGAAATTGTTGCTGGAAATGCTATGCCGGTCAAAAATATCCCAGTCGGTACCATTATTCACAATGTAGAACTGCATGTGGGCAGAGGCGGACAGATTGGACGTACAGCTGGGAGTATGGTCACTCTGATGGCCAAAGAGGGTGGTAATGCACTGCTCAAAATGCCCTCAGGCGAATTAAGAAAAATCAGTTTGGAGTGTATGGCCACAATTGGGTCCATTGGCAACAGTGAGCATGCCAATATCAAAGTGGGTAAAGCTGGTCGAACCCGCTGGCTTGGGAAAAGACCCCACGTCAGAGGGACTGTTATGAATCCCATTGATCACCCACATGGTGGTGGTGAGGGTAAGACAAAAGGCGGTCGTATTCCGGTCACCCCGTGGGGGAAACCGACCAAAGGGTATAAAACCCGTCGCAACAAACGGACGTCACAATTCATCGTCAAGAGGAGAAAGTAATCCATGGCACGTTCGATTAAAAAAGGCGTTTATATTGATGAAAAGCTGTTACTGAAAGTGCGAGTTGCCAAGAAGGATACACGTAGAGATGTGATCAAGACCTGGTCTCGTCGTTCCACGGTTGTACCCGAAATGGTTGGAATGACAATGGCGATTCATAACGGCAAAAAATTTATACCGGTCTTTATCACCGAAAGTATGGTGGGGTTCAAGCTTGGCGAATTTGCTGAGACACGGAACTTTAAAGGCCATTCTTCAAAGAAAAAGTAAGGAGCTGACAATGGCGGAAGTAGCAATCGCTCATGGACGATACCTTAAAATGTCAGCCAGGAAATCCAGACTGGTTGGCGATATGATCAGAGGCAAGGATGCCGGAGAAGCCTTGACAATTCTAAGATTTTCGAAAAAGAAAAAAGCTGCAGACATGGTGGCTAAGGTCCTGAATTCGGCCATAGCCAATGCCCAGGTCAGGTTTCCAAACATTGATGTGGATGCACTGTTTGTTGACCGCATATGCATTGACCAGGCTCCAGGGATGAAGCGGTTTCGCACTGCTCCTCGCGGACGAGGTGTTCGAATCAAAAAGCATTATTGTCATGTTTCCATTCATCTGGGTGAAAGAGAGGAGAAATAATGGGACAGAAAACGCACCCTTACGGGTTCCGATTGGGTTACAACAAAGGCTGGCTCTCATTGTGGTACAGTCAGGGCAGGAATTACATCGATCATCTCCATACAGATCTTAAGATCAGAAAGGCGGTGAAAGCGCAGTACAAACATGCCGGCATTTCATCTATTGAAGTCAAGCGAATATCCGATACCATCCGGGTACAGATCAATACGGCCCGGCCAGGGATTATCATTGGAAAAGGTGGAGCCGGGATTCAGGACATCAAGAAGCTGATTCGTCAGTTTACCAAGATGACGCTTGAAAAGATTCTGGTCGATGTCATTGAAATTAAATACCCTGAGCTGGTTGCCCAATTGGTTGCCGAAGGGGTCGCTTATCAGATACAACGTCGAATTTCTTTCCGCAGAGCAATGCGTAAAGCGGTTGACTCATCGCTACGGGCCGGTGCTGTTGGAATCAAAGTCCGTCTGTCCGGTCGCTTGGGTGGTAATGAGATTGCGCGCTCAGAATGGTATCTTGTTGGTAAACTTCCGCTGCAAACACTGAAGGCTGATATCGACTATGGTTTCACAGAAGCCTATACTGATTACGGTCAGATCGGTATCAAAGTATGGATCTATATCAGTGATAAGTTGAAGGAACGGTATAAGAGACCAGAATTGGAATACGGCGAAAAAGGAGAATAGACCATGTTGATGCCGAATAAAGTCAAACACCGCAAGACCATGCGCGGTAAGCGGCGTGGTGTAGCCACCAAAGGCAATACCCTTGTTTTTGGTGATTATGGACTACAATGCATGGAAAATTGCTGGATTACAGCCAGACAGATTGAAGCTGGTCGTATCGCCATTAACCGCTATATTAAAAGAGGCGGGAAATTGTGGATACGCCTTTTCCCGTATAAGCCGGTCACATCGAAACCCATTGAAGTCAGAATGGGTAAAGGTAAGGGTGATCCGGAATTCTGGGTAGATGTGGTTAAACGTGGACGGATCATTTTTGAATTGGAAGGTGTCAGCGAAGATCTGGCCAAAGAAGCCATGCGTTTGGCTCAGGGAAAGTTCGCTATTAAGACACGGTTTGTCAAGCGTGAGAAATAGGAGCCGGTCATGAAAACGAAAGACATAAGGTCCATGACACAAGAAGAATTGGAACAGAAATTGACTGAATCCCAGGACAAACTATTCAAACAAAAACTGCAGAAGAGTCTTGGGCAGGCTGATAACCCGTATAAATTGAGAGAAACCCGACGGGATATTGCCAGGATTATGACCATTCTCTCAGAAAAGAGGCAATAAGATGGAAGAAAGAAAACGCGTTGAGACAGTTCTGGAAGGGTTTGTCAGTTCCACTAAGGCCGATAAGACGGTTACCGTTGTGGTGGAACGAAGTGTTCAGCACCCGATCTATAAGAAAATTGTCCGCCTGAAAAAGAAGTACCTGGCTCATGATGAAAGCAATCGCTGCCAGGTGGGTGACAAGGTCAAAATTAAGATGGTACGACCAATCAGCAAGAGAAAAAGATGGTTGATCATCGACATACAGACCGTTGCCAGCGTTGAAGAGGTGAGCGTATGATACAGATGCAGACACGACTGAAGGTGGCCGACAATTCGGGCGCCAAAGAGGTTATGTTTATACGTGCAGTTGGAGGATCCACAGGTAAAATTGCCCACATCGGTGATGTGTTCACTGGGTCAGTGAAAAGTGCAGAACCCAACGGGAAAATCAAAAAAGGTGATGTCGTCAAAGCCGTTATCGTGCGAACGCGTAAAGAAATCCGGCGCAAGGATGGGTCGTACATCCGTTTTTCCGATAATGCGGCAGTCATTCTTGATAAAGCGGGTGAACCAATCGGTACGCGAGTATTTGGTCCTGTGGCCCGTGAACTCCGGGAGAAAAAGTTCATGAAAATCATCTCCCTGGCTCCGGAGGTGCTCTGATGGAAAAATTGAAACTTAGAAAGAATGATCCGGTAGTGGTCATTTCAGGGAAAAGTGTAGATAAGGGCAAGGTTGGTAAGATAATACAGATGATATCCAGCAAAAAACGGGTTGTTGTTGAAAAAGCCCATATGATAAAAGAATATGTTCGTCAAAACCCACAGAAGAATATTCAGGGCGGTATCGTGGAACGTGAAGGGACGATCCCCATATCCAACGTCATGTATTATTGTAAAGAATGTGAACAGGGTGTTCGTATCGGTTACACCGTGAAAGACGGAAAAAAAGTGAGGGTGTGCAAAAAATGCAACACCCCACTGGGATAGGAGTGGACGATGAGTCGTTTACTTGAGAAATATAAAAAAGAGATCACGCCTCTCTTAAAAGAGGAGTTAAAGCTCAAAAATGTTATGCAGATTCCGAAATTACACAAAATTGTGGTCAATTCCGGAGTGGGTGAAGCAACCCAGAACATTAAGCTTTTAGACAAGGTTGTTGAGGAATTGACGACAATTACCGGGCAGAAACCGATAATTCGTCGTGCCAAGAAATCCATTGCGTCCTTTCGTCTTCGTGCTGGTGTCCCAATTGCGGCATCTGTCACCTTGAGAGGTAAGCGGATGTATGAGTTTTTAGATCGTTTTGTCAACGTGGTGTTGCCCCGTATCAAAGACTTTCGTGGAGTTCCGCCAAAATCTTTTGACGGCAATGGCAACTACACCCTGGCAGTAAAAGATCAGCTGATTTTTCCGGAGATCAATTACAACAAGGTCGATAAGACCAATGGGATGTCCATCACTTTTGTGACTTCCGCCACCACCAACGATGCGGGTAAAGCATTACTCAAGCATTTGGGTATGCCCTTTAGATGAGGTAATGATAATGGCCAAAAAATCGACAATCGCTAAACACTTACGCCAGAAAAAATTTAAAGTCAGGCAAGGTTCGCGCTGTAAATTGTGCGGAAGATCCCGTGCCGTATATCGCAAGTTTGAGCTATGCAGACTCTGCTTTCGCGAGTTGGCCCTGAGAGGTGAGTTGCCTGGCGTCACCAAGTCGTCCTGGTGAGGAGATAATCATGAGTCACACAGATCCAATTGCAGATATGATCAGCCGCATCAAGAATGCGATTAACGCTGATAAGCATGATGTGGCAGTCCCGCTTTCAAAAGTAAAGGTAGAGATCGCTAAGATTCTCAAGCGGGAAGGTTACATCGAAGACTTTCGGATTGAGGATGAATTTCCATCTAAAATGGTCATTACCCTCAGTTATGTACAAACCAATAAGAAAAACTATGTTATTGGAGACATTAAAAGACTTTCGAAGCCCGGTCAGCGCATATATGTGGCTGTTGACGAGATACCGAAAGTCCTGGGCGGCATGGGAGTGGCACTGTTGTCCACATCCAAAGGTTTGCTGACCGGTAAAGAATGTATCCAGAAAAATATCGGCGGCGAACTGATGCTGCAGATCTGGTAGGAGGTCACCCATGTCACGATTGGCGTCAAAACCGATTACGTTTGAATCGTCGGTGACGGTTACACTTGGAGATAAGCTGGTTACGGTCAAAGGACCGAAAGGCTCAATCACTATTCCCGTTACCAACGGGATAAAGGTAAGCGTCGAAGGCAAGGAAGTCCGAGTTGATCGCGAGAATGACCTTTTGAAGGCTTTTCAGGGACTGGTCTGGAGTATGATACGCAATGCGACAGTTGGTGTCACCAAAGGGTTCACTAAAAAGCTGGCTGTAGTTGGCAAGGGCTGGCGTTCACAGGTTACAGGCAATAAGATTATTTTACAGGTAGGGCACTCTCATCCGGATGAATTCCAATTGCCGGCAGGGGTAACTGCCAGTCAGGAAAATCCAGGTTCTTTTACAGTGATGTCACACGACAAGCAGTTGCTCGGCCAGGTCTGTGCCAATATTAAAAAAATTCGTCCCATTGAACCTTACAAACTGAAAGGAATTCGAATTGAAGGCGAATACATCCGACAGAAAGAACGGAAAACTGCAGGAGCGTAAAGTATGATAACCCCAAAATTTGTTATTAAAGATCAGCGTAAAACCCGCGTGCGTAAAACCATACGAAAAAAGATTTCCGGAAGTCCGGATCGTCCGAGAATGATCGTCGTTCGCAGTAACAAGTACATTTACACACAGGTTGTCGATGATCAGAATCATCGTGTTCTGGCCAGTGCTTCCACCCTTGAAAAGGGAGTTGCTGAAAACCTGAAAAGTAAAAAAGATCTGGAAGCGGCCAAGACCCTTGGGAAAATCATTGCGGATCGCCTGAAAGATTTAAAGGTGGAAGAAGTCATTTTTGATCGTAACATTTATGCCTTCATGGGCCGGGTTAAAGCGTTTGCTGATGCGGCCAGAGAAAACGGTCTGAAATTTTAAGGAGAGGAAACGTGCAAGAATTTGATAACAATATCGAATTAATCGAAGAACAAGTCATCTCCATTCGCAGAGTAACCAAGGTTGTTAAAGGCGGTAAAAATCTCCGCTTTTCAGCGGCCGTAGTCGTTGGAGATAAAAATGGCCGGGTTGGACTTGGTAAGGGAAAGGCCAGAGAAGTACCGTTGGCAATTAAGAAAGCTGTAGCCGATGCCAAAAAGAATATGGTAACCATTCCTTTGACCAAAGATACCATACCTTATTATACGATCGGTAAGTTTGGTGCCGGACAGGTGGTACTCAGACCCGCTTCGCCGGGTACTGGCGTGATCGCTGGTGGCGCTGTTCGTGTCATCATGGAACTGGGTGGCATTAAAAATATTCTGACCAAAAGTTTACGCAGTAAAAACACACTGACTGTTGCCAGAGCCACCATCGAAGGCCTGAAAACCCTCAGCGCCCCAGAGGCCATTTCTAAAAAGCGGGGTATTTCGGAGGAAGAACTATGGCAGTAAAAAAGAAAGAGGCTTCACAGCTTAACATAAAACTGGTTCGCAGTCTTATCGGGCGTACCGAAAGGCAGCGTGCGATTGTCAAAGGTCTTGGTCTGACCAAGATAAACTCGGCGGTGGTTCGCGAGAATCGACCCGAAATATTGGGCATGATTAAGAAAATTGAATTTATGCTCGAGGTAACGGAGGTTGTCAAATGATTTCCCTCTCCAATCTCAAACCGGCCGAAGG
>Ga0105099_10000766_pt1 | contig 21329 bp, 17 predicted proteins | sample PPLLak3cmMay2015_2_FD_79138 | JGI IMG/M metagenome (GOLD analysis project Ga0105099, IMG submission 79138) | Freshwater sediment microbial communities from Prairie Pothole Lake near Jamestown, North Dakota, USA - PPLs Lake P8 Core (1) Depth... | ecosystem: Environmental > Aquatic > Freshwater >... | reverse complement strand
TCGGTCCTCTTGTTCCATGCCCTGGAAAGAAAGGCGTTGATCAGGTGATTGTGTCCGGCGTTAAGCTCGGTCCCGTCCAGGCCTGCCTTTCTCATCCTCTCTGCAGCCTCCGCGAAGAGATCTACGACATCCTCCAGCTCTGAAATTGTCATTTCTCTCGGGATGGGATAGCGGGGTACGGGAGAAATCTCCCGCGGTATTGCGGAAGCGGCTACGCCGGGAGGAGCATATCCCAGATAAGGCACCACCGGCCCCAGGTGGAACAGCTGATGAAAGGCGTAACAGTCATGTTTATGGATGGCATCAGCCCATTTCTTCCATCCTGGCATAAACTCGTCGCCCATGGTGCTGAATCCCGGCATCTGCACTGAAAAATCCCTTGTCAGAGGCCTTACAGTCGTAGTGACAAGGGCGGCGCCTCCCCTTGCAAGGGCCTCAAAATAGGCGATATACTGGTCATTCATGGTATTGGGTATTTCTGATAAAAGGTCAAAGAAAAAGGTGGTCCCGTTTTTCATCATCCTGTTCTTCAGACGCAGTTTACCTATATAAATCGGCTGTGCCAGATACTCATATTTTGTTTTGCTCATAATAATTGCCTTTCATTAAACTGTTTGCTCCGAAATTTGGAAATCGTAGTTGTAACTCTGAAATACGTTTTTTAATAAACAACCCATCGCAGAGCAGCGAGAAATTAAAACCGAAATCATTTTCTCTCCCATCCTTGTATAAAGGAGTACCAAGGAGGATTTTAACAGCTAAGTTTCCCCCTCTTAAGATAAGAGGGGTAAGGGGGAGTTATGATCAAGGCATAAAACCTTAACGTAACCCCTCTTCACCTCCCCTTATCTTAAGGGGAGGCGATAAAGACGTGGCAAGCGGCGGAGAATTAAACCCGAAGTGTTAAGGGAATTGGTTCAATCTCAATATCCAGTATAAAAGCCCCGCGATAATAAGCCATGGCCAAAGGTGAATATTTTATGGCTTTCTGTGCAATTTTACAGTTGGAATGAAAAAAATGGGTTCTCCCTGAATCAGATCCAGGTAGAACCCGTTTCCAAACTGCCTGTAATGCCTAAAGGCCAATACTATTCCTGTTTATTATAGTCCGTTGTGTCCTTCCATGTACAATAGGGGCTGGGAGGTACGGGTTTGAATATCGGCATATAGTTCTCAGAGTAGCCTTCATAATAATTGCCTTCTTCTGTCGCCTGGCCCATGCCGGGGCTACCGCCACCGCCCTGGCCACCCTGGCTGCCACTGGGCGGAGCGCCCTGGCCACCCTGAGAAGCAACAGCAGCCGGGGTAGTGAATCCTCCCGGGCTGCCTGCGTTACTGGCGCCTTTTGGGGCTGCGAGGTTTTGTGTCGCCCACAGTTTTTCACCATCGACATTGGTATAGAATTCCACATAGGTGCGGAGATGCCAGATCTTCCATTTGCCGTCTTCCTTTATAAAATCCATCGCGTACTTTTCCTCGGTCCACTGTGCCATGCCGCCTGAACCGGATACGTTTCCAAAGGACTGCCATACGGCCTGTGCGGTCTGGCCGTCACCCGCAACTACAACAACAGGGGTGGCTAGCATGTGATACCACAGTGCGCCTTTCTTAGGCATATTCTTTACGCCATCGGCATAGAAGACATATACGTCCTTTCTATTTGCGTAATATTGTGAATTGTTCTTCCATGAGATATCATCTCTCTTTGACCATACGTTATCAAGCTCTTCCTGGTGCATAAGGGCGCTGTGATAATACTCATGCATGCCGGCGATATTAATAACTTCCGCAATGTCAAGTGCCCTCTGGGCCTTCATTTCCGAAGTCATCTTCTTGCCGCAGGCGTTTGTACCTTCAGCAACCTGGGCAATTCCAAAACCGGCGGCGAAGGCTGCTGAATAAATGAAGCCCGTGACAAATAAAGTTATTAATAGAGTAACCAAACCTTTAACTTTCATAAAATATCCTCCTCAAGCTAGTTTGTTAATAAGTGTTCTTCTGATAACTAATAGATATATTTAAAAAAGGTATGACGCCATGGCCGGACATGAAAAATTCATGACTTTCGGTGCTATTTTTTATCGAATTCAGCAATTTGAGCATGATAATTCATTAATGCAGGCTGTTCATCTGAGATTCCTTTTGTTCGAATGCATCGGAGGATACATCTAAAGAGTATCCAATACCATACACGGTTTTGATTATATCGGCGTGCTCAGATCTATCTTCTATCTTTTTTCTAAGGTTTTTCATATGGGTGTCAATAATCCTTATATCACCCCCGTGACAATTTCTTTTAAGAATTGACACAAGGTCACTGCGTGTAAAGACTCTGCCGGGATAGGCCGCCATTGTTTTAAGCAGTTCGAATTCATTTGGAGTAAGGTCCAGTTGTTTCCCTGATATTATTACAGTATGGCTGAGTGATTTTATTATTATCGGGCCGACAGCCAGCACTGATTCATTTTGATCATCAGGAAACCTCCTCAGGACTGCCTTTACCCTGGCAACCACTTCCCTTGGGCTGAAGGGTTTGCATATATAATCGTCAGCCCCGATCTCCAGGCCCAGAATGCGGTCTATTTCCTGTGTCATTGCGGTGCAAATCAGTATAGGGACCTTTGAAAATGTACGTATCTCACTGCAGATGGTTATTCCGTCTTTTCCGGGCAGCATGACATCAAGAATGATTAGATCAGGGGGATTGTTCCTGACTTCAGGTATGACCTCGTCACCATGGTTTAAGACTGAGGTCTTAAATCCTGCCATAGTTAAGTAATCGCTTAACAAATCGGCGATCTTTTTGTCATCTTCAACAATTAATACTTTTTTTGCTGCCATTAGCACCTGCACTCTAGAAATGTTATAGGATTAAATAATATCTCTTAATAAGACATTTTGCCATGGCCGGGCATGAATATTTCATGACCTTTCATGCAAATTTTTCTTCGAATTCGCCAATATTTGATGGTGACAGGCAGATGTAATCCGACCTGATGCCCCCCAACATGAAACGGAGAATTTCAAATTATTCGGCAATTATGCATGTGAAGATTTCAGGAAAAAGGAAGAAAATGGGCCTGCGCCTCCATAAAGACACAGGCTCAGAAGAAGCAGTGAAAATGTTATCTGTGCTCAACTGGCAGACCTTCAATCCCGGTCAGCCTTTTGTTGAATAATGCAGCAATGCCCCGATGATATCGGTTGAAAACACCCGTGTCCTATTTCTGGGGTGCTCCGCCCTGGGGGACGCCTGGAACTGCACCGCCCTGAGCGCCGCCAGAACCCTGCTGCGCCTGCTGGCTTTTGATGTGTGCCTTAAGCTCATCCAGTGAAAATTTACCGTCCTTATTGGTATCAATTGTAGGCGGATGGGTCTTGTCGGCCGTAGACTCTTTGCTGAAACTGCCTTTTTTGTCATTGTCGAACATTTCATAAACATTTTCAGGCAGGCCCGCGGTCTTCCATTCTGCAGCTGTTACTTTGTTATCTTTGTCGGTGTCAACCGCTGTAAAGAATGGCGTCATATCCAGCTTAACACCTGAGTCGGAACTGCCGCCGCCCTGACCCTGAGGTGCACCGCTTCCCTGGGGGGCACCAGCCCCTTGGGGGGCCTGCTGTTGTGCCAGGGCAGTTGTCGATAGCAATGCGCTGAGGGTAAGGGTTAATAGTATTTTAGAAATGGTCATTTATGTTACCTCCCGATAAGATTGTTATAATTTGTAATCGTCGGCCGATCCATCGTGTCATTCTTTTATTTTATATTAAATGACAAGAGCTACTGTTGACCGGGATATTCAAGGACATATCTAATAAATACCCATTACCAGAACATAATGCCATGGCTGAAAATGAATAATTCATGACTTTTAGTGCTAATCTTTACGGTTTTTATATTTTGTGTTTCTAAAATTCGTATATGAATTGGATTTTCACCTGTACAGAATATCCGCAAAAGACCACCTCATTCTTCTATCAGAAAAAAACAGCGTTGGGTCCAATCATAAACCCGACGCTGCTTTTAAATAGATCTGCTGATTATTGGTGGCTCAAGGCCTTGGCTTTTCCTTAAGCCTTGCGCCCTGAACCTCGTTCGACATGCCATTCGACGAGCCATTCGACAAGCTCATGGTCCTGAGCAAGGCCGAAGGACTGTGCCTTTTTTCACCTGTCCGCCATAGACTTGGCGAAGGCGGATCATACCTGTGACGCAGCAAAGAATGCACTGCGCGTGCACCTCTGGATATTGCCGCCCTTCTCGCTGCAGTCTCCAGCAGTGAAGAACTGCTTTGCGGTTCCGTAGAACTGCAGGGCTTCATCCTTCTTGGATTTTAATCCGCTGAAAAGCACCACGCTGTCCGCAGCAATGGACTTCTCACTGCCGCTCGCATCCCTGTAGGTCACCTTGCCTGCCGAAATCCCGGTTGCGTTGGCCCGGGTGATGGCGCTGAAATTCTTAAGGTCCTCATAGGTCTCCTGTATTACCCCTGTATAATGGACCCTTTGTTCCAGCAGCAATCCAGATGCGCTTGTCAGCATGGTCACGTTATGGCCTGCCTTGGCAAGGAACATCCCGACGTCGGTTCCGTATTCCCCGCCACCGATAACCACCACGTTTTTGCCCATGGACTTCTCTCTGGAATATGCCTCCATGATATCATAGACATTGCTTCCATCCGCACCCTGGATCTTTGCCTTGACAGGATCAGAACCCACCGCCACGATGATGCTGTCATACCCCTTTGACTTGATCATCTCGGGGATCGCCTTTTTGCTCATCAGCACAGTGACGCCCAGTTTTTCCATGCGCTTTGCCAGATAATCCTTGAAATCCTTGATACACCATTTGAAGGAGGAATAATCCGAATGCCGTGCAAGGCCGCCCAGTGTAGAGTCCTTCTCGTACAACGTTACCTTATGGCCCCTCTCAGCAGCCGTAACGGCTGCCTCCATACCCGCGATTCCGCCGCCGATGACCGCCACCTTTTTCTGCACTGTCGGTGTTTCAATCGCCTTCACCGCGAGGGGAAGACCGATCTTCGGGTTTACGGAGCATACTGTGTACCATGTGTCATTCATGGAAACGCCATGGCACTTGTTGCATCTGATGCATGGCACCACATCCTCGCCCCTGCCGGACTGCATCTTCTTCCCGTATTCAGAGTCGCAGATAAATGCCCTTGCCTCTGTGATCATGTCGGCCTTACCGCTTGCTATGTACTCTTCGTTGAGATCCAGATCCTGGAATCCGGCGCCCGGAGCGGTGATTATCTTTGCGCCGCTCTTCTTTATCGCCTCGGAATAGGCGATGGCGTAAGGCTTGCCTTTGATTGAGTTCCATGTGGTGGCGTGGGCGGCAGAGGCGTCTCCGATCCTTACATGGGCGATGTCGGCGGCACCTTCCAGCTGTTTTGCATATTTGATGGCGTCATCAATCGTAAGTGCACTCTGATAATATTGATCCGAAGGCTTGACCGGGATTGACGATTCCCTTACAAACAGCTCTGTTACGATCAGCATGTCAGGCAGGGCCTTTTTAACTGCCTTGCACAGGGCAAGGCTCGCGTTGTAGTTGCCTCTGATCCCGACCTGCAGCGCATCAAAACCATGGGACTGCATGACCTTTGCACTTTTTACCGCAGTCTCTCCCATTTGTTCCAGTTCTTCGGCGGTATATGTCTTTACTGTGAATGTCATGCTTGGCATCGCGCCTCCGGGCATGCCCCCCTGCCCGCCTGGCATTCCCTGTCCTTGAGCCCCTGCCTGTCCGCCGGGCATCCCCTGCTCACCACCCTGTCCGGCAGCCCCGGGTTGTCCCTGTCCGCCCTGTCCTGATGCACGCTGTGCAGAAGGACCACCGCCCATCCCGACCTGGATAGCCGCGCATGCCTTGGATCCATAGACATGTATGCCTTCCACAAGCTGTTCGAGATAATTCTGAACGCCATAGTCGTCTGTGTCCCATATAATCATGTGAGCGCTGTCGCCGCGTTGTTCACTCCGCACCTTATTGCCCATTATGCGTACCGAAATAAGGCCAGCGCCGTTTCTGGCCATCTGTATATAATAGGCCCTTAACTCATCAGAGGGAAAAAGCTCCGGCCCCTGAAGAAAGTGCGGAATGGATTGGGGTAGAAAGAACCTGTTCTTTAAAACAACATTACCGATCTTGAGCGGTGATAAGATATGTTTGTATTTGTCGCTGACGGTGTTAAGATCAATCAATCCTCCCTTTTCCCCCGCCATTGCGGCACCTGTTTGAAGCACTGGATCAACAACCCCGCCAAGTTTGCCGAGGGCCAGGGCAGACGCCGAACCCATGCCCGCTGCTGCTAGAAACTGCCGCCTTCCTATAAGCGTTTTCATCAGACTCATAATGACCTCCTTTTTTATAGGTTATTATTTTCACCGATAATTCTATGTATCCTTTTTCTAATGAAAAAGTCAATTTCACCTAAAATATTGATTACAATGACAGGCTGCCCGCTGGCATAGACCATCGGGCAGCATCAGGATTAGAGATTTTTCAGATATACTGCGGCATAGACTCCTGCGATATATCCGGAGAGAAATGCAGGGCCAAGACCGCCGCACGGGGAGCTTGTGCCTTTAAATATGTCGGTTTGAGCACCTCCACCCATCATCATCGACATACTGCCCTGGCCGCCCGCACCCGGAGCGCCCGCCGCTGAAGCGCCGGCCCCGGGAGCACCACCCTCTCCGCTCGGTGCGCCACCCTGCTGACCGGCCTGGCCGCCCATCTGGGGCATGCCTCCCGGCATACCGCCCATCCCGCCCTGTTCACCTGTGCCGGGGGAAGCGGTATAGGCAGTCAGCAGGTCTTTTGAAAGGGCCTTGCGGATTGCAGCCTGTTCCTCAGTCCAGGTGCCGTTGCCGCCATTGGGCATCCCTATGACAAACCCGCCGAAGATCGTACAACCGTCTCCGGCGGCATATAATCCGGGGATTACCTCTCCCTTTGCATTAAGGGCCTGGAATTTAGAGTTTACCGAAATGCCGTTCCTGCCCTTTGTGCACTGAGACCAGCGATGGCCGAAGATTGCATAATATGGGGGTTTATTGATCTTCTTGAGCATGCCGGCATGTTTCCCGAATTCCAGATCCTTGCCTGCCTCACAGAACTTATTGTATCTCTCTATCGTTTCGCAAAATACCCCCGGGTCTATATTTATCTTTAGTGCCAGCTCTACGAGACTGTCCGCCTTCTTTGCATGGTGGCCGCTTGCACCCGCTTCGTCAATGGCTATCTCATACTCGAAAAACTCCCTCCACTTCGCCTGCGCCTTGGCCTCAGGGGAATCGGAGCTGCCGCCTCCGGGGCCGCCGCCCATGCCGCCCATGCCGCCCGACCCAGCCGATTCGAGTATCTCGCTGTCAAAGACAGCAAAACCGATTCCGTCCCTTTGTTCGGATATGTCTCCGCCTGTCATACCGGCCTCGTTCTTCCAGCGCTTGCCGTCAAGATTCATGACTACGGCCTTCCCGTTGCCAAGCAGGCTTTGAAGGTTCATTGTCCAGGGGTGACGCCCAAGACCGTCGCCGAAAAAACCTCCGGGGAAATCCAGGCCCCTTATGGTCGGGTCAATATAGGCGCCAATCTCCTCTGCCGCAAGGATGCACTCGCCGGTGTCGGCCGGCGGGCAAAGGCTGTGGATCGTTTTATCATTATTAAACTGCTTCGGATAATACTTCTTGAGCAGATCCTTATTGGCCCCGTATCCCCCGGCGGCCACAATGCATGCCTTGAAGGTGACCAGGATCTGCCCGTCCTTTGTGTCCGCTAAAACGCCTGTCAGCCTGCCACTGTCTTCCGTAATAAACTTTCTTGCGCGTGCCTCTGTGAGGAGGGTGACCCCCTGCTTCTTGCAGCAGTCGGACAGCTTATCAACAATCCAGGACCCCATCTTTCCAGGTCCTATGGAAGGGTCAGGGAGGTCCTTATACTTTTCCGTACGTGCGACCAGCGTGCCAATCCCTGCATCCCTGCCGGTCGCTCCAGGCTTGCCGACCTTGAAAAAGGTCTCAGCATCGCCCTTTGACACCAGCCAGTCAAACCACTGCCCCGAGAGATCCTGTATCTCGCTTACTTTAAATCCTGCATTCTTCTGCCAGGTTGAATCCATTATAGGTCCCGACTCACCCATACCGCCTGCAAAATAGGTCGCACCGCCCGGCTTCCTGGATTTTTCAAGAATAATCACCTTCTTGCCGGTCAGGTCAGCGGCCTTAACGCCTGCAACAAGGCCTGCCCCGCCGGCACCCAACACCACCAGATCACAATCCATTACTTTTATAGTCATATTTATACCCTCCTCATTACTTGACTTCTGTTTCAGAAACCACGGAAATCGGGCATTCCCTGTAGCAGGTGCCGCAGTGAATGCACTTCTTCTGGTCTATCTCATTTCCCGTGTCACCAAAGTGGATGGCCTTTGCAGGGCAGAATGTCAGGCACGCGTGGCAGCCTACGCACCCACGACCAATGTAGTATATCTTGGTCCCCTTGGCGATGCCGGTTTCTGCTGTCTTCGCTTCTGCAGCTTTGCTTGCAGCCATTGAACCTGCAGCGTTCAAAATCAGTGGCGATGCGATAGCTGCGGAGCTGGCGATTATGAACTTCCTTCTGGTTAATTTTGAGCTTGTTTCTGTCATAATACTTAATCCTCCTTTGTTGTCGGTTATGTGAATGGGCAAATCTGTATAAGCCTTTACTGAACGGATAAAAAATTTTTAATAGGCTGAAACGGGATAATTCGCCATGGCTGCGGATGAATAATGTCATGACTATTCATGCATTTTTGGGGAATTTACAGTTTGAGGATGTGTGGAACAGCAGTGGGCGCTGAGAAGCACAGAGAATATGCTTTTTAGAAGCATCTTTTCTCTGTGCCCTCAGCGCCCTTAGATAATGATGTTATATGGCTCTATACTATCAGAATTTTACAGACAGCACAGCTCCGAAGGTCCGTGGCGAGCCGATTCGCAACTCATTTCCCGGTTCGCCAAACCAGCTTCTTTTCTCCGCATAGCCCCTCACGTTCTTGACATATCCTGAAAGATTCCAGTTTCCATCCGCGCTGTTATAGATTAACGTAACGTCGCCGTTGATGAACGCCTCCTGGTAGTTGTAGGGCCAGTCTTTCTCATGCCGCCAGGTCATTTCATAGGCAGATTTATACTTGGTATCGATGCGGCCGTCAATGGACGCACCGCTCGCGAAGTTGAATTTATGGCTGTAGGAGAGAGCGATGGTCAATTCAGGCGAGTAGGTCATCGGCTTGCCGTTAAGGGACTTGGGTTCACTCCTCCCCGGCTTTAAATCAGCAATCGTAGCATCCGTCCCAAACGGGTTTGTCACCAACCAGTCGTATTCGTATCGGAAAACCAGGTCGGTCCATTCCGAATGGAGGTATGAAAGGTTCAGGTTGAGGGAATCATTCCCGGTGATCAGGTATGTGGACTGAATATCAAGACCATACCATGTGCCTTCGCCAAATTGTGACCCACCCGGGTCAGGAGTTGTTGCCCTGCCATCGAACAGAAGTTCATTCACGCTGCTGTCATCATTCAAGGCCCCGGTATACGCGTTCACAAAATCAGAGGCGTTAAAATTGCTGTACAGATAATAGAATCCTGATGCATTTAACTGAAGAGTTTTGTCCAGAAAGCGGTTTTTGGAGCCGAATGTGAAGGCCTTGAGTTTCTCCGGAGGCAGGATTTCATTAGGGGCATGGCCAGGCCTGCCGCCGCCGAGGCCCGCCACCTTGTAGCTGGTGGCATAAGTCAGATAGACCATGCTGTCCTCTCCCAGATCATATTCCACACCCGCCGAGTAGTCTGGGCTGCTGTAGGGAGTTCCAGTGGTAGCACCGCGGGTATCCTCGTAAGAACCTGGCGGGGCTGGTGGTGGTGCGCCGCGGATTTCCCAGTTGTGAAAGGTATAGTCATCCTTGCTGTACCGAATACCGGCCTTTATACGGAAACTTTCGGTAACTGGAAAAGTGACGTTGGCGAACGCAGCCTTGGCGGTTTCCACGCCGCCGGTTAACCTATAATTTGGTAAAAGATCTGATGGTGAAAGATGTGGATCATTTGCGGGAATGGCATAAACAATAGAGGAATATGGAATCATAATCAGCTCCCCTGTGGAATTATCATACGCCAGACCGTCCTGCCAGTCTTCCGCATTGTAATAATTGAGTCCGACAATCCACTTCAAAAAGGAATCTTCTTGAGAATTAAATAGTAGCTCCAGTCCCTTTTCATGGCCGAATGTTTTATATTTTGTATTGATTGTCATACCGGTAAAAAAATCATTAAACATTTCATTACGGCTACCCTTATGCTTTGCATAGTTCGCCGTCATGGTAAGGGTGGCGAACCCCAGGTCCCCGTCAATCCGGGCGTTTATCTTCTTACTTGTGTTCATGTCCGGGTCTTTGATCTCATCTTTGGCAATCCAGGGATCATCCACATCGGACTGATACTTGAAGGGAAGAACTGCGCTGCCGGTTTGATGGGTCTGGTTCTTAATTATTTCACCCGTAACTATAGCGGAGAATTTGTCACCGGGCTGAAACAGCATCTTGAGCCTTGCGGACTTGATGTCCTCATCGTCAGTGCCATTGGAGACATAGCCCTCATGGGTTCGGGTAAGAAAAGATGCACGCAGAGACATGATGGAGCCGACCGGAGCATTCACCATGGCCTCCGTATGCAGAAGGTTGAAGTTGCCGTATTCCAGTGTGCCGGATGCCTCGAATTTGTCAAGCCTGGGGCTGGCACTCCAGATGTTAACTATACCGCCGGGAGAATTGCTTGCGTACAGGGTGCTTTGTGGCCCGAAGAGGACCTCTACGCGCTCCATGTCATACATGGCCATGCCGGAGTCTTTTCTGTTGGAGTACACTCCGTCTACGTTCACGGCAACTGCCGGCGTGGATGTGGATTGGTTGTGCCCAGCAGGTGTCTGGTCGGCATAGCCGTGCAGGGAAACTCTCAAGCCGTCCGGGGCTTTTTGTACCATGACGTTAGATATGCTGGACAAGATATCATCAATAGAGACCTTGCCTAAGGATGTGAGGTCACTCCCAGTGATAACATCCATGGCTATTGCAACCTTCTGCTGGTTCTCAGCGCGCTTCTGGGCCGTTACCGTGATCTCCTCCAGGGTGAAATCATCTGATGTTGACTCCTGAGCGCATAGGAAAACGTTACTCCCGAAAACAAACATGATTCCTACGAATAATGTTAAAATGAATTTAAACGATCTTTTACTCATACCTTTCCTCTCCATTATTTAAAGCAGGTTATTATGAAATCGCCGGATAATTCGGCGCGCCATCCGTTGTTTATGGAATCAAAGCACAAAAAGCATAGCTGAAATAATTGCTTGAGTTGAAACCGGGCTCCACTTGCAATTATTTGAAGATATTATGGATAATTTGTGTTCAATTCAAATTTGTCTTCTCATTTCACTCAATATAGCCTCATATCCTTAGTTATATATATGGTTGCAAAGCCTTAAACCATGGCCACAGATGCATAATTTATGGCTAATCGTGCATTTTTTATGGATTTTGTAAATTTTGGACGCATGATTGTTAAAAAGGTTTTAGAAGAGAGCTGCATTCATTCCGAATGTGAATTCGAAGAAAAGATTTTTCGGTGGGAATAAAATCACTCCCCCTCTGATCAAAGGGGAGTGATTAGTGTATTTTATTAATAGCTGAATGTCTCACTGAAGGTGTAATAGGGCTCAGGGAACCTGGGGTCTATCTTCTGAAGCTTTGTGGGGCTCCATGATTTATATGGATTGGGGTTTTCTTTATTGTAATTCTGATTCACCTGTGTCTGGGGCGCCAGTTCAGCGGCTACTTTTCCGACTTCCGCGCCACCCGCTGCGCCGGCCGGAGCCTGTCCGCCAGGCGCCTGTCCACCGGGAGCTTGTGCGCCGCGACCCTGCCCGCCAGGAGCTTGCCCACCGCGACCTTGTCCGCTGCTCACTTCATAGCTGTTGGTGTCTGCGTTCCATGACGGCGGGGTGTTCTCATAGTACATAGCGATGTGCCAGATCTTCCACTTTCCGTCCTCTTTCACAAAGTCTGCCGCATATTTTTCCCAGAACCAGCCGCCCTGTTTGCTTACCTTGCCGTCTCCTATCTGTGCCTGCATATGCAGCCCGGGAGATTCCCAGACACCCTTTGCCGTCTTTCCGTCACCTGCGACCTCTATAATAGCAGTCGATTGGGTATGGGAGGCCCATTCACCGCCTATGCCGAGGTTTTCCGGTTTATTCTCTATCTCCGGGTAGATCGCGCTGATCTGGTCAAGAATCTGCTGGTTCGATTTTTCCTTGTTTAAAACATAAAACTGCCAGATGGCATCATAGCCTTCATTTATGCCCATGGGCTGCTGCCATTTGGCGGTCGCGGCGAATTCACCGTCTTTCTTCACCCAGATATCCAGCATCTCCGCACGGTGCATGCCGGCCTCATGATAGTAGCAGTGCTTGCTGAAGGTGTTCTGGACCTCTATGGCCGCCAGGGCGCGTTCCCCTGCAGAAATCTCCGGTCTTGCGCTGCTCTGTTCAGCCTTCTGGGAAGAGCATCCTGAGATAAAAAATGAAATTAACATGAATACAAACAATGCTCCAAAAAATCCGATCTTTCTTCTCATAACTTGCCTCCTTAAAATAGGTGTTAAAGGTGGGTAATTCTCGTCATGTCAAACCTCCGGTCATGACTTTCAGCATATGATTAAAAGATGTTTGATCCTATCATTTTTTAATCATTAAATCCAATTTAAAGCCGGCGATGAACCAGCTTCCCGTCGGCATCTCTTCAAATATCAGCTGTTAGAATTTTTCGGACAATCCCACGCGCTATCCTTGCCTTATAAAACAGAGACTAAAAACCATTCGCGGAGTGAGCAACCAGGAACAGATTATGTATCAACCATGAATACTTTTAATTATGTGACTATTAATCGCGTACTGCAGAAGCGATTTGTTCTCATCTTTCTTGAAATTATTTTATGATCAATAATCTTTAGCTCTTATTAAGGTATGATGCCATGGCCGGACATGAAAAATTCATGACTTTTGATGCATTTTTATTGGATTCTGTAATTAACAGGTGATGATTCTTGCGAATGATCTGAGCTGTGCCGTTTCTCTGACGAAGTTAAGAATTTTATCTAAGATACTACAAGGCGCATGCCTCAGCCTGAAACTGAGTCTTACGCCTTGTAGACTATTCAGTGCTTATACATAAGCCTGTCTTAGAATTTAATGTTAAATACAACGCCCATCTTACGCGGATCTGCCACAAAATACCTTAGCTCTGGTCCGGCCTGTGCGCTACCCGTATAATAGTGTTCATTCAAAGCGTTATTGGCATAAATGTTGATGTACCAGTTTTTCGTTGAAGTATAGTTCAGGCTGGCATCAACGACCGAATAGGCAGGAGCAAGGTTTGACTCCAGAACAAGAAAACTGGCATACTGCTCATCGGTCCATCGATAACTGACCTTGGGCTTCAGGGTGCTGCCGTCGCTGAACGTAAATGTATGATCAACAGCTGCCTTGATGGAATATTTCGGCGAGTGCGGCATTGGCTTGCCGTTGTTGTCTACACCTACATCCGGGGTTGGATGAACAATAAACTTTTCACTGTACTTGTTATCCAGATAGGCAACGTTAATGTTCAGCATGGTGGCATCGCCTATCAATGCTGTTGCGTCCACCTCGGCACCGAGGTTTCTGGCCCTGGGCGCATTGATGAAGATTGCATCAGGTGAAGTGATGCCGGTGGCCGGATGATATATAACGGCAAAATCAATAGCCTGATACCCTTTATAATCATAATAAAAGACAGCACCGTTCAGCTGTACGCGACTGTCCATGAATCGGCTTTTTACACCCAGCTCGGCCGATACATCCGATTCCATGTCGAATGGATCGCCATTGTTCTCATTGAAGCCGCCCGGCTTGTGACCTGTGGACAGCGTGAAATAACCCATCACATCCTTGCCGAAATCATTCTCCACACCTGCCTTCCAGTCGAAATAAGTAAAGGTGTAGTCAGCCGATATGGGACGCGGAGGGGTCTGATCCGCAAAGGAAGCATTGAAATAGCCCTTCTTGTCGCTGTCATACCTGGCGCCAAGGATTATTCGGAACGTATCAGTGAAGGGATAGGTGATTTGCGCAAATGCAGCCTTCGTGCTGTATGTTTTCTCGAAGTCAGGGTATTGCATATTCCGTCCGGTAAGTTCATTCGGGGTCAATGGCTCTTCCGTGTCAGTCCAATAAAGACCACCAACCCATTTCACGTTGGAATCGCTTTTATTTGCATAGCGTGCTTCAATTGTCTTAGAAGTGCTGCCCCAGGGATTCCCTCCCACCCTGAATGCCGGCACCTTTCCGCCGGGAGGCGGCGGACCGCCTGGAAGGTCATACATGGTGTTTCGGGACTTTATTTTTTCATAGGAAGGTATTAGCGTGACTATACCGACCCCCAACGGAAATTCTGCATTCATCGATATCTTTGAATCGGTGAAGGATGACTTTCTTGTGTTGGTATATGGATAGACATCATCGGCAGTGTTGTAAATATCATATATTCCGGCGTTCCAGTTTGCTGCGGTTACCACATTAGGAAGTGCTCCCGATCTGTGGATATAGTTGTACAGCAGATCAATCAATACTTCGCTTGATGGCATATATCTTAATTGAAGCCTGGCTGCTGTACCGTTCTGACTCATCCTTATGCCATGGTCATCCGTTAGGACGCTGTTATCTTTCAGTGAAACGAATGACAAACGTCCAGCGAAGGTATCGCTTATCGGGACGTTAACAGCACCCTCAGTCTTCAACCTTTTGTATTCTGCGCTTTCAATAGCGGCATATCCCTCGACCTTATCAACCTTGGGCTTTACACTTATAACGTTGACAACGCCGCCGGTTGCGTTCCGGCCGTAAAGGGTACCCTGCGGCCCTTTAAGAACCTCAATGCGCTCAACATCAAAGTAACCGAATAAACCGACCTCAGGACGCCCTGTATAGGAGCCGTCAAAGTTGGTGGACACAGACGAATCACCCACACCGATAGGCATATCCTGGCCCAGTCCTCGAATATTGATCGTAGACCCCATCCCGCCCGTTGCACTGGTGCTGACGTTGGGTATGTCCTTCAGAATATCATCGATAGAAACCGCACCAGAATCCAGGAGCTGATCCCCCTGGATGACGGCCATTGCTATGGATGTTTTCTGAAGGTTCTCAGTCCTCTTTTCAGCGGTTACTGTGATCTCCTCCAGGGTGAATTCTTCCGAACTTGTCTCCTGCGCACACAGAATAAAAATATCCCCGAAAGCAAACAAAAGTCCGATAAATAATGCGAGAATTACTTGATATGATTTTTTACTCATACTTTCCCCCTCGTTGATAGGTTGTTATTAGATCGCCGGAAAATCCGGCACCACTTGCCTATATGAAACAAAGGCCAAGAACCATATGTTCTAAAGCCTGAGTAACCTGGAATTAACAATGGAGCAAATATGATCTTTTTGGTTTTATTATGGAGAAACAAAGAACTTTGGAAGCATCTTGTTCTATGTTCTCTTAAATTGGAATCATCTAACTAAAAAATATTAACTTTTATTGGGGCATGACACCATGGCCGGGCATGAATAATTCATGACCTTTCGTGCATTTTTTCGTGGATCTGGCGGTTGTGGATGGATGAGTTTAACCTGATAGCGGAGACAACCAGCACAGAGGCTCGGAGTAGGAGGGTCTACCTTCAAACCGGAGGCTGGTTGCCACCTAAGGAAGTCATTTTCAAATCGCTTATGGGAAGAAGAAAATGAAAATGATTGTTAATAAGATAAACGCGATCACAGATATTTTCCATGGCCGGAGGTGAATATTTTATGACATTAGGCGCATATCTAATAAATTTCGAATTACCGTTGAACCAACCACCATGAACTTCCGCCTACTAAGATTATGACTGCTTTCACTCATAATGATTCCCCCTTTTTAGATTTTTTTAAGATATTCCGCTGCCTTCACACCGGCGCTATACCCGGATGAAAATGCCATCATCGCACCCTGATTTGGAGTGGGGGTAGTGGAGAGGATATTACTGCCGGATGCAGCAGTGCTGCTCCTTCCATATATTGTACAGGTATCTCCTGCGGCGAATAGCCCCGGCATTGTCTCTCCCTTTGGATTGAGAACCTCATAATTGGGATTGACGGCTATTCCGTTCAGGCCTTTCGTGCACTGAGAAAACCGGTGCCCGTAAATTGCATAGAAGGGCGCTTTGCGGATTGGTTTGAGATATTTTGCATCCTTATTGAAATCCGGATCCTTTCCGGTCTCGCAAAACTTATTGTAACTTTCGATCGTTTCCACAAATACCTTGGGATCTATGTCCATCTTAAGGGCCAGCTCTACGAGGGTATTGGCCTTTTTTGCGTGGTTGCCGCGACCCCCCTCCTCGTCAATATTTACCTCATACTCAAGATCCTCCTTCCACCTGTTGAGCGCCTTGTATTCATCAGAGTGCGGATCACTTGCCATCCTTGCAATCATTCCTTCCAGGCCTTTGCCGCTGGCCATATCCGATCCGACCGTCTCGACTATATCACTATCACCAACGGCATAGGCTATGGCCCTTGGCTGATCGGCAAGAGAAACATTGGGCCCGCCTTCATTACACCAGCGCTTGCCGTGAAGATTGATAGACACAAACTTTCCGTCGTCCATCATCTGCATAAGAGACCATGAATAGGGATGATGGATGGGATAACTGAGAAAAAAACCTCCTGCAACATCCTGCTTCCATTTCGTCTGGTCAATGTAAGCACCGATCGCCTCCGCCATATCAATGCCATCGCCCATCATTCCGGGAGGACAGAGAAAAAATAATTCTTTATTGTTATACTCTTCAGGCCAATACTTTTTAAGCTTTTCAAGATTGGACCCGAACCCTCCGGACGCTATGACGCACGCCTTGCAGTTGATTACCAGTTCCCCGTCTTTCATGTCTGCCTGAACGCCCGTTACCCTGCCATTGCCGTCTGTAATGAATTTCCTTGCGGGCGTCTCATAAAATATCTCGATCCCCTGCTTCTGACAGAATTCAAGCATCTTGGTAATCAGGAAGGTGCCTCCCCTGCCAGGGCCGATAGAGGGGTCAGGAAGCTTTAAATACTTTTCCATACGAACTGTTTTCACAAAGTTTTCCGCACCGACCTTTGTTGTAAACCAGCTTGAAAACCCGGCTGTTGCGCTCATTCCGCCGCCCATTCCGCCTGGGGCGCTCGCTCCACCTGGAGCGCCGGTTTGACCTCCAGTTGGGCCACCCTGGCCTCCACCCAGTGCACCCTGACCGCCTTGGCCACCCGGGCTGCCACCCATTCCGCCACCACCTCCCTGACTTCCCACCCCAGGGCCGCCGGCAAACCAGCTCGATCCGCCCGCCTTCCTGGCCTTTTCAATAACGATAACTTTCTTGACGCCGTCCTCGGACGCCTTAACGGCCGCAACAAGGCCTGCCCCTCCCGCGCCAAGCACCACCAGATCACATTCCATCATTTTTGTAGTCATTTGTTCTTCTCCTCTCACAAAGGTCCGGGCCTTCAGGATAAAATGGTTTCAGAGATTACGCTGATATTGCATTCCCTGTAGCAGGTTCCGCAATGGATGCATTTCTTCTGGTCAATCTCATTTTTGCAATTCCCGAAGCGGATGGCCTGGGCCGGACAGAATGTCCTGCATACCTGGCAGCCTACACACCCATCATTGATGTAGTAAATCCTGGTTCCCATGGGGGCAATGCCGGTTTCGCTCGTTTTGGTTTCAGCTGTTTTGCCTGCGGCCATTGAGTCTGCCACATTTAAAAGCAGCGGCGATGCGATAGCCGCGGAACCCGCCATAATAAACTTTCGTCTGCTCAGATTTTGACTGCTTTCACTCATAAAGATTCCTCCCTGAAAGTGTTTTTTGACTGTAATTTTTATTAAAACACACCTATAAACCATAGCTGATGCAAAGGAAGCCCAAGTGCCCCCTTTGCGCATTAAGCCTTTTTGAGCCGTTTGCTGACATACTCCGCGACTATCCACCCGCTGCAGACCGCCCACCCCGCTTCAGCCGATATACCTCCGCCCCTCTTGCTTCCGTGATGGACGGTGTTGCTGCTGGTTATGTCCCCCGAGGCAAAGAGATTTGGGATCGGACCGTTCTTGCCCATGACCTGCCCGTTTTCATTGATATTCAGCCCGCCGAAGGCGCCGTCATGGCCCAGAAAGTGGGATGATGCATAGAAGGGAGCCTTCTCAATAGCCACCATATACTTTTTCGATTTGTAAAAATCATCATCATGACCCTTGGCACAGAGCTCATTATACCTCTTAACAGAAACCATAAAGGTCGCCCTGTTTACACCCATCTTATCTGCCAGTTCCTCCAGGGTATTGGCCTTGCATATGTGTCTCCCCGGCAGGTTGGCAATCCTCTCCACTTCCTTCAAATCAGGTTTATCCGCGGTTGGTGCGTAAGAGAATTCTGCCATATCCTTGACCCTGTCCTGTGAAAAGCCCTGGGTCTCTGATGTGCCGGCCTTTCCACTCTGTGCAATGCTTTGACCTTCAGGCGGCCCGCCCTGGCCGCCTGCTGAGGCGGTCATTCCTGCCGCTATTCCAGCCATTCCGACGCCTTGTCCACCCTGGCCGCCGCCCATACCGCCTGGTGTACCTCCCATGCCGCCCATTCCGCCTATGCCGCTAGAGTCTGAGCTGACCTTCCCTACGCCCGATGTAATGATATTGCTGTCCATTATATGCCAGAGCATGTTTCTGGGCTGCTTGAGCAATGCCGGTTGAAAGTCATCCGTAAGCAGGGTCTCATTAATCCATCGCTCGCCGTTAAGATTGAGGATCAAGGAATCTGCCTTGTGATCAAGTATCCTTGTCGTTGATTCTGCAAGGGAGGAATTAACACCGGTAAAGTGGATGAATATATTGGGCCAATCAACAGGAATTCCCGCCTTTTCCGCCATTACAACACCGTCGCCGGTATTGTAGGGATAACGATGACCTGTCCTTATGTCCCATGGATTGGTATATTCAGGCACAGCGGAGCGCGCCATAATCTGGCTGTTGTTTACTACAGTCCCTGTCGAGATCAGGCAGTATTTAAAGTTGACAACTACCGAACCCCCAGGGTCCCTGGCCTTGGCGCCGGTTATTAGTCCATCACCATTCGCGATGAACTCCGTTGCGGAGGTCTCAGTAAGGATCTCGACTCCGGCGGCCTTTGCTTTGTCAATTATTGCAGTGATGAACCTGCCGGATCTTTCCTTTTCCATGTTACCGAAGATCTCGTCGGTTTTTGCCCAGCTGTAAAGCCATTCCTGCAAGGCCGACTGGGCGAGCTTAAAGCTGGCTATCAATTTGGGGTTTAACAGGCCCTCGCTGCTGCTCATCGCCTGGGCGACCGAATCGTCCAGGGTCTCCTGTGCGCTTTTGCCGGAGGAAGAGGCAGTCCCAGCGGCCTGGCTGCCCTGGCCGCCCATGCCCCCACCCATACCAGCGCCCATACCGCCACCTGGTCCCATGCCTCCGCCCTTCTGGAGACCGGTGCCTATCGGAAAATAACCGCAGCCGCCGGCTTTTTTATTCCTTTCAATGACTATGACCTTTTTCTTGCCCAGGTCGGCTGCTGCGGCCGCAGCGACTATACCGGACATCCCGCCGCCCAGCACCAGAAAGTCGCATTCCATCGTGACTGTATCATGGGGCACAACTGCAGGAGCTGGGGAGCTCACATCAACGACAGCTCTGCATGGACAATTCTTATAGCATGTACCGCACTGGATGCATTTGTCCTGGTTGATGGCCATATGGGTGCCGTCAAAATAGTATGCATCGGCAGGGCAAAACAGCTTGCAGCGCAGGGGAGGGCAAAGGCAGCAGTTGTCATTGACGATGTATTTCTTCTTCACCGAGTTGTCCTCAATTTTTTCCGCAGCCCTGGCTTCTGCAACCTTTCCAGCCATGTTCATTACAATCGGAGCTGCGATCACGGCTGAACCTGCCGCAATAAATTTTCTTCTTGTTAAATTCATGTCTTTTTCACTCATAGTCTTTCTTCCTTTTAAAGTTTATGATGTATGCACTTGACTGTTAATTTCACTGTTGGTTAAGCCTGAAAATTAAATGAAGTGATCGCTTATTCATTATTTTCTCCTTTTTCATTAGGTTGCTGTTAAACCGGCTGAGCACCCCTCGCACACAATTGCTAATAAAGAAAAGGCCTGAACCGTAGACGGCCTGAGCACAAAAACAGACTGCGGCTAAAATGAACATCTTTGCTATTGAGGTTAGAATATAAACATTTGTCTCAGGAAAATTTCCCGAACTGCCTCAGGGGCCTTTTGGATGCCTGAACAGAATGATTCCTTTTATGATAGATAGCTCTTAAAAAGGTATGATGCCATGGCTAGGGATGCATATTTTTATGACAGTTCATGCATTTTTGCAGATCCTGCAAGTCATAGATTAGGAATCTTACAGGAGAGGGAATATCATGAGGCGTCTCCAAAGGATTTGCATAAATTCATATTTGAAAAACTCAGGTAGGATTAAACTCAAAATCATGGCAGGCTACCCACTGAGCTTCAGAGATCTGGTGGACATGATAGTTTGTATAAATATGACCTTTAACTTCAAAAACCTGTATGTAAATTGTACTGGTATTCCGTGTTTTCCTCTTTAAGTGATTTTTCAAGATAGGTCTTGATGGCATCCGCAGGCACGCCGCTTGGCATATTCCTGCCGTATGCCGTAACGACAATGGCCGGCGAACCCCATGTCTCTCCATTACATATTTTCTGGCAAACGCCGCAGCCGACACATAGCTGAACATCGATCTGGGTCGGGAATTGCAGTTTGTTCTGCTCAATAAATCCAATGGCGGCCGTAGGGCATTTGGAGATGCATTTGCCGCACTGCAGGCCTTCGGCATAGGGAATGCACCTGTCCTTGGATAATATCGCAGTCCCGATTTTTAAATCATATTTTGTTGAAAGATCAAAACTGCCGATAGCATGGGTCGGACAGACAGTTGAACATTTGTTGCAGTCCACCCTGCATTCACCTGCGGATGGCGTCAGGGTCGGTGTCCACAGCTCGTAAAGGCCCGATTGTAGCAGCAGCGGCTGCAGGGCATTGGTCGGGCAGATGTTGACGCACGCCTGGCATCGGACACACAGATCCAGAAACTCTTCTTCGTC
>Ga0105099_10000765_pt1 | contig 21347 bp, 9 predicted proteins | sample PPLLak3cmMay2015_2_FD_79138 | JGI IMG/M metagenome (GOLD analysis project Ga0105099, IMG submission 79138) | Freshwater sediment microbial communities from Prairie Pothole Lake near Jamestown, North Dakota, USA - PPLs Lake P8 Core (1) Depth... | ecosystem: Environmental > Aquatic > Freshwater >... | reverse complement strand
TTTTGCCAGCAGTATCACAGGATTAAGTTCTAATACAGTATATTATGTACGGGCATACGCAACCAATTCAGGAGGGACAGCATATGGCAATGAGGTAAGCTTTACAACGAGTCCTGAGGTAGCTGTAGCGCCTGCAGTAACTACTTCTGCAGTGACTTCGATAACTTCAAACTCAGCTGTCAGCGGGGGTGATGTTACGAATGAGGGAGGGGCACCGGTAACTGCTAAAGGAGTCTGCTGGAGCACAACAGCAAATCCGACAATAACAAGCAGTAAAACTACCGATGGAACAGGATCAGGCAGTTTTGTAAGTAATCTGACAAACTTGAATCCGGGGACAACATATTATATAAGGGCTTATGCTACAAACAGTGCAGGCACCTCTTATGGGAATGAATACAGCTTTGCTACAACAGTCGTTGTTCCGACTCTTACAACCATACAAGTAACATCTGTTACCTCAACAACTGCAATCAGCGGCGGAGATATTACAAGCACGGGCGGCGCTTCAATAACCGTGAGGGGCGTTTGCTGGAGCACATCACAAAATCCGACAATTGATAACGATCATACAAGCGACGGGCTTGGAAGCGGTACATATGCAAGTAACCTTACAGGACTTATAGGGAATACAACCTACTATGTCAGAGCATATGCAACGAACAATGCGGGGACAGCATACGGCAATGAGTTGAGCTTCAAAACCGGGGCAGTTGTTCCTATAGTCACTACAACAGCTGTTACATCAATCACCTCAACCACAGCCATAAGTGGTGGAGAGATTTCATCTGACGGAGGTGGATCAGTGACTGCACGAGGTGTATGCTGGAGCACATCAGCTAATCCCACAACGGCAGATACAAAGACTTCGGATGGTACAGGCACAGATCCATTTACAAGCAGCATAACGGGATTAACTCCGGGAGCGACATACCATGTAAGGGCTTATGCAACAAACTCAATTGGCACAGCTTACGGGAACGATGTCTCATTTACGACAAGTACAATTATCCCGACAGTAACAATCTCAGCAATTACAAATATTACTTCAACGACAGCCACATCAGGGGGAACAGTAACCTCTGACGGGGGAGCTGCAGTGACAGCCCGAGGAGTATGCTGGAGCACAAACCAGAATCCGACTCTGAGTGATTACTATACTGAGAATGGAACCGGTACAGGGAGTTATGTAAGCAATATTACTGGATTAACATCTAATACAACATATTATGTAAGAGCCTATGCAACTAATAGTATTGGAACTGCATATAATTCCAATAACCTGACGTTCATGACTATCCAGGCTCCAACAGCGACAACCGGTACATCAAGCAACTTAGCTACGACTTCAGCTACACTGAATGGCACTGTAAATGCTAACGGACAGACAACAACGGTTAGTTTTGATTACGGTACTTCGACAAGTTATGGTAGTTCTGTTACAGCTTCCCAAAGCCCTGTTACAGGTACTTCAAGCACAGGTGTCAGCGCTAACATTACAGGTTTAACGGAAGGTACCGTATATCATTTCAGGGTTAAAGCAGTCAGTAACGGAGGCACAACATACGGAAATGATCAGGCATTTTCTTCACTATGCATACTTCCATCAGCATCTACTGATGCCTGTACCGGAATCGGGCCGACTGTCGCAACACTTAACGGTACAGCAAATGCAAATGGTTTTTCAACAACAGTATGGTTTGAATATGGTACAACCACGAGTTATGGTACTACACTAGCAGCGACACCTAGTCCTATAACAGGGAGCAGCAATACAACGATCAGTGCTGCAATTTCAGGTTTGTTGCCGAATACATTATATCATTACAGGGTAAAGACCAGCAATTGCGGAGGTACTGTTGATGGTAATGATCAGACGTTTACAACAAGCTGTGTGGCGCCCACTGCGACGACAAATGCTGCATCAGGTATAGGATCAACTACAGCTACACTTAACGGTACGGTAAATGCGAATGGTTTTTCGACCACAGTAACATTTGAGTGGGGAGAAACAACAGGTTATGGCAGTGTTGCAACTGCAACACAAAGTCCTGTAGGAGGGAGCATAAATACAGCCGTAAGTGCAGCACTTACAGGATTGACACCAGATAAAACATATCATTACAGGGTAAAAGCGGTCAATTGTGAAGGAACGCCGGTTTATGGTGGAGATCAAGAGTTTACAACCAGTTGTACAGCACCATATGCAACGACGAATGCTGCATCAGGCTTAGGGTCAACAACAGCGACACTTAATGGAACGGTAAATGCGAATGGTTTCTCAACTACAGTAACGTTTGAGTGGGGAGAAACAACAGGTTATGGCAGTGCTGCAGCTGCAACGCAGAGTCCTGTAGAAGGGAGCACAAATACAGCAGTAAGTGCAGTACTAGCAGGATTGACACCAGACAAAATATATCATTACAGGGTAAAGGCTGTCAATTGTGAAGGGACACCGGTTTATGGTGGAGATCAGCAATTTACTACCAGTTGTTCAGCACCTACTGTGACGACGGATGCTGCATCAGGCATAGGATTAACGACTGCGACACTTAATGGAACAGTGAATGCAAATGGTTTTTCAACTACAGTCTCGTTTGAATATGGGACGAGCACGAGTTACGGTACCACAGTAGCAGCGACACCGAGTCCCGTAACTGGAAGCAGCAATACTTCTGTAAATGCAGCACTCACAGGATTGGCTACAAATACCCTGTATCATTACAGGGTGAAAGCTGCTAATTGTAATCCGGGTCCTGTTTATGGCAGTGATATGACATTTACTACTCTTGCTGTTGTAACAACAACTGCAATATCAAATATTACTTCAACCACTGCATCAAGTGGTGGAACAGTTACTGAAGGTGGAGGGGCAAGTATAACTGCAAGGGGTGTTTGTTGGAGTACAAGTCCGAATCCAACTACTGCTAATAGTAAAACCGATGACGGTATTGGAACGGGGGTGTTTTTAAGTAATATTACTGGTTTAACACAAAGTATAATTTATTATGTAAGGGCTTATGCTTCTAATGCTGGAGGAACATCATACGGAGATCAACTGAGTCTTTCTACCGGTGTAGCAGATTTTGATGGTAATTCTTATAGTACTATACAGATAGGTACACAGTTATGGATGCAGGAGAATCTTAAAGTTACGCATTACAATGACGGGGTGGAAATACCGGGCGTTACTGATAACAATATATGGAAAGGAATGACTTCCGGAGCGTACTGCTGGTATAATAATAGTGAAACTACATATAAAGATACATATGGTGCTTTATATAACTGGTTCGCAGTAAATTCCGGGAAGTTGTGTCCTGTTGGGTGGCATGCAACACTTGCGGATTGGACAACTCTGGAAAATTATCTTGGAGGATATACGATAGCAGGAGATAAGCTTAAAGAATCTGGTTCAACTCATTGGGGTTTATCAAATACAGGTACTAATTCAAGCGGATATACAGCCTTGCCCGGAGGTATGCGATCTGGCAGTGATGGTACATTCAGTCTCATCGGAAGTGTCGGTTATTGGTGGAAATCCACAGAGCATAGTACTTCAGATGGATATTTTGTTGGCATGTATAGTGATCAAAGTTTTACTTATGATTCCCATTATCTCAAAACAGGAGGTTACTCAGTCCGGTGCATCAAAGACTAATTCTTTTAAGTATAATTTCTTTTCAAATCTGAAAGAATGCAAACTACCAGGGGGATATTTTTGATTACTACAAACGTCTTGTTTTTACTCCCTTCCGGTGAACCTGATAATAAGTTGATGAATCAGCAAACGATTAGTAAATTGACTGAAAAAGTATTATATCCGGTCAATGCATTGACCGTTATCAAATGAGAACAATTTATGAAATATCCGAACGAGCTATTGAAGAAGTGTCCACGCAATATATACGGATTCAGATTGGAAACAGAAACGAATTACCTTTATGGCTGATTGGATTTTTATATTAGAATTTCATACTTCCACAGGCTGTAAACATAAGATCAGTTCCCCTGTAATGCTGTTCTTCATCATCGCGAGAACCCTTGATATATATGATTATAGTGAATATATTCATTAAAAAACACTTAAATTGGTGAATTAGATTACTGCAATCATATATGAATTCAGTCTGGAATAAATATCATAACATTATTTTCAAAGCAGCCGGATTATTCCTTTTGTATCTGTTTTCAGTATTATTACCTGTTTCATCTCATGCTGACAACGTGAACATATCTATCCACCTCCGTGGCGTTCACTCTTCCAAAATCAGCCTTCTGCCTCTCACCGGCCCCAATGCACTTAAACCTGTCGTGGTAATTGACAGTGTCAAAAACGGCGGAACAGCAACAATAAAAGTCCCTGATGAAAACCTCCCGGGAGAATTTGTCCTGAGGTTCGATTATAAGGATAAATCATACAGCACCCCTTATCCTTCCGAAAAAAGAATAATTGTCGGCAGCCAGGACCTTGAACTCTGGGTGCATCCCGTCTTCTCAAATTTTGCCGATAGTACTTATTTCCAGTCAGACGAAAAAGAGAACACTGCCTATTTAAATTTCTACAGGGAAAATTCAAGACAAAAAGAGATGCTCGGACTGCTCCAGAATTTCCTGCTGAATTACGATGACCCCAAATCAGAATTTTATAATGAAGGCATCAAAGAATATGAAAGGAGGCGTGAGGCTTTCAATGCATGGGTTAAAGATCAGATCAAAAATAATAAAGACCTCTTCGCCAGCAACCTGTTCGGTTTTCAGCTGATACCAACAATCAACTGGACAGGCACCGAAGATGAAAGGAAACAGAGCCTCAGGGACAATTATTTTGAAGGAATGGATTTCAGCGGTCCGCTGCTGGTAAAGACCTCGTTGATGAAGGAGTGGATGGATGGTTTTGTGAATCTATATGGTGAACTGGCTACGACCGTTGCCCTGCGCGACTCACTCTTCACCCTTGCCGGGAAACATGCCATTGAAAAGGCACGAAACGGTGATCCCCTGGTGTACGGATGGATGGTCGATTATTTCTTCAACGGCTATGAGAGCTTCAATATTCAGAAGGGTATCCAGATGCTTCAGCCTTACCTCGATGATCCTGATTGCCTCACTTCGAAACGGCAGGAGATCAATAAACGACTGACGGGAATTGAGACGCTGGTCCCGGGAATAATAGCTCCTCATATTAGCATGCAGGATGCTGATAACAGGCTGTTTGATTTGTTTAGTTTCACGACAGAAAGTAATTATTTACTTCTTCTTTTCTGGTCGGCAGACTGTAATCATTGTCATGAAATGATCGAAGAGCTCTATCCGTGGTCGCAGCAGCCGGAGATAAAGCAAAAGCTCGACATTGTGGCAATCAGTCTGGATGAAACCGATACTGAGATCCAGGCATGGATGAAGAGGATGAAAGAGTTGAATGGCTGGAGGCACATCCAGGCAAAAGAGGGTGTGCGAAGCAAAGTCGCAAATGATTATTATATACTTGGTATTCCGGTGATGCTCCTTCTGAATGCAAAGACGAAGGAAATCATTGCATTACCTGAAACCATCAGGCAGCTCAACAGACTAATAAATTAAAATTAGGTACGATGTCATAAATTTATTATTGTTAATCAATTAACAATGAAAGCCACCAGGCTGATCCTGTACTTCATCATCGCAGGAGCCCTGTCAGTTCCTTCCTGTGAGCCCGATAAAAAGATGGCTGTCGAGACGGGCGATGTTTCAAATATTTCTGTATCAACAGCAGATGTTTCAGGTAATGTCATTGATGTCGGTGAAGGAGCGACCCAGCACGGACACTGTTACAGCACAACAGCCGGTCCGCTGATAACGGGAACAAAAACATCTCTGGGAGTTGCGGTTACGGGAGATTTTGCAAGCAATCTGACCGGACTCCAGCCTGAAACGAAATATTACGTCAGAGCTTACGCCAGCCTGGGATCCGAGTCTGTATATGGCGGTGAAATCACCTTCACAACAGCATCAGCTGCCCCACCTGAGCTAACAACAGCTGCAATAACAGATATAACAAAAACCAGTGCCGCAAGCGGGGGTAATATAATCAGTGAGGGAGGAACTCCTGTTATGGCCAAAGGTGTCTGCTGGAACACAGCCGCCAATCCAACGACTACAAACAACAAAACTATGGATGGCGAAGGATCAGGTAATTTTGGCAGCAGTATAACAGGACTTACACCCAATACAAAATATTATGTCAGGGCTTATGCAATTAACAGCGGAGGAACTGCATATGGTAATGAATTAAGTTTTACAACAAATCCCGAAGATCCTGTATCTCCCGCAGTAATAACGTCTTTAATAACTTCAATTACCCCAAATTCAGCTGTCAGCGGTGGCGAGGTAACCAGCGATGGAGGGGCTACAGTATTATCGCGGGGTGTTTGCTGGAGTACATCATCAAATCCAACAATTGACAATTTAAAAACAACAGATGGCTCAGGGACCGGGTCATTTACCAGCAATATAACCGGGTTAACACCAGGTACATCTTATCATGTAAGAGCTTACGCAACTAACTCCGTAGGTACTTCCTATGGAGCAGATATTCCGTTTACAACAGATATTTCAGTCCCGACAGTCACAACAACCTCAATTTCTGATATAACTTCAACTACTGCAATTTCCGGGGGAAATGTGATCTCCAATGGCGGAACATCTGTAACATCGCGGGGAGTATGCTGGAGCACTTCATCAAATCCAACCATTTCCGATTTTAAAACCACTGACGATTCAGGTACAGGATCATTTGTAAGCAGTATTACGGGATTAACACCATGTATAATATACCATGTGCGGGCTTATGCAACAAATTCCTCAGGAACAGCTTATGGTGAAGATGTCTCCTTTACAACAGGCACAATATTACCAACCGTGACCACAACCGAAATATCTGCCATAACTTCAACTTCAGCATCCTCTGGTGGGAATATCACTGGAGACTGTTTGTCTGTAGTAACAGCCCGTGGAGTATGTTGGAGCACAACTGCTAATCCGACAACCGCGGATTCGAAAACTACTGATGGGACAGGAGGCGGGTTATTTACAAGCAATATAACAGGTTTGACAAATGGTACATTATATCATGTGAGAGCATACGCTACAAATCCCGCAGGCACAGCGTACGGTGAGGACATCACTTTTATGGCAGGAGCCGTTACACCTACTGTTACAACAACCTCAATATCAAACATAACTGCTACTACAGCATCCTCAGGGGGAAATGTGACTTCTGATGGTGGCACATCAGTTACATTCCGTGGTGTGTGCTGGAGCACATCGTTAAATCCAACAATTGCCGATTCGAAAACCAGTGACGATGCGGGCACTGGTTCGTTCACCAGTAGTATAACAGGTTTAACACCCGGTACATCATATCATGTAAGAGCTTACGCAACAAATTCCATGGGTACATCCTATGGAGAAGATGTTCCTTTTACATCAGGTATAACAATTCCGACTGTTGCCACTGTATCAATTTCGGCAATAACTTCAACCACAGCATCTTCGGGGGGAGATGTTAGCTCCAGTGGCGGAGCATCTGTTACATCACGCGGCGTATGCTGGAGCACATCATCAAATCCGACCATTTCCGATTTTAAAACCACTGACGATGCAGGGATAGGAACATTTGTAAGCAGTATTACAGGATTAACACCATGTACAATATACCACGTGCGGGCTTATGCAACAAATTCTTCAGGAACAACTTATGGAGAAGATATCTCCTTTACTACAGGAACAGTATTACCAACCGTGACCACAACCGAAATATCCGACATAACCACAACCACCGCATCTTCCGGTGGTACCATAGCAGGGAATTGTGCAGCCACAGTAACAGCACGTGGAGTATGCTGGAGCATTTCTGTTAATCCCACTACTTCTGATTCAAAAACTACCAATGGCACAGGCGGAGGTTCCTATACGAGCAGTATAACTGGTTTAACCAGCGGTACGACTTATCATGTGAGAGCTTATGCCACTAATCCTGCAGGTACAACTTATGGAGAAGAAATTGTTTTTATAGCAGGCGCTGTTTTACCTACTGTTACCACAACCGCTGTATCTTCGATTACATCTACGACAGCCAGCAGCGGAGGTACGGTAACCAGTGACGGAGGAACTCCTGTTACAGCTCGTGGGGTATGCTGGAATACTTCCCAGAATCCGACAACAGCCAACGATAAAACGGATAATGGTACAGGCAGTGGCAGTTTTATAAGTAATATTGCCGGGCTTAGTCCGGGAACTCTGTATTATGTGAGGGCATATGCGACCAGCAGTGCCGGTACAGCTTATGGAACTGAGCGAAGCTTTACTACAAGTGTTGAGCTTCCTGCTCTCATTACAACGGATGTTACCGCAATTACATCAACTACTGCTGCTGGTGGAGGAAACATTACCAGCAACGGAGGAGCAGCAGTAACAGTACGTGGTGTTTGCTGGAATACTTCTCCATATCCGACAACAGCCTATAGCAAAACTAACGACGGTTCTGGTAATGGTGCTTATACCAGCAGTATTACCGGGCTGAAACCGGGAACTCTCTATTATATAAGAGCTTATGGTACAAATAGTGCAGGAACAGGTTATGGGAATGAACTCAGCTTTACTACAATAGCTGTGGTTCCGACTCTTACAACCTCTGCTGTTTCTGCAATTACAGAAGCAACAGCCACCTGTGGAGGAAACATAACCAGTGATGGAGGAGCTACAGTTACGGCACGAGGTGTATGCTGGAGCACAAGTCAGTTCCCGACTATAAGTGACAGCCATACTGATGATGGAGGTGGTACAGGAAGCTATGTCAGCAGCCTTACCGGCTTATCATCTGTTACAACTTATTATATAAGGGCTTATGCAACCAATAGTGTAGGTACTGAATATGGTAACCAGATATGCTTCAACACCGCCCTTACAGTTACCCACACAGCAGGCGACGTAGCCCCTGTAACCAAAACAGTTACATATGGAACGATGGTAACTAACCTGACTGGTGAGGATAAACGCTGGATAACCAGAAACCTGGGGGCTACTAACCAGGCGGCTTCACTTTCCGATACTACTGAAGCAGCAGCAGGCTGGTACTGGCAATTTAACCGCAAGCAGGGTTACAAACAGGATGGGATCACTCTTACACCCTCTGCAGCATGGCAAAGTTCTATCAGTGAGGATAGCAACTGGGCACCCGAAAACGACCCCTGCACCATCCTTCTTGGGGCTGGTTGGCGTATTCCTACAAAAGAAGAATGGACTAATGTGGACGCCAATGGCGGATGGACGGGTGTAGGTCAGGCATATACATCCGTTTTAAAGATACATTCTGCCGGAGGTCTGATGGTCGATGGTACGCTGTATAGCCGCTACATTGACCAATATGGAAGCTTCGGCAGCGGCAGCTACTGGAGCAGTACGCAAGTCATCACTGCTGGTTACGCATATTACCTTTGGATGAATAGTGTAAACTGCTTTATGGAATCCTATAGTAAAAGAAGCGGCCGTACAATCCGCTGTCTTAAAGATTGATCCTGATAAATTTAGAAGAGCGAATCTGGCGATGATAAAAAAAAGAATCAATATAATATAATGATAAACAATAAGTTAATATTACTTTTTGTTGTTGCTTTATGCCTCCCCATCCCTTCCTGTGAGCCCGACAAAAAGATGGCTGTCGATACGGGTGAGGCGTCAAATATTTCAACCACAACAGCCGATGTTTCAGGAACAGTTATAGACGTTGGAGAAGGAGCCACCCAGCACGGACACTGTTACTGTACAACAGCCGGCCCACTGATAACGGGAACAAAAACATCTCTGGGAGTTGCGGTTACGGGAGATTTTGCAAGCAATCTGACCGGACTCGAACCTTCAACAAAATATTATGCAAGAGCATATTGCAGTCTTGGCGGTGAGGCAGCATACGGAAGTGAAATAACTTTCACAACAGCATCAGCTGCACTTGCCGAAATGACAACCACAGCAATTACCGGAATAACAAAGAACAGCGCTGTAAGCGGCGGCGAGGTAACCAGTGAAGGAGGAACTCCTGTTACAGAAAGGGGTGTCTGCTGGAGCACAACAACCGGACCAACTACCAGCAACAGTAAGACCTCAGATGGCTCCGGCTCCGGAAGTTATACGAGCAACATTTCCGGATTGAATGCTATAACAATCTATTATGTAAGGGCTTATGCGACCAACGCCGGAGGCACCGCATATGGCAACGAGATTAGTTTTTCAACAAGTCCGGAATTTATTGTAGCCCCTGCAGTTACAACTGCTGCCGTGACCTCGGTGACATCAAACTCAGCTGTAAGTGGGGGAGCTATAACAAGTGAGGGAGGTGCGTCAGTTACTGCAAAAGGTGTATGCTGGAGCACTTCGGTGAATCCTACAATTGTCAACAGCAAGACTAATGATGGAACCGGCTCAGAAAGTTTTGTAAGCAGTATCACAAATCTGTTCCCGGGAACAACTTATTATATCCGGGCTTATGCAACAAACAGCGTGGGAACCTCATATGGAGAGGAACTGAGCTTTACAACCGGTGCTATTGTGCCAGTTGTGACAACCATTCCTCCAACTTCAATAACCAGGACATCTGCCAGCAGCGGGGGAGACGTCACTAACAATGGCGGAAGTACAGTGATTGCCAGGGGTGTGTGCTGGAGCACTTCACAAAATCCAACCATTAATGTTGAACATACAGGCGACGGTCCCGGCACAGGCACTTATTCCAGCAGCCTGACCGGACTGAAAGGAAATACAACTTATTATCTGAGAGCATATGCGACCAACAGTGCAGGCACTGGTTACGGTAATGAAATCGACTTTAAAACCGCACCGACAACACCAACAATTACTACAACAGAAGTAACATCTATTACTGAAACTACTGCAAGCAGCGGAGGCAACATCGTATCTGAAGGTGGAGCATCTGTAACAGCCAGGGGAGTATGCTGGAGCACAACAGCCAATCCTACAACTGCCGATCCAAAAACAAGTGATGGGACTGGTTCAGGTGCATTCACAAGCAGCATTACCGGACTGACATCCGGTACAACCTACTATGTAAGAGCCTATGCTACCAATTCTGCCGGTACTGACTACGGGACTGATATTACTTTTACAGCAGGTGCTACTTTACCTGCGATTACTACCACAGCCATTTCCGGTCTGACCTCAACCACAGCATCCTCAGGCGGCAATATAACCTCAGATGGTGGATCTTCTGTAACAGCCCGGGGTGTATGCTGGAGCACTTCACTGAATCCTACTGTTGCAGATTCAAAAACCAGTGACGGCTCCGGCATCGGTTCATTTGGAAGCAGCATTACCGGCTTGACTCCATGTATAACCTATCATGTCCGGGCTTATGCAACCAGCTCTGCCGGAACTGCCTATGGTAACGATATCTCGTTTACCACAAGCACGATTTTACCGACTGTTAATACTACTGAAATATCTGCCATAACTTCAACCACGGCATCGTCCGGGGGAAATATTTCTGGAGAGTGCAGTACCGGGGTAACTGCCAGAGGCGCCTGCTGGAGCACATCTGCAAATCCCACCATTGCTGATTCAAAGACGATTGACGGAACAGGTTCGGGTTCATTTTCAAGCAGTATTACAGGATTAACACCTGGCACCTTATATCACCTCAGGGCTTATGCCGTAAATTCAGCGGGAACAGCTTATGGTGCGGATATTGCTTTTACTGCAGGCGCAATTTTACCTGCTGTCACGACAACGGCAATATCTGATTTAACTTCAAACACAGCTGCATCTGGAGGGAATGTCACTTCTGATGGTGGCTCATCTGTGACTGCACGCGGAGTATGCTGGAGCACCTTATCAAATCCGACTACTGCTGATTCAAAAACCAATGATGGTGCCGGTACCGGATCATTTGCAAGCAGCATAACAGGACTGACTCCATGTACTACCTATCATGTGAGAGCATATGCAACTACCTCAGCAGGGACAGCTTATGGGAGCGATATCTCCTTTACTGCAGGAGCAGTATTACCAACAGTTACTACAACAGGAATTTCTTCTATAACCTTAACCTCAGCATTTTCGGGCGGCAGCATAAGCGGAGATTGTGCTGTAATAGTAACAGAACGTGGTATGTGCTGGAGTACAACTGCCAATCCGACCATTACTGATTCAAAAACCAGTGATGGTACCGGAGGAGGTTCATTTACAAGCAGTATCACCGGATTATCATCGAATACAACTTATTATGCAAGGGCTTATGCTACCAACAGTGCAGGAACAGCTTATGGTGATGAATATATCATTAAAACTGCAACAGGTACGGTAACTGACTATGATGGAAACAGTTACTATACTGTTACAATTGGCACCCAGGTATGGATGATGGAAAACCTGAAAACCATCAAATATAATGATGGTACAAGTATTCCTCTGGTAACTGGTAATACAGAATGGAGTAATCTGACCTCATCAGGTTATTGCTGGTATAGCAATGATGAAGTTGCGAATAAGAATACTTATGGAGCACTCTATAACTGGTATGTGGTCAATAACGGCAATCTTTGCCCTTCAGGCTGGCACTTACCAACCGATGCTGAATGGACAACATTGGCTGAATATCTTGGAGGAAAAAGTGTGGCAGGGGGCAAACTTAAAGAAACCGGTACGTCTCATTGGTGGAATCCAAATGTCGGAGCAACAAATGAAACAGGTTTTTCAGCTACTGGTGGTGGATACCGTTTTTCTGACGGAGAGTTTGTATGGATGAGTTTTATAGGAACGTGGTGGTCAGCTTCAGAGTACGATGCCTCAAGTGCATGGGGGTGGTTCATACACTGCAATTATGAATTAATCGACAATGCCGCTTACTCTAAAATAGATGGCTTCTCGGTTCGGTGTATTGAAGGAGAACCTGTTGCAATTCCCGTTCTCACCACTACGGCAGTAACTTCAATTACAGCGACCACAGCCAGCTGCGGAGGTAACATAACCAGCGAAGGAGGTGCATCTGTAACAGCAAGAGGTGTTTGCTGGAGCACAAACCAGAATCCAACCATTGCTGATGGTCATACTGATGATGGTCCCGGCACCGGTATATTTGCCAGCAGCCTTACAGGATTATCATCAAATACAACTTATTATGTAAGAGCTTATGCAACAAACAGCGGTGGCACAGCTTACGGAGAACAGGTTAGTCTTACAACCGATCCTTTAACGGTTACTGACATCGAAAGTAACGTTTATAATGTAATTCGTATAGGAACGCAGTTATGGACTAAGGAGAACCTGAAAACTACCCGTTATAATGATAACTCAAGTATCCCATATGTTACTGATCAAACAACATGGGGAGGCCTTACTACTAATGCCTATTGCTGGTATAATAATGATGCATCAACCTATAATGATATATATGGAGTTTTATATAATTGGTATTCAGTGAACACAGGCAAGCTTTGTCCTACAGGCTGGCATGTGCCTACAGATGCTGAGTGGACGGTTCTAACGGACTATCTGGGAGGAACAGCCGTTGCGGGAAACAAACTCAAAGAAGCTGGAACAATACATTGGCTTAGCATTAACGGTGGCACGAATGAATCTGGTTTCACAGCCCTCCCGGGTGGCGTTCGCAACTACGCTGGGTCATTTTACGGTATTAATGAGAATGGTCGCTGGTGGTCCTTTACAGAATCATCATCCACCTTTTCCATTTACCGGGGTATGGATAATGATCTCAGCAAGGTCTGGAACTCCACTTATAATAAGATGTGCGGTTTATCTGTCCGTTGTTTAAAGAATTAGTTTTTTTAATATATATGATCTATGATAATGAACTTCAATAAGTTAGTCCTAAATTTCTTTTTTGCCGCAGCACTATTAGTTCCTTCCTGCGAACCCGAAAAAAAGATGATGATCGCAACAGGAGAGGTATCAAATGTCCTGATTACAACTGCAGATGTGTCCGGAGAGATAGTCGATATCGGCGAAGGTATTACGCAGCACGGACATTGCTATGGTAAAACTCCAGGACCAGTTACATCAGGGACAAAAACAGAATTGGGCTCAAAGACTACACCAGGTATTTTTACCAGCAACCTTACCGGGCTTGATACAGAGACAAAATATTACGCTAGAGCCTACTGTAGCCACGGCAAAGAAACCGAGTATGGGAGCGAAATAAGCTTCACTACATCATCGGCAGACCCTCCCGAAGTAACAACCGAAAATGTAACAAATATTACAAAAACAACTGCAGTTTGCGGCGGTAATGTAACAAGCGAAGGAGGAACCCCGGTCTCGGCTCGCGGTGTTTGCTGGAATACTTCATCAAATCCAACCATTGCAAACAGCAAGACATCAGATGGTACCGGTACAGGCAGCTTTGCCAGCAGCCTTACAGGCCTGACAACCAATGCGCTTTATTACGTAAGGGCTTATGCGACCAATGCCGGAGGTACATCCTACGGAAATGAACGAAGCTTCTACGCTACAGATGAGATCATGGTTACCGATGTTGACGGAAATACATACTTTACTGTAACCATCAGCTCCCAGGTGTGGATGAAGTCAAACCTTAAGACAACAAAATACAACGACGGGACTTCCATTCCGAACATTACAGACAATGCAGCTTGGGGCAGTCTTACCACAGACGCATATTGCTGGTATAACAACAATGCATCTACATATAAAAGCACTTATGGCGCTCTTTATAACTGGTATGCTGTAAATACGGAGAAACTGTGCCCGGCCGGCTGGCATGTTCCGGGAGATGCCGAATGGACAGACCTGGAGAATTACCTCATCGCAAACGGATATAATTACGATGGCACCACAACCGAAAATAAAATTGCAAAAGCCCTGACTTCCACAACAAACTGGGTCTCATCAGGAATTACGGGGGTACCTGGTAACACCGATTACCCGGCCTTCAGGAATAAAAGCGGCTTTTCAGGTCTTCCCGGCGGAGCCCGCGAAGGCGATGGAACATTCATATATCTTGGCTATGACGCCAACTGGTGGTCCTCAACGAATTATAATCCGGAAACTGCCTGGATGAGGACCATAGACTACGAAAATGTCTATCTGCTCAGGTATAACCACGAAAAGAGTCTCGGTTTCACAATGCGGTGTGTGAAGGATTAACGTGTGTCATGTGTCGTAAAAACCCACCCCACCCCATCCCGGAGGGGATTTTTCTTACTTTTGTCCTTATACTTGTATCTTTTATCTTTTATCTTTTGTCTTGTCAATGATTTATCCCGACAACTTTGAATCCAAGATCGGCTTCGACCGCATCAGGGAACTGCTGAAGGAGAAATGCCTCAGTCCGATGGGCATTGAGAAAGTTGGGGAGATCAATTTTTCAGACAATTATGATATTATCAGTCACAATCTTGCACTGACAAGCGAATTCCAGCAGCTTCTGAATTATGAGGAGAACTTCCCGGCGGATAATTATTATGGATTCTCCGATTGTCTGAATAAGATACGCATAGAGGGCACCTTCCCGGAGATACGTGAACTGTTTGACCTGAAACGGTCGCTCGAAACCGTTAAGTCGATCCTCAGCTTCTTCAGGACAAGGGATGATGTGCGGTATCCGGAGCTGAAGAAGATGTGCGGTTCGGTAAAAACCTATCCATATGTGCTGGAATCAATCGACAGGATAATCGACAGGCATGGAGCAATCAAAGATAATGCATCTCAGAGGCTTAAAGAGATCAGGTCGGAGATGAGTTCAAAAGCCATGCAGGCATCAAAACGTCTGAGCACCATCCTCAGACAGGCCCAGGCAGAGGGAATCGTGGAATCCGATACAACGGTTTCAGTAAGGAACGGAAGAGGCGTTATACCTGTAAGCGTGTATAACAAAAGAAGAATAAAAGGACTGATCCACGACCAGTCGGCCAGCGGCAAAACAGTATTCATCGAACCTGAGGATATTGTTGAGATAAACAACGATCTGGTTGAGCTGGAATATGAGGAGAGAAGGGAAATTGTCAAAATACTTATTGCATTTGCCGATAACATCAGGCCATATATTGACGACCTCCTTGAGGCCAACAGCTTCCTGGGCGGGATCGATTTTCTCAGGGCTAAAGCGCTCTTCGGCAACCATCACAATGCTATAGTACCCTTATTATCGGATAAGCCATTGATAATGTGGAAAAAAGCTGTCCACCCCTTGCTGAAGATCGCGTTTGGGAAGCTTCCGGGAAGGAAAGTGGTGCCCCTTGATATTGAGCTCAGTGAGAAGAACAGGATACTTGTCATCTCTGGCCCAAACGCCGGAGGCAAATCAGTCTGCCTTAAAACGGTAGGACTGCTTCAGTACATGCTGCAATGCGGACTGACCATCCCGGTCGAGGAGGGTTCAGAAGCAGGTGTTTTCAAAGATATTCTGATAGACATCGGAGATGAGCAAAGCATTGAGAATGACCTCAGTACATACAGCTCACATCTGATAAGCATGAAGTACTTCCTCAGACACGGGGGAGAGAGGAGCATGGTGCTTATTGATGAGTTCGGAACAGGCACGGAGCCAATGCTTGGAGGTGCAATTGCTGAAGCCATTCTCGGTGAGCTTAACAGGAAAAGAGTATTCGGGGTGCTGACCACCCACTATACCAACCTGAAGCATTTTGCCTCACTTACTGAGGGGATCATCAACGGTGCGATGGCATTTGACAACCACCTTATGCAGCCTTTGTTCCAGCTGTTCATCGGGAAACCGGGAAGCTCATTCGCTTTTGAGATCGCCAGGAAGATAGGCCTGCCCGAGGATATCCTGAATGTTGCATCAGAGAAGGCAGGAGTGAAGAACATAACATACGACCGGCATCTGAAGGATATTGCCCGTGACAAGCGGTACTGGGAGACAAAGCGGCAAAATATCCGCCAGCATGAGAAACGGCTTGACCAGCTGATCGAAGAGTATGAAAAGGAGCTTTCCGGAGCTAAAACTATGAGGAAAGAGATAATAACGAAGGCAAAGGATGAAGCCCAGGAGCTTCTCAGGGAATCGAACAGGGTTATTGAGAATACCATACGCCAGATAAAGGAATCACAGGCTGAGAAGGAGAAGACGAAGGATGTCCGGAAACAGCTTGAGGAATTCAGGGAAAACGTTGTTGAAGAAGCAAAAGCGCATGAGTCTGAAGCGGAGAAAAAGATAACCGTACTGGCTCAGAGGGCAAAAAAAATCAAATCAAAGGAGACGGCGGAAAGCGCTGTCGAACCTTTAAAAAAAGAGAAGCCTCTGAAGGTCGGCGATGCTGTGAGGATGATCGATACCATGGTTGCAGGTGAAATTGTTGAAATCAAGGGGAAAACAATACTTGTCGAAACCGGCAGTTTCAGGTTTCAGGTTTCAGGTGACAAGATAGAACGTATATCCCGTGCAGAGCTTAAAAAGAGCATCAGGACGGGGCAGGTTTTTACCCAGGCTGATCCGCTGATCAGTCAGAGGAAGCTCAACTTCAAGCCAGAAATTGATATAAGGGGGGTGAGGGGAGAGGAGGCGATAAACCGTGTCCGCGACCTGATCGATAATGCCCTGATGGTCCAGCATAAGAATCTGCGGATCCTTCATGGCAAGGGCAACGGGATACTGCGTCAGCTTGTAAGGGAGTACCTGGCTACTGTTGATGTTGTCAGATCGTTCCGCGACGAGCATATCGAGCTTGGAGGGTCGGGGATTACTGTTGTTGAAATGGATTTCTAACGAAGAGTATAACCACGGAGTGGCACGGTGTTTAACGGAGTTACACGGTTTGATAGCAGTGCAACTCTGTTTTAACTTCGTGTAACTCCGTGGTTAATAGGTTTTTATCCGAACCTGTAATGTTTCCTGACAGGGGAGAGGACTTTCCAGACACATTTCAGTCCTGATTTAAAGACAACAAGATCGCCTTTGCCAAACCTTACAGGCTCACCCTTTTCGGGTGTCACAACAACATCGCCTTCAAGAATATAGCATGTCTCTTTTTCATCATATTCCCAGGAGAATTCCGAGACTTCCTTAGTCCATACCGGCCATGACTCCACATCGAGCTGCCGGAGCTTCTGCTCGGTAGGTTTTTCAACATGTATCATTATATAAATTTTACTTAAAGTTAGTTAAAAGGCACGGATCACAGATCCGCGCCAACGGAAATCGCCCCCTCCTTACGCAGTAGGGAGGGGGTCGGGGGGTGGGTACGTATGACAAAAAAGGCACGGATCACATCCCGATAGCTATCGGGACTGCGCCAGCAAGAGAAGAAGATTTTAACCACGGAGTGGCACGGTGTTTAACGGAGTTACACGGTTTGTTAGCAGTGCAAACTCTGTTTTAACTCTGTGTAACTCTTTGGTTATTAAGTTTTTAGCCGATAGCCGATAGAAAACCCACCCCAAACCTCCCGCTTCGCCAAGGCTTCGCGGGACAGGCTCTCCCAGGAGGGGATTTTCGTAATTCAGCCTTGCGTCGTGAGTCGTGTGTCGTGCGTCTCGTTCCAGTTCCAGTAGCCGTTTAATATAGTTTCACTGTACCGTATGATGCGCTTACGATTACATTTGATGCCGGTGATTCATCCTTGCCGATAGTTCCTGAAACTTCAGTTGAGTTATTCTCAATTATTCTTCTCTTGTAGTTGAAGTTCTCTTCGTTGAATTTCAATCCGCCATAGGTTACCTTTCCGTCCAGGGTGTAGCTGGCATCCTCGTCTATTCTGACTGTCACACCGGTATAGCGGGAAGCTATCTCAACCGATTCAAATCCTGCCGGCACCCTGTCAACATTAATGGAGGCGTAGCTGCCGTCAAATTTGAATTTCTTTGTGAGTGTTCCGATATTAACATCGGCGTAACCTGTGTCGAGGATCAGGTTGTTGATGGTTTCAATCCTGATATTGTCATATCTTGTTTCTGCAACTATAGAGCTTGCCGTTCCGAAGACCAGTTTGGAATACTTGCTGTTGAGGAGCAGGGCCTGGCTCTTGTTTATCGTAAGGTTCCCGCAGTATCTTATCACAAGGTCCATCCAGCCTGCTTCTTCTATGAATCCTTTACCGTAGGCAAGGTCGAGTCTGTTAAGGGGTTTCACATTGCCCCTGGCGAATTTTGCAGCTTTGAGGTCGCCGTATTTGATAGTAAGGTTAATCAGCCCGGTGATGTCATCCAGATCGGTATTGCCGTACTTATTGGCGAGATTCAGATTCATCCATGCGGGCATCTTCACGTTGTAGTTGATCATGAATTTTCGCGATTCGCTGCTCCATCCGGTGAAGGTGAATTTATCGTCAATGACCGTCTCGGCAGAGATAACTTCCGGATTTTCAGAGAACTGGACATCGATGTAGCTCAGCAGCTTTTCTGCTCTCTCCCTGCTGGGGTACTTTACTGTCACTTTGACATCGATTACAACCTGATCTGTCTCTGAGGTGAGAACAACAATGTTCCCATACCTGTTGCTCAGGTCAAGGGTCATACCCTCTTTTACCGAATAGTCTTTATGAAATTCCTTACTTACTTCTTCCTGGGCTGTTACCCCTGCAGAAAGGAGCATTACCCCTGCGAGCAGGAGCATTCCTGGCTTATATACTGACTTTTTCATTTTCTGTGGTATTAGTATTTTCATTCCTTAAGGCTTTCAACTGATTGACAATGAATGTCATGACTTCCAGCTTGGTCTGGTAGTGCTCGATCATTGCATTGATAATTCTTTCATCATCGGGATTGGCTTTAAGCTCTTTCTGAAGCTGGACGTACACCGAATCCATGCTTTCAATCTCATTCATAAGCATATTATTGTGTTCCTTATCACTGATGAATGAGGCAGAGCTGATCTGATTCTCCATCAGGTTAACCTGGTGGATATAATAATTTTCAACCTCCCTGTACTCCTGGGATACATCTCCGAGGGCCATTCTTTTGCTTTCCGGTCTGATAAAATGATCCCAGGTCCAGAGTGATGAGAGTGTGACCAGCAGAGTTACAACAGCAGCTTTAAGCAGGTAGGGGACGATACTCCGCTTTACCGGTGTAACTATTCCGAACCTCATTTCCAGCTTCCTGCTGAACCTCTCAAAGTGACCTTCCGAAGGCTCTTTGGCTTCAAAAAGATCCCTGTTGCTTCTTACTATTTCTTCTATCGTTTTCATTCCCTGTATGTTTTCAATATTCCTTCAATTCACTTATGAGCTTCTGCTTTGCCCTTGAGAGCTGCGACCTGGATGTGCTGCTTGAGATTCCCATGATCTCGGCAATTTCATCGTGGTCGTAGCCTTCAAGGAGGTAGAGGGAGAGGATCACCCTGTAACCGTCAGGAAGCCTTTCAATGGCTCCCTTGACCTCTTCGACCCTGACGTCCATTTCCTGGTACCTGAGCTCTTCGTCCGGGCTCTCATCCCTTATCCCTGCATGTGACTCAATATCTTCAAAGACCGCTTTTCTTTTTGCAAGAGAATCGAGTGACCTGTTTATCACTATTTTTTTCAGCCAGGCACCGAAGCTCACTGTTCCCGAGTATGTATCAATCTTTTCAAAGGCCGACAGGAACGATTCCTGCATTACATCCTCAGCTTCCATTGTGTCATTCACTATTCTCAGACTCGTGTTGTACATAGCCTTGTAGTACAACTTATATATCTGAAACTGTGCCTTCTGGTCCCCGACCTTGCACCCGTCCAGAAGGTCCTGGTGCAGGTTCCTGAATGCCGCTTCTACTTTTGCCATCTTTACGTAAAAAAGACTAGGTTGAATATTAGATGCTGCACCCACTTTTCTTTTTCTATCAGTTTTCTGACTAAAAGACGTGGGTGTTTTACAAATGATGCACTCAATTTAAGAATTTTTTTTAATTGACAGGAAAAATGTCAGGAACGCCCCCTGAATTACCTGTCCGCTGCTGTAATCCAGCTCCGAACCGAACATACTGTGAGGGATTGAATAGACCAGTAAAAGGACGATAGCAGCCAATATTGAATAGACCGGTCTCTCTTTTTTCCGGTTCATGATTACTGCAAGGAGCCAGAAAAGGAATGCAATAAGCGTTTTGTTGTCCGTAAGATCCCATCCGAACGGAATGCCGGTCCATAGTTCCCCGAAAGCATATTTCTGGACCACAGGACCGAGGATCATTCCTCCGGCAGTCAGAAGAATCAGCGTCCATATACTATATTTCCGGAATATATCGATCCTGAACAGGGCCAGCAGTCCGGCAGCTGTCGAAAAGAGCATCGCGAGGAATATTATTATAATATGCGGGGTCAGTACTGCTGACGGTACGCTTCCCTTGAACCTTATCACAACCGGGCCATCTTTGAGAATGACCT
>Ga0105099_10000764_pt1 | contig 21349 bp, 19 predicted proteins | sample PPLLak3cmMay2015_2_FD_79138 | JGI IMG/M metagenome (GOLD analysis project Ga0105099, IMG submission 79138) | Freshwater sediment microbial communities from Prairie Pothole Lake near Jamestown, North Dakota, USA - PPLs Lake P8 Core (1) Depth... | ecosystem: Environmental > Aquatic > Freshwater >... | reverse complement strand
CGCACCTCCGCGATGTCAACCGCAAAGCCTATCAGGAAATCGTTGATCACGATACCGCCTCTTGGATGTATGTATACGCCCCGGCACGGCTGCAGCAGGAGTGCCACACGTGCCACGATGCATACGGGATCGATCTCTTCAAGGATCGCAAAGACGGTGAGGTCGTCGCACTGTTTGGGGTGTCCGGTTCACTCGATGCCCTGTATGCGGAGGAACGGCAGATGCTGTACCTCACGATCGCCATCGTCATTGCCGTTCTGGTTCTCGTTCGTTGGGTCATCGGTCGCACCCTCAGAACGGCCGTCGTCGCGGTCGTCGGCGAACTCGCGACACAGTCTGACCACGTCGCGAACGGCGACCTCAGGCACATGGAGACGCCCGAACTCGATCGTCGAATGAACTCCCAGGACGAGGTCGGGACGTTGATCCGTTCGTTCGCAGGGATGATCACAGGCCTGAGGCAGCTCATCGGGCAACTGGGCACGGCTGCGTCGTCCGTCGCGGAGTCGGGGACGACCATCAGCAGTACAACGGAAGAGCTCGCCGCGGGTGCGCTCGAACAATCCTCGCAGGTCAACGAGGTTGCCTCTGCGGTCGAGCAGATGGCGCGGACGATCATCGAGAATTCAAAGAACGCCACGAAGGCGGCAGAGACCGCCAAGATGGCGCGGGAATCGGCTGAGCGTGGGGGAGGGGTGGTGCGCGAGACGGTCTCTGGAATGAAACGCATCGCCGAGGTTGTTAATTCTTCGGCGGTGACCGTTCAAACGCTCGGCCACTCCAGCGACCAGATCGGTGAGATCATCGGTGTCATCGAGGATATTGCCGATCAGACCAATCTCCTTGCCTTGAACGCCGCGATCGAAGCGGCGCGGGCGGGGGAGCAAGGCCGCGGATTCGCCGTCGTCGCGGATGAAGTCCGAAAACTCGCGGAGCGGACCACCAAGGCGACGCGGGAAATCGGCACCATGATCAAGAAGATCCAATCCGATACCTCTGGCGCAGTGAAGTCGATGGAGGAGGGAACACAGGAAGTGGAGCGGGGGATCGCCCTCGCGGACAAGGCCGGATCGGCGCTGAACGAGATCGTCGAGATCTCCGCGAACGTCACCGATGTCATTTCCCAGATCGCGGCAGCAAGCGAGGAGCAATCGACTGCGGCCGAACAGATCTCCAAGAACATCGAGGCGATCAACACCGTTTCTCAGGAGGCGGCCAACGGAACGCAGCAGATCGCCCGCGCCGCGGATGATCTGCGCCAGTTGACCGAACAATTACAGTCGATCGTCGGCCAGTTTCAGATCTCTGAAGACGGTGACGCGCCTATCTCTTCCCGCGGCCAGCACAACGCCCCGACGCAGCGAGCGGAATTGCCGTCCGTTCCGAAATCGAATCACGACCGACCGCCGCTGCGTCTGCAAGCACGAACACCCAAGTCGACCGACCTGTTCGTCTGGAAGCCGGATTTCAGCGTTGGTATCGGTTCGATCGATGAGCAGCACAAGCAGCTGGTTTCCTTCATCAACACACTCCATGATGCAATGCGTGCGGGTTCGGGAAACGCCGCGATCGAGCCGATCCTTGCGGAACTCATCGAATACACGAAATATCACTTTGGACACGAGGAGGAGATCTTCCGGGCAACGGCCTATGGCGATTCGGCAACCCACAAACTTGAACACGACAAATTGACGCGGCAGGTCGTCGAAATCGAGCGAAGCATTCACGCGGGAAAGACCGTGTTGACGATGGAAGTGATGGATTTCCTGAAGCAATGGTTGATGAATCACATCCTCATTAGGGACAAGGCGTATAGCGCCCATATGCAATCACATGGCGTCCGGTGATGTGGAATCTCCTGCGCAAACGGTTCTCGAGGATGTCGATGAGGTCGAAACTCTTCTTGACCATCATCGCCATGGTCACATTGATCGACCTTCTGATTGTGTTATTCCTTCCGGCGTACAGCAGGAGTTTCGTATATGAAGACCTGACCGCGAGCGCCCGAAGCACATCCGGAATGATCGCCGATCGCATTGCGCGGGCGTCGTCGATTCAGGCCGGAATTCAACAATTCGCCGAACGCCATAGCAATTCGGTTCGGTTCATCGTGGTGCTCGATTCGGCCGGGAATGAGGTCTCCAGCATCAACCGTTCTCTCGCGGAGGAGGCCAGGGCGTTCGATGTTGGGGACGAACCTATCTATGATTCACGACTCCAGCTGTTCACCCTTCGCTCGCGCTTTCCCTTCTCTGCGGAAGCGACCGGCATACTGTTCGTAGGATATTCGGGGACGCGGCTCGAACAGCGGCTTGTGGAATCCCGATGGGTATCCGTCGGATTCAGCGGCGCCGTCATGATCCTCGGGATCATCGCCGCGTTCTTCGTCAGTCGCATCATCACTCGCCCGCTCCGCGAGGTGGCTGCAACCGTTGAATCCATCTCCGCCGGCAATCTCTCCGAACGCATCGATATTCACACCGACGATGAACTCGGCCAGGTGGCGACCGCCTTTAACGCGATGGTCGAGAATCTCGAGTTTGCCTACCGAGAACTCCGCACCAGCATCGCCGACCTGCAGCACAAAGCCGATGACCTCCAGCACGAAGTGAATGAACGGCAGAAGGCGGTTGAGGCGATGCAGGAAAGCGAGCACCGCTACCGAACACTTTCCGACGCGACGTTTGAGGGGATCGTTCTCGAAGAAAGTGGACGCATCGTTGACGCGAATGATCAGCTGCTCGACCTCCTGGGATACCAGCGTGAAGAACTGCTCGATCGGTCGTCGGCTGACATGTTGGCGCCGGAGTCGCGGCGCGTCGGGCAGGAACCGGAGATGCCCGGGGCGTCCGAGGTGCAGGAACAGCTGTGCCTCCGGAAGGACGGCAGCACATTCCCGGTGGAAATGCGATCGCGCGATCTCCTGTTCGGTGGACAACGGTTCCGCGTCACCGCGGTCCGGGATATCACGGAACGGAAACGGGCTGAGGAAGAGCTCCGACGCGCCAACGACTCGTTGGAGCGCAAGGTGCATGATCGCACCGCGGAATTGCGGACGACCAACACCGTGCTCCAGAAAGAGATCGACGAGCGAATGGCGATCGAACGGGCTCTGCGCGAAAGCGAGGCGCGCTATCGTTCGCTCGTGAACAATATGAAGGAGGTCGTCTTCCAGACGGACGGCGAGGGGCGATGGACGTTCCTGAATCCCTCCTGGTCCCTCATCACCGGCTATCACCTTGAAGATAGCCTCGGGCGTCCTGCGTTCGAGTTCATGCTCGATGACGATCGCCCGCTCTCGGCGGAATTGTTCGATTGCCTGCGCAACGGGACGCATGAATTCTGCCACAAGGAACTCCGGTTTCGCACGGTGGACGGGCGTGCACGATGGCTGGAGATGTTCGCGCGGGCGATGCGTGACCCGAACCGCCAATTGGTCGCGACATCCGGCACATTGCGCGATGTGACTGACCTCCGGATCGTTGAACGCGCGTTACGGGACTCGAAGGAATTCCTCGATCGGATCGTCAATTCGGTCGGTGACCCGCTGTTCGTCAAGGACCGCCAGCATCGGCTTGCCGTGGTCAACGATTCCATGTGCTCGTTCATGGGGAAGGATCGAAGCGAATTGCTCGGGAAGTCGGACTATGATATCCTCTCCAAAGCGGAGGCCGACGCCGTCTGGTCAAAGGATGAGGAGGTCTTCCTCTCGGGCATCGAAAGCACGAACGAAGAGACCATGACGGACGCACTCGGGACGGTCCGGACTGTCATGACGAAGAAGAACCTGTACCAGGATGACAAGGGACAGGAGTTCCTGGTCGGGATCATCCGTGATGTGACGGTACTGAAGCAGGCGGAGCGGGAGATTCGGCAGTTGAACGAGGAGCTCGAACGCCGAGTCGCCGTTCGGACGTACGAGCTTCAGACGACGAACAAGGAACTCCTGCGGGAGATCGGCGAGCGGAAACGCATCGAAGCGGAATTGAGAAAACTCACACGCGCCATCGAACAGAGCCCGATTTCCGTCGTCATCACCGATATCCACGGCAACATCGAGTATGTCAACCCGAAGTTCGTCGAGGTGACGGGTTATGCTCCCGAAGAGGTGCTTGGGAAGAACCCGCGTGTGCTCAAATCAGGTCGGTTGAGCGCGGAGATGTACAAGGACATGTGGCGGACGATTCTCTCGGGGCAGGAATGGCGCGGGGAATTCCAGAACAAGAAGAAGAACGGAGAAATATTCTGGGAGCAGGCGACCATCTCTCCCATCAAGGATGTGAAGGGACAGCTGACCCATTTCATCGCCGCGAAGGAAGACATCACCGAGCGAAAAGCCATCGAAGCGCAATTCCGCCGAACGCAGCGCTTGGAGATCATCGGCACGTTGGCGGGCGGAATCGCGCATGATCTGAACAATGTGCTCGCCCCCATTCTCATGGGGATCCAGATTCTTCGGCTCAAAGTACATGACGACAAAGGAAAGCAGATCATCTCGACGATCGAGGCCAGCGCGAATCGCGGGGCCGATATCGTCAAGCAGGTGCTGACGTTCGCGCGCGGCAGCGAAGGGGAACGGAGCGTGCTGCAGGTGAAGCATCTCCTCCGGGAAGTGGAAGAGATCGCGCACGAGACCTTCCCCAGATCGATCAAGATCGGCACGCACATTCCAAAGGATCTCTGGGTGGTGAACGGCGATGCGACGCAATTGCATCAGGTCTTCATGAACCTGTGCGTCAACGCCCGAGATGCCATGCCCGATGGCGGGAGCCTGACGATAACTGCGGAAAATATCCAGATTGACGACCGGTTTGCATCCCTCCATGTCGGGGCGAAGAAGGGAGCGCACGTCATCATCATCGTCGCGGATACGGGTATGGGCATCACGCCGGAGGTGATGGAAAAGATCTTCGACCCGTTCTTCACAACGAAGGATATAGGAAAAGGAACGGGGCTTGGACTGCCGACGGTACAGACCATTGTACGGAGCCATGGCGGATTCGTGACGGTGTACAGTGAAGTGGGAAAAGGAACGCAGTTCAAGGTGTACTTGCCGGCTGGGGAAGTGCGAGCGGGCGTGAAAGCGGAAACCGAACCCGCGGAGATCCCTCGCGGAAATGGCGAGTTGATTCTCGTGGTGGACGACGAACAGTCCGTTCGGGAGATCACGCGAGAGATCCTTGGATCATTTGGATACGAAGTACTGCTTGCACGCGATGGGATGGAGGCGCTCGCCATCTTCAACAAGCACGCGAACGAAATCCGGGTCGTGCTGACGGATATGATGATGCCGCAGATGGACGGGGCTGTGCTCATCAGGGAACTGCGAGCGGTAAGCCCCGATGTACGGATCATCGCCGCAAGCGGCCTCGCGAACTACGAAAACTCGAATGAACTCCATCTGGAAAATGTCCATGCATTTCTCACGAAACCTTACAAGGCTGAGCGCCTTTTGTGGGTGCTAGATACTGTCCTTAGGTAGCCACCTCCAAGGGCATAATTGGTGTTCAGATGGCCGTAATTAACCAGTAACCTACGGCCACTGTCTGAAAATCATCGATAATTTCAAAAAATAGACATGATTAGGTGGCACAATACTTGAAATTGTGATATTCGCGGGAAAACAAAGGTCAATTCCACTTCCAAGGTTGCCGGAAGACGATGAAGCTATCGGTATCAGACGGAAAATCACAGGCGTATCTCCATCCGGAGCTGGGCGAACCGGGGACCAAGATTCCCGTGGTCTCCCTACGCAGTTTTCTGTCCGAAAACGGGATTTCCGATACGATTCTCGCCGAATCGCTGGAAAAGATTGAATCCGAGGGATTGCCGAACGACGATGTTCTCGTCGCCGTTGGAGTTCCGCCGCAAAAAGGGAAGGATGGGTGGGTTGAGCACATTTTCAAGGCAAAGAGGACTCCGCCTGATCTCGATAAGGATCCGCACGCATGCCTACTCGAGATCTACAATGTCTCCGCGGGGGAAGTCCTTGCCCGTCTTCATCCCCCCGAACCAGGGATTCCAGGGAAGACCGTATTCGGAATCGCCATCACGCCCCAGCCGGGGAAGCCTGCTCGTCTCCGAATCGGAGAGAACGTGAAGCTGACTGAAGACGGCGCTGCATGTGCGGCGACTGTCGATGGTGGCGCGAACCTCACACTCGATGGAAGTATCGCGGTCGATCCGGTCCTTCGCATCAAAGGCGATGTCGGTCCGATGACAGGCAACATCGATTTCAAGGGTTCAGTTGCCGTGCATGGGGATGTGAAGAGCGAATTCCGCGTCAAGGCGGGGAAGAACCTGACAGTGAACGGAAGCGTCGGCGATGCACACCTCGAAGTCGGCCAGGATGCCGTCATCACGGAGGGATTCCTGGGAACCGGCAAGGGGAGTCTGAGAGCAGGGGGCGTCGTCAAACTGAAGATCGTGCATTTCCAGGAAGTGTTCGCGGGTAATGAGATCCAACTCGAGCGTGAATCGATTGCGGCGCGATTGCATGCGGAGCACAGAATTGTAGGACCCCGGGCGGTCATCGTTGGAGGGATGCTGGAAGCGGCGGATGAGATTGTGGTGATGGATCTTGGCAACGGTGAGGAAACCAACGTGACCGCCCATGTGGGGTCCCGGCCGAAACTCCTTGAGCGCCTCGGAGAGTTGGACCGGCGGCACCAACAGCTTGAAAAGCAATTGAAGGATGTCAAGGAGGGAGCGTACAAACTGATCCGAATCCAATTGGATGCCGGACACCTGACGCCGGAACAGGATGCGCTGCTGGAGAAGTTGAAGAAGGTGCAGGATGACCTTCCGCGTGAGCTTGCCGCCAATGAGCAGGAGCAGAAGAACCTGAAGGACCTTATGCAGAACAGCCTGGCAGCGAAGATCACCGTGCGGGGAACGGTCACAACGAACGCTCTCATCGATGTCAATGGCGTCAAGAAGATGATTCAACAGCCGCTTCGGGAAGTGTTGTTCATTGAGAAATCCGGACGAATCGAACAGATGGCCCCTTAGACGAAGTCGTTCAAGGACCGGGATACATGGCTGACGAAAGAAGACAACAGATCGCGCAACTCCTCTCCTCGGAAGATCCCGCACTTCGGCGCAGGGCGGCCGAGGACCTCGCGGAAGAGAAGGGATTCGCGGTCATCGCGGCGCTCGCCGCCGCATTGCGTGACGAGAACAAGGGAGTGCGTGACGCTGCCGTTCGTGCGTTGGCCCGCATCGGGAACGAGAACGTCGCCCACGCGGTGGTCGAGTACCTCGCCGACCGGAACATCACGACGCGCAACCTGGCGGCCGAACTCCTCATGCAGTTGCGGGACCGGTCGGTCTCCGCACTGCTTCCCACAATGTTCGATGCCGACCAGGACGTCCGCAAATTCGCCGTCGACATTCTCGGCTTCATTCAGGCGAAGGCGTCCGTCGAGCACATGGTCAAACTGCTTGATGATCCCGATCCCAATGTCGTCGTGTCTGCCGCGGAAGCGCTGGGCAACATCCGACACGATACGGCAGTCCCGGCGCTCGTTGCGCTCTATGATAAGCGTGAAGACGCAAAGCCCTGCGTCATCGAAGCGTTGGGGAAGATCGGCGGACCGGCCGCCGCGGCGTTCCTTGAACAGCGGTTTGTCGCTTCGCTCAGCACCGGCATCGCCGATCCAGTCATCATGTACACGTTTCTCGAATCGCTCGGAGCGGTCGGGTCTGCGCGGACGGTGAACGTCCTCCGGTCACAGCTTCCCAGCGTCAAGGGGAAATTGCGGAACATCCTCCTTGATTCACTCCTGCGACTCGCTCAACGTACAGGCCATACGTTCGACGACCTGTCGGCGTTGAAGGCGGACCTCCTGGCAGCTCTCAACGACGACGACCGGGCGATCCGCAAGACCGTCGCACTTGCGCTCACAGAGGTTCCCGGCGACGATGTGACCGACGCGCTGGTCATGACGCTCGGTACGGATGAGGAGCTTGATTCGCAACTCGCACCGTGGCTGGACACCCGCTCCAATGTCTTTGTTCGCATCGTTGAACTAATCGAATCCGGCTCCTTGAAACTCGGGAAAGAAGTCGTCGGCGTGTTGAGCCGCTCCTCGTCCCTCATCACGTATGCCGACCTCCCGAAGGAGTTCATGGACTCGGAGGTCAATCTGCTGCAGCGAGCGTGCGGACTGTTGAAGCAGGCATGGGACGAATGCCGCGAGGAAACACGCGGCGCGATTGTGGATGCGCTCTTCCGGCTGGACGGCGACCAGGCGATCGAATTCCTCGATGCCATCATGAACGATCCCGATCCCTGGCTTCGTATTCATACGATCGAATTGCTTGTTCCCTTGGATGATCGACGCATCCCGGAATTCATTGCCCGGTTCCTGCAGGATGACGACGAGATGGTGCGCGAGATGGCAGTCTCCGCGCTGGAGTCGAAGGGATACACCATCGGCAACGAAGATAACCAGTGAGGATCGACCCCATGCCGCCGATCACACCGAAGCCCGTTATCATGCCGCCGATCACACCGAAACCCGTTATCGCGCCCCCCAAGATCATTGCGCCAGCGGGCGCCGTGATGCTACCCAAGCCGGCCACGACCATCAAGATGTCGGATCCGACCTTCAAGACGATCCGCGAGTTCATCTATCAACTGACCGGTATCTATTTTCAGGACAACAAGAAATACCTCCTCGAAGGTCGTCTGGGCAAACGGCTGCAGCTGCTGAACATCCCTGACTTCGAGCGATACCTGCAGTTGCTCAAGTCGCTGAACGGTCGCGGCGAGGAAATGCGATTCTTCTACGACGCCATCACCATCAACGAGACGTTCTTCTTCCGGAACGAACCGCAATTCGAGGCGTTCGAGAAGACGCTCGTTCCGCAGATCGCCGCGATGAAGAAAGGCCAACCGCGGGCGAAACTGCGCGTGTGGAGTTCTGCCAGCTCATCGGGCGAAGAGGCCTATACGATCTCCATGCTGTTCCTCGAGAAGATCAAGCCCTTGTATCCCTGGCTGGAGCTCGAGGTTGTCGGAACGGACATCAGCACTGGGGTTTTGGAAACGGCACGCCAGGGCGTGTACCGCGAATACTCGGTGCGCAACATGCCGAAGCACTATCTCGACAAGTACTTCACGATCGACGACCAGCGATTCTATCTGAAGGACCAGGTCAAGAGTCACGTTCGATTCGACCATATGAACCTCTTCGACCGGTCGCGTATGCGCACGATGTCCAACTTCGACATCGTGTTCTGCTGCAACGTGCTGATCTACTTCGACCAGGCATCCAAGATCCAGGTGGTTTCGGACCTCTACGACAGCTTGAATCCCGGCGGATTCCTCTTCATCGGATATGCGGAATCGCTCCATGGCATTTCGACGGCATTCAAACTGATCAACTTCCCCAAGACCGTCGCGTACAAAAAGGAGTGAGCAGATGAACAAGCACGTCTTGATCGTCGACGATTCCCCGACCGTGCGGAAATTCGTTTCGGTGTCGCTGAGCATGCAGGGGTTCTCCGTCGTCGCGGCCTGCGACGGCATGGACGCCCTGGAGAAGCTCCCCCAGTCCAAGTTCGACCTCGTCATCACGGACCTCAACATGCCGAACATGGATGGCTTCGAACTGATCAAGGCCTTGCGGGAGAACGCGGACTACAAGGACCTCCCCGTCATCATCCTGACCTCGCTGGGCGACGAGGCCAACAAAGAGCAGGGGGCGAAGCTGGGGGTGAACTCGTACGTCGTGAAGCCGTTCAGCCTCGAGAAGATCCAGTACGAGGTGTCGAAGTACGTGAGCTGGACCGAATAGACCCTTATCACATTTGCAGAGCAGGAACTACCATGGCAGATCACAAATTTCTCGTCGTCGACGATTCCCTGACCATGCGGCGCATCGTGGTCAATGCGCTGAAGACGCTCGGGTACGAGCAGGTCGTTGAGGCGCAGGATGGAAAAGACGCGGTGGCAAAACTCATGACCGAGAGCCCGACCTTCGTCATCACCGACTGGAACATGCCGGAAATGAACGGCCTGGACTTGACCAAGTGGATCCGCGCGAACGGACAGTTCGAGAGCATCCCCATTCTCATGATCACCACGCGAGGGAACAAGGACGACGTGATCGAGGCGATGAAGGCGCGCGTCAACAACTACATTGTCAAACCCTTCACTCCGCAGGGACTCAAGGAGAAGATCGACCAGATCCTGAAAACAACGGAAGCCAAAGCGTAGCGATCGCTGCGAGCGGCTTCACAAGGCACGAGGAGAACATGTCCATGGCTGACAGTGCAGTGAACAACAAACCCGCCTCTGGGGAACGCGTGGCGCGTGATCTGGTCCAGCTCATTCGCGAGATCGTCCCGTTGCTGGAGAATGTTCGGCATTCGATCGAAGAGAGTACGAGCCACATTCCGAAGGCATCGAAACAACTGTCGAATGTCACTCAAGCGACGGAGAGCGCGACGGTCGAGATCCTGAACGTCCTCGAGTCGATGACGAACCGCATCACCCAGGCGGAAGAGAAGCTCGCGGTGGTGAAACGGAGCGTCGAGAAGACAAACAATGCGGTGCGAAAGCTCCAAGCGGCGGTCGCCGCGCTCCCGGAGGCGCAGCGCAAACCGTTCGAGGAAGCGGTCGCCGATGTGAATGCACAGTTAGGCGACCCGGGGCGCGATGAGGGATTTCGCCTGGCGGAGGAATTCTTGGCCAAGACGAAGGAAGAAAGCATGTCCATTGCGATCTCTCTCCAGGTTCAGGATATCACCAGCCAGCAGATCGCCGGCGTCGCGCACATCATCGAAGGCGTCCGGGAACAGTTGGCCTCTGCGCTGTTCCGATTCGAGAACGGGACGGCGGCAGCGGACATCGAGGAGCCCAATCACTTTAAAGACAAGGTCTTCGACACGAACGCGCAGTATTCGAAGTCGCCCGAGCGTCAGTCGGATGCGGACGAGATCGTTCGCCAATTCACGAACGGGAAGCAATGAAGGGAACCGGAGTCGGAAGCGGATTCCACTCCACAAGGAACTGCAATGAGCACCACAGGCGGAACACCGTCGTTTGAGAATGAAATGGCCGAGATCCTCGACAGCTTCATCGTCGAGTCGAATGAGATCATTGAACGGTTGGGTCAGGACCTGATGGCGTTGGAGAAGGATCCCAGGAACGCGGAACTCCACAACGTCATCTTCCGTGCCGTCCACACGATGAAGGGAACCTCCTCGTTCCTCGGATTCGAGCAGATGACCGGACTCGCGCATAAGTTCGAGGATGTGCTGAACAAGATCCGGCGAGGCGAACTGACCGTGACATCGGACAAGATGGACGTCATGTTCGAGGCGTATGACCTGCTGAAGATCCTGTTGGAACGGATCGAACAACGGAACTACGACCCGATGGACCTGGCGGGGGTTGAGAACAAGCTTTCCGTGATCGCGGCCGGGGGAACCGTCGAGCTTCGCTCCGCCCCGAACGCCGCGGCAGTCCCCGCCGAAACGACGGAAATGGTGCAAGGCGAAGAAGAGATTCCCCTCGAGAATTTGACGGATGAGCCGCCCGCGCACGCCGAAGAGAAAGAATCCGTTGTACCTCAGCCGGGAATGATGTCTCCCCAAGCTGGCGGACAACCTGCGGCGGCGAAATCGGTCGATTCGACGATCCGGGTCGATGTCAGCCGTCTCGACACGCTCATGAATCTTGTTGGCGAATTGGTGCTGGGAAGGAACCGTCTCTCGCAGATCTCCCATCAAATGAACGAGCAGTACGACAACGTCCCCATTTCGCGGGAGTTGCTCGAAACGAATTCGCATATCGACTTTATCACGACCGAGCTCCAGATGGCGGTGATGAAGACGCGCATGGTCCCCATTGCGAAAGTGTTCAACAAGATCCCGCGGCTGATCCGCGAGTTGTCCAAGGAAATGAAAAAGGACATGGATCTGGAGATCTTCGGCGAAGAGACCGAGTTGGACAAATCGCTCATCGAAGAGCTCAATGATCCGCTCGTACATCTCATTCGGAACGCGGCGGATCACGGTGTCGAGTCGCCGGACGAGCGCGTCGCGAAGGGGAAGCCTGCTCGCGGGAAGGTGGTTGTCCGGGCGGATCACGAAGGGAACCATATCGTCATTTCCATTCAGGATGATGGAAAGGGAATGGACCCGGAAAAACTGAAGCGGAAGGCCATCGAAAAGGGGCTTTTGACCGAGGCGGAAGCCGCGGAAATGGCGGTGAAGGATGCCTACAATCTTGTCTTCCTTCCCGGGTTCAGCATGGCGCAGAAGGTGACGAACGTTTCCGGGCGCGGCGTGGGGATGGACGTTGTGCGCACGAACGTCCAGAAGCTGAAGGGGACCATCGATATCGAGTCCGAGATCAATGTCGGCAGCAAGTTCATCATCAAACTCCCGTTGACGCTCGCCATCATTCAGGCGCTGCTCGTCGAGGCGGGGGGCGAGATCTACAGCATACCGCTCGATTCGGTCGTCGAGGTTGTGCGCATCCAGCGTTCGGAGGTTTCCACGATCAACAAACGGGAGGTCATCCGGCTCCGCAATATGGTCCTCCCGCTTGCGCGCATCCGCGAGGTCCTGGGTGGTCGGACGAACGGGGAAGATTCCGAATGGATCTATGTCGTCGTGATCGGGTTGGCGGAAAAGCGCCTGGGCATCGTGGTCGATTCCATGCTGGGGCAACGGGAAGTGGTGATTAAATCACTGGGTGAATATCTGGGGAGCGTGCGCGGCATTGCCGGCTCGACGATCCTGGGCGACGGACGCGTGATCATGATCGTCGACGTCGCGGAAATGATGCGCCTCCATTCAACACGGTCGTAGGCGGCCGGAAGGACAAACGCGTGAGCAAGACGATCAATGTCATCGTCGTCGACGATTCCGCCTTTATGCGGAAGTCGCTTTCGATGATGCTCGAATCCGATCCGATGATCAAAGTGGTGGCCACCGCGCGCGATGGTCGCGAGGGGATCGAAAAGATCAAGGCGTTCAAGCCGGATCTCGTCACGATGGACATCGAGATGCCCGGAATGGACGGCTTGACCGCGCTCGGCATCATCATGAAAGAGATGCCGCTGCCGGTGCTGATGATCAGCTCACTGACGACCGAGGGAGCCCAGTCCACGCTGGAAGCATTGTCGCGCGGCGCAGTCGATTTCATTCCCAAGGAACTTTCGTACGTCTCGTTGGACATCGTCAAGATCAAGGAAGAACTGGTCACGAAGGTCAAGGAGATCGTGCAGAGCCGCTCGCTGACCTTCCGGCTTCAGCGTATCAGGAGCTCTGCGCAGGGCGTGCAGGGTGTTGGTCCCAAACCTCTCCCCGTTCAACAACATTTCGTCAAGAAGAGCGAACGCAAGGACTATCGCGCCGTCGTGGTCGGCATCTCGACCGGCGGTCCCATGGCTCTGTTGCAGACCATTCCGAAGATCCCCGCGGGTTTTCCCGTCGGCATCGCCGTGGTTCAGCACATGCCGCCGCATTTCACGAAGTCGATGGCAGACCGCCTCAACGGCTTGAGCGCGATCGAGGTGCACGAAGCGGTCGACGGCGAACCGCTCGAGCCGGCGACGGTTCTTATTGCGCCGGGGGGAAGACATATGACCTTCGAACGATCGGGGGGACAGGTGCGGGTCCGCGTTTCCGACGAGCCGAAAAACACGCTCTATCATCCCTCCGCTGATATCATGATCCAGTCCGCAGTCAATGTCGTCAATGCGCCAATGGTTGGACTGATCATGACCGGCATGGGGAAGGATGGCCTTGAAGGATTGCGGGACGTGAAGAAGAAGGGGGGATACATCATCGCGCAGGACGAGGAGACCTGCGTGGTCTATGGCATGCCGAAAGCCGTCGTCGAGGATGGCATTGCGGATGCGGTCGTACCGCTCAATGATATTCCCAAAACGCTTACGCAGGTCTTTGTCTAGAGGGCAACAATGTTGACGCCGCCTGATGATACGAATGGATTCCGCGATCTCGGATCGATCGACCGTGCTCATGTCGTAACGGGGATGACTCGCGGAAATATCATCCGACAGACAAGCATCGCCCAAACCCCCAAGGCTGATCCCGCCGCCACCGCGGAGCCGTCCCACTCCCACGCCCCCGAAGTCGTGATCCATCGGAATGGCGAATTGATCGAATCCATCGAGTTCATCTGCACGTGCGGTCAGCACGCCGTCGTGAACCTGGAGTATGATGACGAGTAGCGAACACCTGTCTCTCCTCAGCCACCTCCCCCCCCTCACCAAATCACCAAATCTCCGTTTTTTCTTCAAAATCACCACATTTCTGTTGTCCTCCCTCTGGCACTCGGGTTGAGTATAAGAAACCCGGAGAGAGCCAGATACATGAAACTGTTCGATTCTACGCGCATCCCGATTCTGAACAAGGCACTTGACGCCTATTCGGCGCGGCACAAGGTCATCGCGTCGAACATCGCCAACATCACGACGATCGGATATCGGGCGAAGGCTGTGACGTTTGATCAAGAGCTCTCCGGGGCAATGGAGCAGCCGCTGCTTCGGCCGGCGCTTACCAACGAGAAGCACATGATCGCAGGGGGTCTCCCTGATGGAAAAGAGCACGTGCAAGTGGTGGATGCGGCGTCGGCTGGCCTCAGTCCGATCGACCCGAACGACGGCGTTCCCAACAACGTGAACATCGACAACGAAATGGCCGAATTGGCCAAGAACCAGATACGATTCAAGTTCTCGTCCAAGCTTCTCGGCGAGACATTCCGCGGTCTGCAAAAAAGCATAAGAGGAATGGCATGAAGATCGATCGCCTCTTCGCAGGCTTGAACATCAGCGCTATGGGATTGAGCGCTCAGAGAAAGCGCATGGATGCGATCGCGACCAACATGGCGAACATTGAGACGACACGAACCGAGAACGGTGAACCGTATCGCCGCAAGGTTGTTGCCTTTGCCGCCACCACAGGGAAGACCTTTGGCGGGATTCTCCAGTCGATCGGCGGCCGCCTCGCCACGACGAACACCAGGCATTTTGAGACCGGCCTCGTCCCGGTCGGCACATCGAGCTCCACCCCCACGGGCGTCGAATCGCGCGAAAGCACGGACGACGCCCCCTTCCGTTTAACGTATGACCCCAGCCATCCCGACGCGGATGCGAACGGGTACGTGCGCATGCCCAACGTGAACGTCGTGACCGAGATGGTCGACATGATCTCGGCGACGCGGGCATACGAAGCGAACGTCACCGTCGTCAACGGGCAGAAGCAAATGTCGCGTGATGCGCTGGAGATCTGACCATGAATGTGCAGAACATCCGTATCGTTCCCCCCGCGCCGCAGCAGCCTTCGCAGTCGAACGGCGCGCCGGTCAAGCCCTTCGCTCCGTCGTTCGAGGCGGAACAAGCGCGCGCCGCAGGCAGGATGCCCGCGGAGACGTCGGGGGACGTGTTGACGCAGGACGAGAAGAATTTCTTTGAAGAACTGTTTCCATCGGCGGCGCAGCAGATCCGCGAGTATCACGCCTACGGGCGCGACGGTTCGCGGAACGCGGTGACCACCGGAACGGTCGTCGATCGGAGAGGATAGGGAGATGAAAATCAGTCAGGGACTGACGTTACTACCGAACGTCGATGCACCGGCCACGGGAAGCCAGATCAACAAGACGCTGAAGGAGACTAACCAATCCTTCGGACAAGTGTTGAACCAGGCGCTCTCGGACGTGAACAACCTCCAGCAAGAAGCAGGCAAAGCCGTTGACAGGATGGTCACCGGTGAAGCCTCCGATCTGCATGAAGTCATGGTCGCGGTGGAAAAAGCCCGCACCAGCTTCGACCTGCTGATGGAAGTTCGCAACAAGGCCATCGACGTGTATCGGGAATTGATGCGCATGCAGGTTTAGTCTATGGCTGATCCATACGGGTCGAACCAACTCTCGGTGTTCGTTCGACGGTTGTCTCCCGCCCAACGTCTCACGATCGGCGGAGTCGCGATCGGTTCCATCGTTCTGATCGTGCTTCTCGTCAGCGTGCTGAACCGTCCCTCGTATGGGACCCTGTTCAGCAATGTGAATCCCGAAGACGCGTCAAAGATCGTTGAGCGGCTCAAAGAGCAGAACATTCCCTATGTCCTCGAGGACGGGGGGAAAGCCATTCAAGTTCCCAAACAGCAGATCTACGACCTGCGTCTGACCTTTGCCGGTGAAGGGCTCCCGCATTCCAGCGTTATCGGATACGAGATCTTCGACCGGACCAACCTCGGCGTTTCCGATTTCGTCCAGAAGATCAACTACCGTCGCGCCCTCGAAGGAGAGCTTGCCCGCACGATCCTCCAGATCGATGAGGTCGAAGGCGCGCGCGTTCACATTGTGGTTCCCCAAAAGGCGTTGTTCAAAGAAGACGAAAAGCCTGCAACGGCTTCGGTCGTCCTCAAGTTGAAATCCAGCCGCCCTTTGAGCCGCCAGACGATCCAGGGCATACAGCACCTGATCTCGAGCAGTGTCGAAGGACTCGAAACGAACAACGTCAGCATCATTGATGCGCGCGGTTCGCTCCTGTCCGAAGGCGCAAAGCCGAATTCGCTGACCGCACTCACCTCGACGCAGTACGAACTCCAGCAGAAGGTCGACAACTACTTATCGCAGAAGGCGCAGACCCTGATGGACGGCGTCCTCGGCGCGGGGAACGCGATCGTGCAGGTAAACGCGGAACTGGACTTCCGGCAGGTTGAGCGGAATCTCGAGCAGTATGACCCGGACAACACCGTGGTCCGCAGCGAACAGACGACGGAAGAGCGGACCGTGATGAGCGATTCCGTGGCTCCGTCGACCCGCACAACCTCATTGACCAATTACGAAGTGAACAAGACGATGGAGCACATCGTCGAGAGCGTCGGCGCGATCAAGCGGCTTTCCATTGCGACGATGGTGAACGGGTCGCAGAAGACGGCCGAGCGTGACGGACAGACCGTCAGCGATTATGTGCCCCGGACGCAGGAAGAAATGACGCAGTTGGGTGATATCGTCAAGCGGGCCGTCGGTTTCAGCCAGCAACGGGGGGACGAGATCTCGGTGGTCAACATGCAGTTCGGCACGAACCTCCAGGAGGTCGATTTCGTCACGAAGGAAACGCCCCTGTCGATCGAGAGTCTTCCCGATTACGCGCCGAAAGTGGTCCTCATCATTGCGATGATCGTGGCCGTGCTGATCGTTCGCTCGCTGTTGGGGCGCGTGCGTGACCGCTCGGTCCCGGGAACGGATCTGGGCGTGTCCGAGTCGATACTGAACGGCAAGGCCGACCAATTGGGAGCGATACGCAGGACGATCTCGCTGCCGTCCCCTGAGGAAGAGATCTCCGAGGAGGTGTTGCTGCGGCAGGAGAAGCAGAAGCGGATCGGCGAATACATGCGCACGAAGCCTGATGACGCCGCCCGTCTTCTGAAAGTGTGGTTGGCCGAGGATTGATATGGCGAAGAAAGTACAGCTCACAAGCAAACAGAAGGCCGCGATGCTGATGTTGTCGCTCGACGTCGAGACGGCGACAAAGGTCATGCGCAAACTGACGCAGGAAGAGATCGAGGTGCTCACCCTCGAGATCGCGAACGTGAAGGGCGTGACGTCCAGCATCATCGAGACTGTCAATGATGAATTCCACCAGCTCATCGTCGCCCAGCAGTATGTGGTACAGGGCGGCTTGGACTACGCACAGCATCTGCTAGAACGGTCCCTCGGGTACGCGAAGGCTGTCGACATCCTGGAGAAGGTGAAGGTCCTTTCGCATGTGACGGGTTTCGATACGCTGAAGAAAGCCGATCCGCGTCAACTGGCCAGCTTCCTCCAGAAGGAACATCCGCAGACGATCGCCTTGATCGTTTCAAACCTGGCGTCCGAGCAGACGGCGATGGTTCTTTCCGAATTTCCCGGCGAACTGCGCAGTGACGTCGCGTATCGGATGGCGACCCTGGGCAAGGTTTCTCCGTCGCTCATCACCGAGATGGAGCATGTGCTGGAAGAAGTAGCCGAGACGGAGATCAGCCAGAGCATGAGCTCCCTGGGTGGCACGAAATCGATGGCCGGTGTGCTCAATAAATGCACGACGGCGGAAGCGAAGATGATCCTTGAGAGCATCGAAACGAAGGACCCGAATCTGGCGCAGGAGATCAAGCGGTTGATGTTCCTGTTCGAAGACCTCATCTTCGTCGACGATAAGGGGATCCAGCGAATCCTCCGCGAAGTGGACAAGAAGGACCTCGCGATGGCCCTCAAGGTCGCTGACGACAAGCTCCGTGACAAGATCTTCGGCAATATGTCCGAGCGCGCGCGCGAATTGCTGCAGGAAGAACTCCAGTTCATGGGCCCTGTGCGGCTCAAGGAAGTCGAAACCGCCCAAACGCGGATCGTCGAGATCGTCAAGCAGCTCGAGGACTCCGGCGAGATCGTGGTCGCGGGTCGTGGTGGCAAGGAGGAAGTGTTTGTCTAGAGTGGTCTCGATATCGAAACGTCTCACGAACGTAACCGTCGGCCGGCGCGAGAAACATCGAAGCCCGTTTCCCGACCTGCGTGATGTCGTTCTCGAGGAGGTTGCACCCCCGGCGGCCGCACTTGCGGCGTTTGGTGGACGGGAGCTCCCTCTTGTCGCGACGGAGGAAACGCCTGAAGCACTCTCCCGGATCGACGAAGAAACGCTGGCGCGAGTGGCGAATGAGCAGTTCCAGCGCGGGCTGAAAGAAGGTGAACGGCGCGGTCTCGACCAGGTGCGGGACGCCGTCGAGCGGGCGCTGACGCAGGAACGTGACGGCCGCAAGAACGACGCGGTGGCACGGCTCGATCATCTCACGGAAAGCCTCTCGCGTCAACTGCAACAGCTGCAGGTCAAGGCGGAAGAGGCAGTCGTGAAGCTTGCCTTGTCTATTGCCGAACAGATCGTGAAGCGGGAGGTGCGTCTCGATAACGCGATCATCATCCAGCAGATCCGCGAAGCCTTGCATCGCATCGTCGGCGTCGAGCACGTGAAAGTGCGCGTCCACCCGGACGATGAAGCGATGATTCGAGCGCATCGAACTGCGGTCATGACCGGCTCCGATACCTTGCGGGACCTTGTCATAGAGGCTGATCCCTCCATTGACCCCGGAGGGTGCATCGTTGAAAGTGATTCGGGAAATGTCGACGCCCGGTTGTCCACGCAAATGAAAAAGATCGAGTCGTTGTTCTTGGATCAGAACGTGGTATCGTGAAATGGAGACTCTCGTGACACGGCAGGAGGATCGAAATGTGACGGGATTGCCCCGGCATGGGGTGCTCGATCATCTCGACGCCATCGTCTCGCAAATGCGGAACACCGACCTGGTCAAGGTGAATGGACGGGTCACCCAGGTGATCGGGCTCGTGATCGAATCCATCGGTCCAAACTGCTCGCTGGGCGAAGTGTGCGTCGTCAAGGCGCGGAACGGCGATGACGTCTGCTATTCCGAGGTCGTGGGCTTCCGCAACAACCGCGTTCTCTCCATGGTCCTCGGCGATGCGAATGCGGTCAGCCCGGGAAGTGAGATCGTGGCGACCGGACGATCCCTTTCGGTGAACGTCGGCGCCGGCCTTCTTGGCCGCGTGATCGACGGGCTTGGACGCCCGATGGACGGCAAAGGGCCGATCAAGCCGGAAGAAGTGCGGTCGATCTACAATACGCCGCCGAGCCCGATGGAGCGGAAGCGCATCGCGGAGCCGATCGTGACCGGCATTCGCTCGATCGATTCTCTGCTCACCTGCGGCAAAGGGCAGCGCATCGGTATCTTCGCGGGTTCCGGGGTTGGCAAGAGTGTGATGCTCGGGATGATCGCGCGCGATTCCAACGCGGATGTGTATGTCATCGCCCTCGTCGGCGAACGAGGACGCGAGGTGGGTGAGTTTCTGGACCGGGAATTGGGAGAAGAAGGACTGCGGCGGTCCGTGGTGGTCGTAGCAACCAGCGATCAGGCGGCGCTTATCCGCATCAAGGCGGGGTTCATGGCGACGAGCATCGCCGAGTTCTTCCGCGACCAAGGGAAAGATGTGATGTTGATGATGGACTCTGTGACGCGGTTGGCGATGGCTCAGCGCGAAGTGGGGCTTGCCATCGGTGAACCGCCGACGACCAAGGGATATACGCCGTCGGTCTTTGCGATGCTGCCGAAACTTCTTGAGCGTACCGGCATGGGGCGGGTCGGAAGCATCACGGCGATGTACACGGTGCTTGTCGAAGGGGATGACATGACCGAACCGGTCGCGGATGCGGTGCGGTCCATCCTGGATGGCCACATCGTCCTGGCTCGCCGGCTGGCATCTTCCGGACACTATCCAGCGGTCGATGTGCTGGAAAGCGTGAGCCGCGTGATGTCCGCGATCACGACGGATGACCATCGGCGTGCGGCGCAACGCGTGCTTGACATGCTTGCGACCTATCGCGAAGCAGAAGACCTGATCAACATCGGCGCGTACGTGCGCGGGAGCAATCCGCGCATCGATCGCTCGGTCAAGAACATCGAAGCGATCCGCAGTTTCCTCCGGCAACGTCCGGATGAACATGCAGGATATCAGGAAAGCCTTGAACGGCTGCTGCAACTGTCGAGTGTAGAATGAGCGGAGGACTCATGAAAGTCGGCGATTCACGGTTTGGCACGCTCTTGCGCGTCAAGTCGATCCAAGAGCGGAAGACCCAGCAAGAGCTGGTCGAGATCCAGAACAAGAAGGACGAGGAACGGCAGACCCTGTCGCAGCTGCAGGAGCGTCGTGAGGGAGAGATCGCGGAGGCGGTCCGGAAATCGCGTATGCGGGCGACGGACCTTCAATCGAGCCGGGCATTTCTGACGCGCCTGTCGAAGGAGATCGGTGAGCAGGAGAACAAGATCGAGGAGATCCAGGTGAAAGAGGATGAAAAACGGGAGGAACTCGTTGAACGCTCGCGTTCGAAGCACATGGTCGAGGATCTCGAAGAAAAGTATCAAACGCAGGTTCTGCGTGAGGCGGAACGAAAAGAACAACGGTTGATCGATGTGCTCGCCCAGCGCGTGAAGCTCGAGGTGTAAGCAATGAAACAGATCCTTCCGTTCGTCGCTGTGTTGTTCGGTACCCTTGTGCTCGCGGTGGCGCTGAACGTCGGTCTGATGTATCTCAGCCCCGGCCTCTTCGGCGGAGGAGACTCGCCGCTCGGCGCGGTGGATTCCCTCCATGCAGCCGTGCCCGATTCAGCGAATCCCGTCGGAACAGATTCGACGATGACAGCCCGGGATAGTGCGTCGGTCCTCACCGTGACAAACGCGACTACCGGAGAGGTTCTGCTCGATTCGCTGGCGCAGTTGCGCGAATTGGTCGCCTTCGAAATGGCGCGGTCGCGCGAGTTGG
>Ga0105099_10000763_pt1 | contig 21379 bp, 16 predicted proteins | sample PPLLak3cmMay2015_2_FD_79138 | JGI IMG/M metagenome (GOLD analysis project Ga0105099, IMG submission 79138) | Freshwater sediment microbial communities from Prairie Pothole Lake near Jamestown, North Dakota, USA - PPLs Lake P8 Core (1) Depth... | ecosystem: Environmental > Aquatic > Freshwater >... | reverse complement strand
GAATCGGGTGTTTACGAGGTAAACGAGAGCATGAGGGAGGATATCAAGAACTGCATTATGGGTGAACACGCTAGCAATTTAGGAGCCCTTATCGCTGATGATATTGCCAAATCGATTCCCAATGCCCGTGCATTCATTGCCGATCCCGTGGTTGTTGATGAGCTGGAGGATGTTGCACGTATTGCAGGTCATCCACGCTTTAAACGCATTTCTATTTTTCATGCTTTGAACCAAAAAGCCATTGCTCGCATTTATGCCAAAACTCTCGATAAAAAGTATGAGGAGCTGAACCTTATCATCGCTCACCTGGGTGGTGGCATATCGGTTGGTGCTCATCGATCGGGAAGGGTAATCGATGTTAATAATGCGCTCGACGGCGATGGCCCATTCTCCCCAGAGCGTTCGGGCTCTCTACCTGCAGGTCAAATTGCAAAGCTTTGTTTTAGCGGAGAATTCACTTACGATCAGATCCGGAAAATGATTACCGGTCAGGGTGGATTGGTTGCTCATGCCGGTACGAACGATGCCTACGAGGTGGAGATGAAAGCAAAGGCTGGTGATGCCAAAGCAAGGCTACTGCAAGATGCTATGGCTTACAATATAGCCAAATCAATGGGTGCTATGGCAGCTGTATTAAAGGGTAGGGTTGATGCAATTATTCTTACTGGAGGTATTGCTCATAATGCCGATTTAGTGGATTACATAAAAGAAATGGTTGGTTTTATTGCACCTGTTATTGTGTATCCAGGTGAGGATGAAATGCAGGCATTGGCAATGAATGGGCTAATGGTGCTGAGAGGAGAGGTTCAGGCAAAAAAATATAGCTAGCAAAAAAAAGATTGAACACAGAGGCATAGAGAATTTGTGCCTCTGTTTTTTTTGATGCCAAAAATGATGATTCGGGGTTTCTGATTAATGTTTCTCTGTGTCCCTGTGCCTCTGAGTTGATTGTTTCTATGGGGTTGAAACCGTTACAGGTATAATCTTACCGTTAAAGAATTTATACTTATTCAAAGCGAAGTCAGCAATGAATTCAGCTATATCAGAGGCATTAAAAGGCGCATCGTAGCCTGGGAAGGCTTCACGAAGCATTTCTGTATCGGTTGCGCCAATGGCCAGACAGTTAAACGATAATCCACTACCCTTGTACTCTTCGGCTAAACATTCGGTAAGCGATGCTAAACCTGCCTTCGCAGCGGAGTAAATAGCTAGACCAGGAAATTTCTGACTTCCCTGAAATCCTCCCATGCTGCTAATATTTACCACATGGCAAGGTTTCTTCATAAGGGGTATTATACTTTGGATTAGATGTACAGGGGCTGAGAGATTTAACTGGATCATCCTGCTAATATCGCTGCTTGATAGCTTTTCAAAGGGTTTATTAATAAGTAAACCTGCATTGTTGATTAAAACATCAACCTCGTTAAAGTGATTCTTAATCTCCTTTATCAGCGATTCGTAAGAATCCAATTTCTCTAAATCGAAAACAACGGGGTAAAGATGTGCTTGAATATTCTCACGAATACAAGCGCTCTTTAGATTCTTCAACCTCTCCTCGGTTCTAGCAATGGCTATAATATTATTGTCGCCTAAAGCTGCGCATTTCCTTGCTACCTCAAACCCTATTCCTTTTGATGCTCCTGTAATTATGATATTCATATAACTATCTTTTATACATAACAAAGATAATGGTAGAGATAATAACTTGTTGATATAGATAAAAGAATTATTCATTTTGCGCCTAGATTTTAAAATGATTACTCAACCCTTATGCATAAGAAATTAGTATGGCTTTACCAATCTTCTGTGCCTACCCTGCCTACCGGCAGTCGGCATGCAAGCGACAGACAGGCATTGTTCTACCATTCCAATATATTTTGTCAATAGCTTTGAATGGGGCATAATTTTTGTCAAATTTACTAGGTCAAAAATGCTAAGGTTATGAAGAAAAGAATTGCCATTAAATCATTGGTTGTGCTGTGTGTGGTGCTGTTGAGTGTTGGTGCCGCTGCACAAAGCCGTGTGAAAGAGACCAAGAAATTTTCTGATAAGATATTCTATGGTGGAAGTATAGGGCTACTATTCGGAACTGTTACCCGTGTGGATATTCTACCTCAGGTTGGAGTTTGGGTTATACCCCAATGGGCTGTTGGTGTTGGGGGTAGATATACCTATAGGAAAGGAAGCTATGGAATCGTTGGCGAGGATACGAAGCCCTTGAAAAGTCATATATGGGGGGTTTCGGGCTTTACGCAGATAGTGCCTTTCCCCGATTTAGACAAGGCATTCAGGATAGGAATTCATGGGGGACTCATTTTTCAGGCGGAATGGGAGGGGCTTTACCTCGATAAGAGGATAGGCAACCTCTCAACAACCGATGAGAATGGAAAGGGGTGGGTGCATTTAGTCCTTGTGGGGGTAGGATACCGATTCCCCCTAGGCGATAAAGCGGCTTTAAATCTATTAGCCATGTGGAACCTAACGGATAGCCCTTATTCTCCCTATTCGTCGAACCCCATGTTGCGAATTAGCATCAACTTTTAGCTTGAACAGCAATAATATACGAAAAAGGCTTCGGTAATCCGAAGCCTTTCTCTTTTATGTATAGAATAACTCGTTTATTCTAACACATTAACATTTGTAGCCTGTGGGCCACGTTTGCCTTGTGTGATTTCGAAAGTTACTGCTTGACCTTCATCAAGACGTTTGAAACCATCTTTTGCAATGCCTGTGTAATGTACAAAAACATCGTTACCTTCTTCAGTTTGAATAAAGCCAAATCCTTTAGCTGCATCAAACCATTTTACTTTACCGTTCATGTTAATAGATTGTAAAAATTGTAAATTAAAAAAAATTATCGGTGCAAAGGTGCGTATATTACTTGATTCTGCAAGCAGTTGGAAGGTAATTTTTTTAGATAATCAAAATATATTTTTTATTCAATTTTATAATTAAATGATATACAGTGTTATATAAATTAAATAAGTTCGGTAAAACATTAAAGTAATTGTTTTGTTATAATAAAATAAACCCCTTTCTTTGACGAAATTTTTTAGAAATCAATTAAAACACAATACATGTTAATTTCAAACGATAAAGTTGTATCATTAAGCTATACGCTTAAGGTAAATAATGAGATGGTTGATAATGCTGTTGCTGAGCATCCTCTGGTGTTCATCTATGGTCGTGGTCAACTATTACCTCTTTTTGAGGAGAAGATAAAAGGGCTAAAGATTGGCGATTCGTTCGAGTTTATGGTATCCTGCGATGAAGGCTATGGACAAGTAAACGAAATGGCTGTTGTAGAGCTACCCAAAGATATTTTTAAAATTGATGGCGAAGTTCCTTCCGATCTGTTAGAGGTAGGTAAGACCCTTCCTATGAGAGATAATGAAGGAAATGCTCTTAATGGTGTTATCCTTGACATCAAAGACGAGGTAGTTGTTATGGACTTTAACCATCCGCTTGCAGGTCAAGACCTACATTTTAATGGAAAGGTGGAAGATATTCGCGATGCTTCTGCCGAAGAGCTTAGCCATGGTCATATACACGGTAATAGCGGCTGCGGTGATAGCTGTGGGGATGGTTGTGGGGAAGGCTGTGGGGATGAACAGTTCGGTAAAGAGGAGAGCGGATGTGGTTGTGGATGTGGTTGTAACTAATAGATTATCATCTTAATATGAAAAAGGGTTAAAGTCGTTTTAACCCTTTTTCTTTTCTTTACACCCTTAAATGTTACATTTTTCTTTTTATTACGTAGAAAAGAAAGTAAATGTTTTTATTACATTTGCATAAGTAAAATAAATAAAGATGAAAAACACATATTCTAAACTATTGATATTAGTTATTTTAACTTGTTCAACAGTTATTTTTGGTTGTAAAAAGGATGATGAAACTGAAAAGAATCAAATTACTTTTGATTCTAACAAATATAGCCTAAGTAAAGGGTATCAATCGCTTGTGAGTACAATAAATCATAATTTTCCGAAATCAAGTGTATATGAGTTTGATTTAATGCTTACAGGTTCAGGATTATCATACGATTCTGATAAAAAAAGTTTTTCTGGACAAGGGGATTATCTCTTTTTAAAATTGTATTCTTTAGCTTCTGAGTCCTTAACTGAGGGTTTATATACTTTCGACAGATTCTCTTCTAGGGATTCATTAACCATTAATTATGGAGTTGTTGGTATTGATGCTGTTTTTGCTTTTTATTTGTCTGACAGCGAAGTTATTATTTCTAGTGGTGTAGTTGAGGTTAAAAAAACGGGGGATGTATATCAAATAGATTTTGATCTTTATACCGATGAAAATCAACAAATAGTTGGCTCTTATTCAGGCACATTAGATAATTTTATTTTAGAGAATGAAAATGGCCTTTATAATAATCTTAATTTCCAATCAACTAATTATCCTTTAAATTATGGTACCCTTGATCTTATAGATGAAGCAAGTTATAACCCATTAACATATGAGTATGATCTATTCCTAACAGGATCAGGATTCACTTATGATTTAGATTTTGGTGAATTAGTAGGAAAAGGTAATCTAATCGGGCTAAAAATATTTTCAACCAGTCCAGATAGCCTAAAAACAGGCACTTATGTATTTGATGAAATAATTACAATGGCTCCTTTTACATTTATATTTGCAGCTGTTGGAATTGATTACGATTTATCATCTGATTCAGAAGAAGGGCTCTTTATTATTAAATCTGGGACTATTAAAATTTCTAGAATTAAAAACAAATACGTTATTATTTTTGATGTAATTACGTCATCAGATATTCAAGCTAAAGGTCAATATTATGGAGTTCTTGATTACCATAATTATTTCTCTAAAAGAAAATCTATGCACTATCCTTTTCCATTTAATGTTCATTAATGGATATTTCCTATAATCTGAATGCCAATTGATTATGGTAGTTTAAGTTATTGTTGGAATATAAGTGTATTGTATATTAATTACTAAGGTTATTACTAAAAACGGTTTAAGTTGTTTTCCTTTTTGAAATAAAATTACTTCCCCAATAACCCCAATATCCCATTAATAACGGCTAATGGGTGAACTGGATTGCCTGATATATAAAGATCGGGTTTGTATCTATCAATAAACGACCTGTCAAGGGCAGGGGAGTTGGCAAAAATACCACCGCTAATAGCATCAACTCCTGCAAGAATAATAATCTTTGGTTCTGGAATAGCATCATAGGTAATTTGTAAAGCAGCAGCCATATTCTGGCTTATAGGGCCAGTAATAACCACACCATCGGCGTGACGGGGTGAGGCAACGAATTCAACCCCAAATCTAACCATATCGAACTGAACATTACCGCTGGCATTCAGCTCCAACTCGCAGCTGTTATCGCCTGCAGCCGATACCTGGCGGAGTTTTAACGAACCGCTAAAGAACTTCCTGATTTCGGGTCTGATTAGGCTTTCATTAATGGTTATAGGTTTATCTTCTCCCTCGGTAACGATAAGCCCTTCAAGGGTGTTCGATGATAGTTTATAGTCTTTCGTAAATTTTATTTTGTCAGGGAATTTCAGGGCACACTCCCCGCAGAAATTGCATTTTCCAAGGTTTAAGCGTACAGGATTAGTATCGATAGCTCCTAAAGGACAAACTGATTTTATCGCTTGTTCATCAACCGGAAGAGTTGATATTACAGGTCTTCCTCTGAATATTCCAGGAACTTCAACAGTTTTTACGTTTGGGATGAACTGTTTACCTTGGTGGTATAGTATTTTAATATTGTCGAACATAGGAGGAGTTTCTTTATAATTAGTTTCTTTTGTCAATCAATTTTTAATTTGGAATACTGGAATGTTGGAATATTGGAAGAGCGCATAAACCTTCATCGTTCCAATATTCCATCATTCCATCTTTCCATCTTTCCATTTCGTTTATTCATAAAAATAACCATAGTTATAATAATTGTATAGAGCCTCCTACAAGTCATGCCCACAGTACGAGAGATTAAAGCTCTTATTGCAAATCGGAAAATCGGATATCTCATTATTCCTAACCGACTGCGCTAACGCAAGCCAATTATGGAAGGACGGGTCTTTAATCTTGTAAAGAGCAAGTTCGCCCTTGTTATTGGTTATTGCGCAATGACAAATCTCACCACGCCAACCCTCAACAAGCGATAATGCAAACATCTCAGGTCTTGGTTTTAGTTCAGGCTCCGAAAGGCTTGTAAACGCTGGAATATCATTGATTAAAGCCTTAACATAGCCAATTGATTGCTTTACCTCTTCTTTCCTTATCTGCGCCCTAGAATAGACATCACCATGGTTCTTGATAATTGGCTCATGGTTAATGGTTGAGTATAAATTATGAGGGTGCGATAGCCTAATATCTCTATTTAGACCGCTCATACGTGCTGCCATTCCAACGGTTCCAATCAGCTTAACCTCCTCATGCGTTACAACGCCTGTTCTCTCGAAACGGGAGAGTGCGCTTGGCAGCTTGAATAGTTTGGTAATCATCTCGTTGAAATCGGGTTCATACGCTACAAAAACCTCATTTAGGCGCTTTGCATGATACTCGGTATAAGGGAAATTGGTTTTGCCAACCCTGATTAAACTCTTTGCCAAACGATTTCCGCACCATTCCTGCATGTAGTTGATAATAGGAGTCCTTAATCGCCCGAAAACAGAACTGCCCAGCTGATAGGCTATATCAGTACACATTGCGCTTAAATCGCCTGTGTGGATGGCAATCCGTTCTAATTCCAATGCTAGAGTACGAGTAAATTGTAAATCTTTATCGGCTTGATAATCTGAAAGGCTCTCCCAAAGGTTTGCAAAGGCGGTTGTATGCCCAACGGTTGTATCGCCTACAATACTCTCGGCTAGGATGGTTCGTTCTAACAAACTCTTCTTTTGAAGAAATAATTGCTCAACTCCTCGATGCTGATAACCTAGCTGAATCTCGAGGTGCATGATTTGTTCACCGTTGCAGATAAATCGGAAGTGCCCCGGCTCAATGATTCCGGCATGAACAGGACCAACGCCAACCTCATGTAGCTCCTCGCTATCAACACCATAGAAAGGGTAGTTGTCCATAATCTTGGATTTTTCAATCCTGTTATGAGCGTATCTCACAGGCTTAAACCAAGGATGGTCGGTATATTTTATCCCAAAATTCTCGTTGATTTCGCGTTCAAATTTCTCAAATGCAAAGTTGTGCTTCGCAAATGAGTTTAATGTAGCACCTTTATTTATCATGCACGATGAAACATAGATTAGATGCATCGAATCATCGGCAATACAGCAGAATAGCTTCACTGATTCCCCTATTCCATACCCGAAGTAGTTTACACAATGCCTATCATCTCTATCTTTTAGCAATCCAATATTTGATTCTAAAAAGGTATGATAGGATTGCTCCGGAATATCCTTTACGGGGATAGATTGATTATTTCTAATGGCAACGTTGTAGTTCATAATCAATAAGGTAAAAGTTTAACAGCATCTTGTATCATCTGAACGAATAGTGCTGGCGGGTTATAGGCAACATAAACAGCCAAAGCCAATAGAGCATACTGCGAGAATGATTCCCAAGGGTTGATTTTAGGTATCCTCGATTCGTCAATCTCTAAGGGTGGTGTGAATAGCAGCTTAAATATATTGGAACCAAATCCCCAAATAATCATGGTTAGGAGGATTAATACTATAAATAGAATAATTATTCGATGCGCCTCAAATAGGGATTGGAATATCATAAACTCACTGACAAACAGTCCCGATGGGGGCATTGCTGTAGCAGAGATAAACCCCAGTAGTAGAACGATTGCACCCGCCTTGTTGTATTTAAAGTAATTCCCAACATCGTATATGCTCTTGCTTTGATAGATTCTGTAAATCTGATTGAAATGGAAGAATAGACTTGGTTTTACAAAGGCATGAAGAATTACATGAAGGATTGCAGCGTAAACACCAATTCCACCTGCTGCTAATCCAAGCATTACAAGGCCCATATGCTCAATGCCTGAGTAGGCAAACATACGCTTGATATTCTTGATTCGGGTCATGTAAACGGTAGCAACAAAAATGGAAAGGACTGCTGCAATTAGGATTATGGTATTCGCCCAGTCTTTAATTTCGGTGTGGGCTACAATAGCATAGAATCTGTAAATGCCAATAAAGCCAAGGTTCATCAAAACGCTTGATAGTAATGCACCCGCTGGTGCAGGGGCTTTATCCTTGGCGTCGATACCCGCTGTGTACATGGGAACTAAGCCCAACTTGGCAGTAAAACCGGTAAAGATGAACAGGAATGCAAGTTTCAACCAGAATGGGTTTAGCTGTGCATAGTTTTCCTGCAAAGCATCAAACGATAAATCATCAACTCCTGCTTGCTTTAGCGATAGGCTAAGGAATAGTATTCCTATGAACACAAAGGTAATACTAATGGCACATATAAAAACATACTTCCATGCACCCTCAAGCGCTTGTGGGGTGCGATGATGGTATATTAAAACCGAAGCACTTAGCGTTGTTATCTCAACGAATATCCATGTTACAGCAATATGGTTTGATAGGTATGCAACCCCTGTTGCGGTTAGCAACAAAGTCATAGCAGAGAAGAATAGCGCTCTCGATTTTCGCGACTCGTTGTGCGTGGCAATGTACCTGTATCCATGAAAAAGGGCAGGGATTGCAACAATGCTAAGCGTTACAAGTAATAGGACTCCAAGGGAATCGCTCTTGAAGAAACCCAACTCAAGCTCATTAGGGCAATTGAATTGGTAGATGGTAAATATCCATAGCAAAATCCCGTAGGAAACAACCAAAGTATAGTTTACCTTCTTGTTTCGGTTAAAGAAGAGCCAAACGCTTATTAAAATTGCTAATGGTAGAAAGATTGTTATCATGGTTTTAACTATTGGCGAGTTTTGGGTTAGGTTGTTGTTTTGTAGATAAATCCATTTGGAATGATGGAATGGTGGAAAGATGCCTGCCTGCCGGTAGACAGGGAATTATGAAACCGAGTTTGTGAGCCGAACGTTTGAGTTCGGCAAAGCCAAGAATGGAAATATGCAATGATAAAGGTTTATGCGCTCTTCCAACATTCCAATATTCCAATATTCCAATTTCAATAATACTTTGCATTTTAATCACTCATTTTATCAAATACTTAACTTTAAGACAGATCCTGATAGAATCAAAAAGCTGCATAGCAGCGACGCTATTTGTAGAACAAAAGTTAGGGCTAACACCAAAGCCGCATTGCGGCGACCTATTCTTCTTCTATCCATTCAAATAAGTATTTTTCATCAAAATCAATTTCAAATTTTTTCAGAAATTCGAGATATTCTTCTTTAAATGTCCGCTTCTTATGATGCTCCTGTTGATTTAATATATACTTGATAACATCATCGATTTGTGAACGGGAATAAGAAAAGACACCATAACCACGCTGCCATTCAAATTTTCCTCTTATCCAGGCTTTATCATTGATGAACTTGGATGATATTGATTTTACCTCTTCCATAAAATCAGACATCGACATCGTTGTTCCAAAACCAACAAGCAAATGCAGGTGGTCAGGCATATTATTTATCGCGAGTAATTTTTGTTTTCTGTTCTGGATTATTCCCGTAATATATTTTTGCAGTTCATCGTTATGTTTTTGTGGTATAAGGTTGCCTCTGCCTTTGACGGCAAAAATATATTGGAGGTATACCTGACTGTACGTGTTGGCCATATTGATGTTTTTCTATAGGTCGCCGCTATGCGGCTAATGATTTCTATTCATGTTGTTTTCTACAAATAGGTCGCCACTACGCGGCTTTCATATGTTGTTTACATTGTTTTTCTCTACTACAAATAGATCGCAGCGATGCTGCTTATATTTACTTATTATGCTAATTCTACAAATAGATCACCGCTATGCGGCTTTTAATTTGTTGCTTTACAAATCGTTATCTACAAATAGGTCACCGCTATGCGGCTTTCATATGTTGTTTTCATCGCTTTTATCTACAAATAGGTCGCCGCGATGCGGCTTTCAAATTGTTATTTATCATGCTATCTTCTATGAATAGGTTGCCGCTATGCGGCTATTATTCTACTATTCCACTTAATTTTTATCTACAAATAGGTTGTCGCACCGTTACTTATAAGAGCAGCATCGCTGCGAACTATTTGTAGCATAGATAATTCCGCTTTAACATTAAGCAGCATCGCTGCGACCTATTGAATTTTAATTTTTTCTCGGCTCTAATTATGTTAAATTTATAATAATTGTATAACATGCTTTAATTAATTCAACCCTTTCAAAATCCTATTCGCTTAATCCTTCAAATTCCTCAGCTGGTTCACATCTGGGTCTTTGAGCACATCGCCAATCTTATTAAAGAAAACACCGAGAATGAACACGCTGGCAAAAATATCGAGCATAATGCCAAGGTTCACAAGCATCGGCATCTCGTTACCAACTGCAAGGGAAAGGATAAATACCCCGTTTTCAATCACCAAATAGCCCATTACGTGAGTGATAATCTTTCGTCGAGTTGATATGATATAAAGACCTGTAAACAGCGTTGAAAGGGCAACAATAAAGAACGTTTTATCTAAATTGGTATCGTGTATTGAATTGGATAGGATAATCGTAATTACTAAGATTAGCGTGATAATAATCAATGTGATGAAGTTCGGAATGAAAGGCTCTGCAACACGGGTAATCCCATTCTTTTTAATTACATAGTTTAGGAATATTGGTACGGCCAACGCTTTAAAAATTATCGTTTCGAGTAGGATAAATACTAGGTTGGCAACATTGATTTGGCTTAATGCCAAAAATGTTACTCCGAATAGCAGAAACCCTTGGAATACAAGTATCCTGATATAGGTTGTTAGCCGGTTTGCAATACCAATGTAGAGCAAAGTCATGGCGAATGTGATAAGTAGTATATCGGTCATATCTTATAAAATAATCATCATTTAGCAAATCTTTCAAGCAACAACAGAACGCCAAAGAATATCAGGAGCGATACTGATGTTAAAATAAATATAAACTGAGGGTTATGGCTCATTCTGAAACGTGCCATAAACGATTCGAAGATTCCTACGGCAATGGCAAAGCTAATCTGAACGACGAAGAATATGGGAATAGTGTACATTAACGATAGGTCGCCAATGAAAAAGTTCGATATTATTGCCCCGTACATCGCAAACTTTAGGTTTGTAGCATGCAGAATCAACCCTAAATCAAAGCCGCTATTATCGAGTATCATTACCTCATGAATCATGGTCAATTCAAGGTGCGTTTTAGGGTCATCGATTGGCATTCGGCTATTCTCAATCATGGCGATGATTACAAAAACAAAGGTTGCCAAAATACCGAGCATGTATGAAATATGTGAGCCATAATGCAGGGTTGAGAAGATTCCATGAAATGAGGTTTGACCCGTTAGCAGCGCGAATGACCCCATAAGAATAAAGAACGCTGGTTCGGCGAGCATCGAGAAGAGCGATTCACGGCTTGCACCCATTCCCTCGAAGCTGCTTCCCGTATCGAGCGCAGAGATTATCATAAAGAACTTCCCAAATGCCAATAGGTATGCGAAAAGAATAAAATCGCCCTGAAAGGATATTACCCCCAGATAATTTCCAAGCGGAACGCAAAGAATAGCCATTAGTATTGAAGCGAAGTAGAAGCTAGGTGCTATCTGGAAGATAATGCTGGTTGTTCGGCTGTAAACCGAACCCTTTTTAAAAAGCTTGACGATATCCTTCATCGGCTGAAAGATACCTGGACCTTTTCTCCCCGATGCAATGCTCTTGGTTCGAATTATAATTCCTGTAAAAAACAGGCTTGTTGCAATTATCAGAATTAGGCTAACCATAGTTATAGATGGTTTAAAAATTTAATCAATACTAAAATCTTCTGGTATATCTCTGGAATAAGAATAATCAGTGTTATAAAGATGAATCCATAGAGAATATAGGCTTGAACATTCCCGCTTTGTAAGAATGTAAATCGCGATAGTATTCTTCGGAGAATTCCAATTGGCTTATCAATTAAAATATGTTCAACCTTGTCGTAGGGGTGCGTTTCGTGATGAACAGGAGCTGGAAAAATACCAACAGCTTCCGATTTGAATTTGCGAACCCTGAGGAAAGGCTCAATAATCTTGCGATAGGTTCGAATGTAGGAGCTAGCTGTATATTGCATTTTTACCGCAGAGCCCGTAAATCCGCATCCCCAAGTGGTTGATAAAAGTGCTGGTTTATTGCGAGTGAAAAATCTTCGTAAAAAGTACATAATCGCTACAAATGCAATAAATACAGCAGAATAAACACCAATTAGCGATGAGGTTTTAATAACAGAATCAAAAGCTTCGACGCTTGCAGGGTTTGTGCTGATTGAGAATTGACCAACAGGCAACGAGATAACCCGAATAAACAGGGTTGGTAGAATTCCAATCGCCAATATTAAGCCAACAATAGTATAAAGAGGATAGACCGTAGTTTTTTTGTCCTCTTCAACCTTTTCAATATTGATATGCCTTGGTGTTCCTAAAAATACAATGCTGAAAGCCTTTGTAAAGCATATCATTGCTAATCCACCAATTAGCACTAAGCCGAGAATTGCGAATAGCATCAGTGCGGTAAATGAAAAATCAACGCCATTCAGACTCTTGAACATTCCAAGGTAAATAAGGAATTCCGAAACGAATCCGTTGAAAGGAGGGAGGCCGCAAATTGCTAATGATCCGACAAGGAAAAGAACTGCCGTATGAGGCATCTTCTTTATTAATCCACCCAACGACTCAATGTTTACGGTATGCGCATGTTGATAGACGTTGCCAGCGCTATAGAAGAGCAAAGACTTAAATAGCGAGTGATTCAGGGTATGTAGCAACGCTCCGCCAAAACCGAGCAGTATCAGTAGATGGTTATGGTATCCAATTCCCAAGCAGCCTAAACCTATCCCAATTCCTATAATCCCAATATTCTCGATGCTATGATACGCCAATAGCTTCTTCAGATTATGCTGAATAATGGCCAGCATCACCCCGTAAACGCCTGTAATCACTGAGGTTATTAGTATTAGGTATCCAATGGTTACAAAGTTGGTTTCTATCAGTAGGATCATCCTTAGGATGCCATAAATACCAATCTTGATAATTACCCCCGACATTACCCCCGAGATGTGCGCAGGCGCAGCAGGATGAGCCAATGGCAGCCATGTGTGAAACGGTACAAAACCCGACTTGATGGCAAATCCAAAGAAGAAAAAAGTGAATAATCCTATTCCGATTAATGCGGGTGAAGTGCTGGTAAATTGGGTAATTCCATTGAAATCAAAAGTGCCTGTCTGTATCTTAGCCCACATAGAACCTATGGTTAAAAACAGAATACAAACATGCGATTGAATCAGAAAATTGATACCCGCCCTCAGCGTCTCCTTCTTATTATGCTCGAATATGATTAGGATAAACGATGCAAGTGCCATTATCTCCCAAGCAACTAAAAATAACAAGCTATTCTGTACCATGCAGATATCAATAAGCATAGTAAATGCTAGAATATATGAAATAGCATGAAGCGCAAGGTTGGCTTTTTGGTCGCTATACTTTTTCATATACTGAATGCCGTAGATAGCACCCGTAAGAAATGTAAAGCTGATGATTATTATAAACCAAGCCGAGAGATAATCGACCCGAATAGGGATAGCACCTGTGATGAATGAGCCCGTATAGCTGTAATCGATTGGATTTCCCGATAGAACGGAGTATGCAATGATTGAAGCGATTGCAACCTGAATGCCAATGGTCGTTAACGCAATGATTCCATTCCCCTTTACCTTTAGGAAAGGGATTAGAATAATTGCCACCAGCGCAATAAGGTTGAATATTTCAATCAAAGTGCTCATATCCAATTAAATATTGTGCATAGGAATATTAGTAATATAAATAGTATTCCATATAATACGTAAGCCTGAATCTTCCCATTCTGAATAAACTGAAAGTAGTTCATCGAGTGGTTAATGCCCCTTGTAAGCGGACTAATCACGTAATGCTCAAGCAAATCGAAGTAGTACGACGAAAAGGTTCGTTTCTTGGGGAAAATATCGGTTTTGCTAATCTTATTGTAGTTTTTCTTCTCAATGGTTAAAAAGCTAAGTATATCGGCAAAGCTCCGGGTGAATGATAACCCTGTATATTGTGCTTTTGGGATTGAGCCTGTATATCCGCAACCCCAGGTGCTATTGACGCTTGTAGGGCGTTTATGCGATAGTAGCCACCTTAATGTGAATACAGAGGCTAGAATAATGATAAACAGTAGGCTAATCAACCCAATGATTGAGATTGTAGTAATCATCGGTATTTCAATTGGAGTACCGATAAATGCCGATGGAAATAGTGCTGTAACTATCTTAAATAGAGAGGTGAAATAGAAACTCGGAAAGATAGCGATTGAGAGCATCACAGCGATGATAATGAATTGAGGTATTCGCATGATTAGGCTAACCTCTTTGGGGCTATGCTCTTGCGCTTGTCGTGGCGAGCCAGTAAATATCACCCCGAACGATTTTGTAAAGGTAAAAAGCGACATTCCCCCAACAATGGCAAGCCCTGCAATGGATAGAACGAAGAGGATAAGCTGCGATAGATTCCCAATCGTTAATCCCTTAACCAATCCGCTGTAGATGATAAACTCCGAGATAAACCCGTTGAATGGCGGTAATCCGCCAATGGCAAGCGCTCCGATAAGGAAGAATATGGCTGTTTGGGGCATCTTCTTAATCAGTCCACCCAACCTATCCATATTGCGGGTGTGCGTCTGCTGATAGATACTTCCTGCCGAGAAGAACAGCAGCGATTTGAAAAGCGAGTGGTTCAGCGTATGAAGCAGCGCACCGCTAAATCCTAATATTATTAAGGGTTTATTCTCAAATCCAATGCCCATCAATCCTAAACCGATACCAATACCAATTATACCAATATTCTCGATGGTGCAGTAGGCAAGCATTCGCTTGTAGTCGTACTTTACAGCGGCGTTGGCAATGCCATAAATGGCCGTAATAACCGACACGGCAAGAATCACCTCACCGATTATAATAAGATCAGATTGAATGTTCGAAAGCACCCTTAAAATCCCGTATATACCCAGTTTAACGATTACCCCCGACATAATCCCCGATACATGCGATGGTGCAGCGGGGTGGGCGTGGGGCAACCATGAATGAAAGGGGATAAAACCTGCTTTAATGGCAAACCCTGCAAGTAGCAGAACGAGCAGCCAAAAACTTCCATTTGTACTAAAGAAGCCAGTTAAAGAGGCAAAATTGAACGAGCCCGTTACAGCGTAAAGCCAGATAAACCCTATGGTTAGCAGCGCAACGCTAACGTGCATCTGAATCATATAGTTTACACCCGCTTTAAGCGTATCCTTTTTCTGATACTCAAATATTACCAGCACCAACGACGACAGCGACATAATCTCCCACGCAACCAGAAATGCCAAACCATGCTCAAACATGCAAACCCAAAGCATTGAGGAGTGAAAAAGGGTAAGGAAAACCCAATGAATGGCAAGGTTTGTCTTTAGGTGTTGATACGGTTTCAGGTATCCGATTCCGAATAGCGTTCCATTGATAACGGTAAGGTTTATAATAAGGATAAACCAAGCCGAAAGGGCATCGATTTTTATGGTAACCTCGCTAAAAACGCCTGAAAGATGAAAGACTTCAGTTATTGGTTTACCGAGAATTGCAGAAATTGCTGGTAACGATGTTAATAATGAGATAATAATAATCACCCCTAAAGCTAGGTAAGGCTTAAGCCTTTGAGGGGTAAACATCAATCCAATAATCCCGAGAAGTAAAACAACCGCTGCAAATCCAATTAAAATGGGAGAATCCATAAAAAAATGCAAATTAATAGTTTTGTTTAACCACAAAGGGCACAAAGCCTGCCTGTCGGCAGACAGGGTTTCACAAAGGGTACCTCAAATAAAGATTATTAATAAACACTTTGTGTTCTTTGTGATGTACTTTGTGTTCTTTGTGGTAAAGTGTTTTTGTACACCCTTATTTCGAACCCCAAAATTAAGATTTAATCTCAGGATTGGTAGGGAAAATTCGATTTTTTGAGGTTCAATTATCTACTCTATTTAATATAAGGAGGTTATAAACTGTATTAGTCAACCATTAATTAGTGTGATAATAAGTTATATTTTGATAGAAATAGAATTTATATTTATGTTCGATAACGAACATCAAGTGTGCGATTATCGCGTTGGCGGAATTAAAGGGTTATAATTAAGTATCTTATCCATAATCAAGTTGTTGTTTTGGCATTAAAATTGAAAATCATTTTTTTCAGAATAGACAACATACAAGATGCTGTACCATAACTTGCTACTTATCTTCAGAAACTTCTTACGGAGCAAAACTTCCTTCCTCATCAACCTCATAGGGCTTTCTACAAGCTTGGCCTGTGTTTTATTGATCTATTTATGGGTGAGCGATGAGCTCAACATCGACACATTCCATGATAAGGATAACCAGCTCTATAAAGTTTGGTGTAATCGGATAAAACCAAATGGAGTTGTTCAAACTCAAGGAGCATCGAGTAATTTAGCGCAGGCACTAAAAGATGAAATGCCTGAAGTTGAATATGCCGTAGCGGTAAATTATATGACCATCTCGAGAGATGGGGGAAATGGACTTCTGTCGGATGGGAATAATAGCATCAATGTAAAAGGGCAGTTCGCAGGCAAGGATTATTTTCATCTGTTTTCGTATCCTCTTATACATGGCGACAAAAGCACAGTATTAACAAATAAAAGTGGAATTGTTATTACCGAAGGATTAGCTCAAAAATTGTTTCATAAAACCGAAAATGTAATCGGCAAAGTTCTAAAGTGGAAACATGATGCATTCGAGGGAGAATATCAGGTATCTGGCATATGCCAAGATCCTCCTTCAAACTCTACCGTTCAATTTGATGTTATATTCAACTATGATGTATTACTAGAACATGAGCCAAATGCAAAAGAGTGGAGCGGAAGTTATGCCGAAACCTATGTGATTTTATCGAAGGGGACAGATGTTGAGCAATTTAATAGTAAAATTAAGGATTTTCTTAAATCTAAGGATGAGAAGAATAAAGGAAAAACTCTATTCCTTCAGCAATATTCAAAGAATTACCTCTTTGATAAATTTGAAAATGGGGTGCAGGTAGGCGGCCGAATTACTTATGTAAGGTTATTTTCTATCATCGCGCTATTCATCCTGATTATTGCCTGTATTAATTTCATGAACTTGTCCACAGCCAGGGCATCTAGACGAGTAAAAGAGGTTGGTGTTAAAAAAACTTTAGGTTCAAGCCGAAAAGCTTTGATCATCCAATTTCTACAAGAGTCGATGTTAATGACTTTATTATCCCTATTCCTAGCCCTGATGATGGTGGAGCTTATTCTTCCTCAATTCAATACGGTTATAGGAAAGCACCTGAGCTTCAATTTTGATATGCAAGTTATTTTATCGCTAATGGGTGTTGTCATCTTAACAGGATTTATTTCTGGAAGTTATCCTGCTCTATATCTTTCTAGTTTTAGTCCAATGACAGTGCTGAAAGGTAGGTTTAATCACTCTGTAAGTGAGCTTTGGACACGAAAAGGTTTGGTTATATTTCAATTTATAATCTCAGTTATCTTCATTGTAGTATTTATAGTTGTTTACAATCAGCTGAACTATTTACAAACTAAAAATTTGGGTTATGTGAGTGATAATATCATCTTTTTTCAAAGGAAAGGGGATATTAGTGACTTTAATGCTTTTATAACCGAATTGAAAAAAATACCCGGTGTTGAAAAGGCATCGAGTATGACAAATAGTTTCCTAAAAATCACGAATAGCTCGAGATTGAATTCATGGAAGGGCATGCTCCCCAGCGAGAATAAAACGATTATCATGTATCCAAGTTTTAATTACGATTTGGTTGAAATATTGGGTTTAAAGATGAAGGAGGGAAGGAGTTTCTCGCATGAATATCAAAATGAGGATTCAAAGGTACTGTTGAATGAAGCCGCTGCTAAAATGATGGGGTTCAAAGAACCTATTGGCGAAATCATTGATATTGATAATAAAAAGAAAGAGGTTATTGGGGTTCTCAGGAATTTCCACTTTGAACCACTTCATAAAAACATTGAACCTCTAGCTGTAAGGTTTAGTCAAAATGGAACGTATGTATATGTAAAATTGAAATCGGAAGAGGAAAGCATAACGATTGAGAGGATAAAGAAACTTTATAAAGAATTTCATCAGTTTCCTTTTGAATTTTCCTTTTTGACCGATGCTGGTAAGGCAAAATATGAAGCAGAAATTAGATTAACTTTTTTAGCCACTTATGCATCAGTAATTTCAATAATCATTTCATGCTTAGGCCTATTCGGATTGGTTAACTTTACTGTAGAGAGAAGGCGCAAGGAAATTGGTATCCGAAAAGTGATGGGAGCAAGTAGCTCAAACATCACCTATCTTATATCAGGCGATTTCACCAAACTTGTATTTGTATCTATTTTAGCGGCGTTGCCTTTGAGCTACATCGTTGTGCGACATTGGCTCAATAGCTTTGCCTATAGAATAGACTTAGAATGGTGGTATTTTATTGGTGTAGGTTTTATTGCATTATTCATTGTTTGGCTTACTGTGGGTACGCAGGTAATAAAAGCGGCAAATACAAATCCGTCAGAATGTCTTGCAGAGGAATAGCTCTGCTCGCACGGATTTTGCTTCGCTGAGCTCGCAAAACTTGTCCCGATGCTTTTTATCGGGAGTACTTGGTTGACTTCACCTAGCAAGGAAAGTACAAAACAAACTGGTTAAAACAAAACCCCGACAAGCCGTGCCCGAATTTTGTTTCAACCCCTTTTTCTTGCTAACCTTCAGACGTGTGAAATAAGAGTTCCTTTTCGATTAAATTATAAAGTTCATCGGAACTTTCTTTGAATTTTTTAGACTTTTTTCGTCCCTCCACTAACACATCTTTAGCCTTTCTAAATTCATTGCAATTATAATAAACCAAGGAAAGGTCGTAATAAGGGTCAAGAAAGTTTTTATCTGCGTATTCAATGGCTTTTTCAAGGTAATTAATGCCCTCCTGAACTATTCCCGTGCTTGCTAGACAAATTCCTTTTCCTTTCAAGGCGTAAGCATTCTTTGGGTCAATATTTAAAACTTGTTCGTTAAACTTTAAAGATTTCTCGAAATTTTCAAGTTTATAGTTAACAAAGCCTAGATGATTCAAGACGTCTATATTTTTTTGATCGCACTCATAAATAGAGTTTAAGCAAGCATCAGCAAATTGATAATTCTCTTCAGAAATAGCTTCAATAGAAAGTTCCAGTAGTTTTTTATTATCCTTAATATTCCTAATCTCATTACAATCATTATCTACAGCAACCTTATATGTACAATACTGATTTTCTTTTAATTTTTTACCGGTCGTAAATTTCAAAACAGAGCAACCTGCAAGGCAGTAGCTTCCATATTGGCAGTTTGCGCAAAATCCTGTTAATTCTTTTTTTGTAAGATTACGGTTCCATGAGAAAGATTCAAGATCATTCCATATTTCAGTAAGAGAACGGTTTCGAACATTGTCTTCAATAAAATCGTCATCCCTTAATGATGTACAACCCACAACATCTCCGTTATACCTTATGCCAAACACATGTTTACCGGCTGGGCAACCTGTCCAGAAATGATCTTCAGGTTTCCCCATGTTATGAGACCTTATTTCCAGCTCTTTATCGTTGTAATATCCAACACAATCCGCAAGGTCTATTCTGATAATATTTTCGTTTGAGAATTTAAGAAGGTAATCCAAAATAGTGTCTATCTCAGATGGCTCAATTACCAAATCAGAATTTTGTGTCAAATTTCCCATTGGCATAGCGTATTGTAATTGCCAATTTTTAACATTATTGCTTTTTAATATCTCGTATAATTCAGGTAGTTCGTGCAGATTCTTTTTGTTGATAGTTGTAATAATTGATGAGGGGATATTATTCTTCTTCAACAATTGTAAAGATGAAATTATTCTGTCATAAGAACCTTTCATTCTGAGAAAATCGTGGGTTTCTTTTACCCCATCAAGACTGATCGCAATATTGGATATGCCTGATTCTTTTGCGTTTTTAATTTCGGTTTCAGTTAAAAGCCAACCATTTGTAATCATGTTCGGCTTAACACCATTATCGGATAATCTTTTGGCTAATTTGAACCAATCCTTTCGTAAAAGAGGCTCCCCTCCTGACAAAGTAATGTATTTGATTTTTAGTTCAGCTATTTGATCGCATACTTTTAGAGCCTCTTCAGGAGATAGTTCATCAGGTTTGCTTGTATTACAGCTAGAACCACAATGCTTACAGCGCATATTACATGCGAATGTGATTTCCCAAACAGCAGTTACTGGTTGATATTCCATCTTATATCTTTTTTGAGATTTTTAAATTGGCAGGTGTTTATTAAATAATACAACACAAAACCAATAATAATTAACTAAACACCTGCCGAATACTGAAAATTCAGTAGCTTTTAAGGTTTACTCTTTAATTCCGTATAAAGGAGTTATTCCATATAAAGGTTTTATTCCGTATAATGGAATCAATCCAATACCACCTTTAATCTTCTGAAGTTCAGGATCATGAAGTTTTTTCACCTTCGATAGTTTAATGAATTTTTTTGTGAACATAATGGTAAATATTTAATTTCGCCTACTCTGTTTGGGATTTTCGGCTAACTCCATATCATGACTAAACTAAAGCTGAACGATATAAAATAATATAGAAAAGCCAACAAAACTTCATATTAATTTGAAATAGGCAACATAACTAATTAATTTCAATTTATGTATCAAATATAGTATAAATATACTGAAATTGTACTACATCTAAAAAATAACCTATATTCACAATATGTGTATGACATTATGTATGTAAATATCGAATAATCTATCAGCGCATAATAAGGCAAACCTAAATATTAATGTAGCCATCAAAGTCCCTAATTGAGTGATGAGGCATAAAGAAAATCCTATTCGCTTGTGAATGCCAATGACGAAATTTATAGGAAAACCGCACGTACGGATTGACGAAGGGGCAGAGAAGGTGCTTTTATCCTTCCCGCTGCAACACAGCAAAACCAACGGCTCTCGCCAAATCCACAAAATACGCTCGGTTTGTGCGGCGTAATCGCATCGAGCAGAGGGGGTTTTTATACTAAAAAATACATTATTAACCGAGAAAAAAATCTAAAATCAATAGGTCGCAGCGATGCTGCTTCTAGCTAAAATGTAATCGCCTATTCTACAAATAGTTCGCAGCAATGCTGCTTTTCTATAGTCGCATAG
>Ga0105099_10000758_pt1 | contig 21466 bp, 17 predicted proteins | sample PPLLak3cmMay2015_2_FD_79138 | JGI IMG/M metagenome (GOLD analysis project Ga0105099, IMG submission 79138) | Freshwater sediment microbial communities from Prairie Pothole Lake near Jamestown, North Dakota, USA - PPLs Lake P8 Core (1) Depth... | ecosystem: Environmental > Aquatic > Freshwater >... | reverse complement strand
TGGGTACATGTGATCAAGGTCAGGGGGGTTGGGGGGTCGGCTCCCATACTGAGAATTAGCCCCCTTTCAGGGGGGTTGGGGGGGTGTACGTGTACTCCAGTCAGGGATTTTTTGGGTTTTAGCCCCCCTTCAGGGGGGTTGGGGGGTAATTATTACTACCTTTACCCCATTAATTGAGAACACCCGTGGAACCGCAGGAATCAACAAGACAGAAAAAAGTATCAAGGCTTATTCAGAAGGAGATCGCAGATATTTTTCTGCGAAAGGGAAGCGAATATGCTCCGGGAAAGATGATATCGATAACAAAAGTCAGGATAAGCCCCGATCTCTCATTTGCGAAAGTGTATCTGAGCATATACCCGTCAGGGAACCAGACCGGGATATTGAAGGCAGTGCAGGACCATGTTTCGAAGATCAGGTTCGACCTCGGACATAAGGTCCGTTCACAGCTGAGGATAGTACCAGAGATAGCATTCTTTATCGACGACAGCCTTGATTATATCGATCACATCAACAAATTGCTGAAATCCTGATTTCCATGCAGTACGAGCCGATTAAAAGATCGCTGGGAAAGTTCATTTCGGGACCGATATTTACAAGGAAACTATTTTACAATCTGATTGATATCCTCCTTCTGCGCACATGGCACGTCAGGAGGGCGCTGAATAATAAAAGCACGGATCTGCCTGGAAATGCGAATATCCTCGATGCAGGCTGCGGCCCGGGGCAGTATACCTGGCGGATGGCCAGGATGAATAAAGGATGGAATGTTACCGGTGTGGATATCGATAAAGAACAGGTTGAGGGTTGCAGGAATTTCTTTCAGAAGGCAGGCCTAGGGGAGAGAACTTCTTTCCGGGCGTCCGATCTTTCAGAATTCCGGGAGCCCGGCGCTTATGATCTCATTCTTTCGGTCGACGTGATGGAACATATAAGGGAGGATGAAAAGGTGTTCCTGAATTTCTCTGAATCGCTTAAGCCTGGCGGACATCTTATCATCTCAACCCCATCCGACCAGGGAGGCTCAGATGCACATGCTGAAGAAGAAGAATCATTTATTGATGAGCACGTCAGGAACGGTTACGGCATCGGTGAGATAACCGGAAAGCTGACCCGGGCAGGATTCAGGGACATTGAAGCCCGCTATACATACGGCCGGCCGGGAAATATCTCCTGGCGCCTGACAATGAAATATCCGGTGAAAATGCTGAACATTTCATATATTTTCTTTATTATTTTACCGTTTTATTACCTGGTTATTATGCCGGTATCTCTAATTCTCAACATTTTTGATCTCAGGATAAAACATAAAACAGGAACAGGACTCCTGGTAACCGCAAGAAAATAATCCGGGTGAAGCTTTCATTATACATAGCAAAACGGTATCTCTTCGCAAAAAAATCGAGAAATGCGATAAACATAATCTCTGCCGTATCAGTAGCCGGTGTGACTGTCGGAACGATGGCCCTCATAATAATTCTTTCGGTTTTTAACGGACTGGAATTGCTGGTGACTTCCATCTTCAATACCTTCGATCCCGATCTGAAGATCACGGCTGCCGAAGGCAAAACCTTCGTTGCTGACACGGCAAAGCTGCAGCTGCTCTCAAAAGTCAGCGGAGTATCATGCTATTCACTGACCGTTGAGGAGAACGCGCTTCTGAAATACGGCGAACGGCAATATATTGCGACCATAAAGGGGGTGGATGAAAACTATGTCAGAGTGACGAATATCGACAGCGCGATGTGGGACGGTGATTTTGCTCTTTATGCTGAAAACGGAAGGCCATATGCTGTTCCGGGTGTGGGAATTGCGCAGTACCTGGGAATAAACATCAATTTCATAAATCCCCTGTTCGTCTATGTTCTGAAACGATCTGCCGGGAGCTCGCTTAATCCCGAGGATGCCTATAACCGGGATTACATATTCGCTTCAGGAATATATCAGATAGAGCAGGCATACGATTCAAAATATATTTATGTGCCTTACGACTTTGCTTCCGGGCTTATGGAAAACGAAAATGAGATAAGCGCTGTTGAAATAAAATTCACTGCAGATGCTGTTGCAAAAGAGGTGCAGAAGAATGCAGCTGCCATCTTCGGGAATGCTTTTATTGTCCGGAACAGGTTCGAGCAGCAGGAGCTTTTCTATAAGGTCATGAAGTCGGAGAGGCTTGCCATATTCCTGATCCTCACCCTTATACTGATAATTGCATCATTCAACATCATAGGTTCGCTTACGATGCTGATAATTGAAAAGGAGAGGGATATAGGGATACTTAAAAGCCTCGGCGCCGATAATAACCTGATAAGGAAGATCTTTATCTTTGAAGGGTGGCTTATATCGATCATCGGGGCCGCCGCAGGGGTGATGCTCGGTTTCCTGGTTTGCTGGCTGCAGCAGACCTTTGGCATTGTGGGACTGCCGAGCGAATCACTCATAATGGATTCGTATCCTGTTGTGATGAAACTCCGGGATTTCATTATTGTTCCGGCAACGGTTCTTCTTATAGGTTACTGGGCCGCATGGTACCCGGTAAGGTATCTCACCAAAAAATATCTCAGGGATCATGAATAGGAGAATGAATATTACAGGGTCACTATCACGCATGCTGATTCCCGCCGTGATCATTGTTCTGGCATCAGCCGTTTCATGCTTTAAGATAACCGGCGAGAGGGAATTTGAAAACCTGATACCCGAAAAAGATTTTGAGTCAATACTGTATGAGCTTCACCTCACAAACGGCCTGATGTCGCTCCCCGGTATGAGAAACAGATATTCCGACCAGGATACAACGGGACTCTATGTGAGAATAATAGAAGGGTATGGGTACAGGACCGGTCAGATGGATACCACTATACAATATTATTATATTAAAAAAGCCAAGCGTCTCATCAAGATCTATGACCAGATGCTGGCCAGATTCAGTGAGATCCAGGCACGTGTCGACCAGAAGTATGTCAGCACCTCAGACAATGTTGTTAACCAGTGGAAAGGAAACCATTATTGTTTTTTGCCGGATACCGGCACTATTGAAAAGCCCTTTTTCGAAATAACCCTTGCCACCCAGGGAACATATTCCCTTACCTTCTCGGTAACGGTTCTCCCTGATGATCAGACAAAAGATCCGTGTTTCAGGGCATGGCTGTGCAATGCTGACAGCACTGAAACAGGCACGAAGTACTATCTGCCATCCCAGGAGTATCTGAAGGACGGGCATCCTCATTTCTATACTGTTACGGGAACGCACACTACTATGGAAAGAGTTGTCATAAAAGGTTATCTGTATGATTTTTCGAACAATCCGGATGCAGGTGTGCAGAATGCCGTAATAGAAAACATTACATTTTACTATTCCGGGAGATTGGAATGAAACGGTTTGCTTCACAGCTGATCTTCACAAACTCAGGGAAACCGCTGCGGAAAGGCATAATTACCGTGAGTGATGACGGTACAATAACCGATGTTACGGATACCCGGGGCGGGCTGAAGGAAGAGAGTTCTGTGGAATTCCATAACGGGATAATAATACCGGGCTTCGTTAACTGCCATTGCCATCTCGAACTTTCACATCTTAAAGGAGCCATTCCAAAGCATACAGGGCTTGGAGAGTTCCTGGTGCTTCTTCAGAAAATCCGGGAATTTGATCATGAAGAAATTGTGACATCTGCCAAAGCTGCCGGTAATGATCTATACCGCGAAGGCACTCAGCTCTGCTCTGATATCTGCAATAACTCCCTGACATTCAGCCTTAAGAAGGAGAGCAGGATCCGGTTCATCAATCTTCTGGAGGTATTCGGCACAAACCCGTCAGCGGCTGACAGCAGGATGGATGAAATTTTAAAACTGCACTGTGAGTCGGTCTCATCAGGATTTGAATCATGGATCGTGCCGCATACTCCATATTCCGTATCATTGCCGCTCTTCAGGCTGATAAAGAAACACACTTCTGAAAACAGGGTCACTTCCATTCATTTCATGGAGACTGAAGGAGAGGAGTCCTTTCTTTCGGACCACACCGGACCTCTGATTGATTCATTCAGGAAATCAGGAATGACTGGTTATGAACTGAAGACTCCGCCAGGCGTGGGATCTGCAATACTTGATGAGGTGACTTCTTCCGGGAACCTGATACTTGTTCATAACACCTTTGCCACAAGACAGATAGTGAATGAAGTCGGCAGTAGGAAAAACCTGTTCTGGTGCCTCTGTCCAAATGCAAACCTCTATATAGAAAACAGGATTCCTCCTGCTGAAATGCTCTTTTCTGAAGGGTGCGAAATTGTACTGGGAACTGATTCGCTTGCTTCAAATGACTCCCTGAGCATCCTTTCGGAGCTGAAGACTTTGCAATATTATTATCCTTCGCTGAAGCTTGAAGATCTTATCCGGTGGGCAACGGTTAACGGAGCCAGGGCCCTTGGATCGGAGGAAAGCTGCGGCAAAATCGAACCGGGCAAAAAACCGGGATTGCTGCTTCTTGAAAATCTCGACCTCGTCAATTTAAAACTCTTACCTGAAACCTCAGTGAGGAGACTGATTTGAGATCGAAATTCTTACACAGAGGAAATCAGGAGGAGCACAGAGTTCCACAGAGTAAGAATAATCAAGAATTACTTTTCTCAGTGTCACTCTGTGTCTTCTCTGTGCCTCTTTGTGTAAGTTCTTTATTATTCTTTAAGGGTGATAAATTATATTAATTTTGAAGTCTGAATTTTGTTTTTAATGTCTACGTTTCTTTTTGATAAAATTGTTTTCGGGCCGGTGAAGAGCCGGAGGCTGGGTGTTTCCCTGGGGATAAACCTTCTGCCTGCAAACAGGAAGATCTGCAATTTCAACTGCATTTATTGCGAATGCGGCTGGACAGGCAGGTCAGAAGCATCAGCAGGTGAGCTTCCGTCCAGAAAGGAAGTGTACGAAGCGCTTGAAAAGAGACTCTCCCTGATGAAGAGGAAAAATGAGGCGCCTGATGTGATAACATACGCAGGCAACGGCGAGCCGACACTGCATCCCGAATTCCCCGGAATAATAGACGACAGTTTAATTCTGCGTGACAAATATTTCCCTGAAGCAAAGATCGCAGTGCTTTCAAATTCAACAGCAATTACAAAGCCGGAAATCAGAAGGGCCCTCCTGAAAGTCGATCAGAACATTCTGAAACTCGATTCGGCATTTGACCTTACAGTTAAGGTCCATAATCAGCCGCGTGTTAATGTAAAAGTCAATGATCTGATTAAAAACCTCGCTGAATTCCAGGGGCAGCTGATAATCCAGACTCTCTTCCTGCGCGGAAATTATAAGGGACAAAAAATTGACAATACCACGGGGGAGGAACTGGATGCATGGCTGGAGGCGCTGAAAAAAATCAGGCCGGCAGAAGTAATGATATATACAATTTCGAGAGATACACCTGAGGGAGGAGAGCTTGCCAAAGTGCCGCTGTCAGAGCTCAAACGCATAGCTTCACTCGTGAATGAGCTTGGCATTAAAACACAGGTTTCGGGCTGATATTGAAGCAGAACCTTAATATACTGATATGCCCTCTTGAATGGGGGCTCGGCCATTCCGGACGCTCCATTGTGCTGGCAAAAAAACTTCGTGCATCAGGCAATAATATCCTGATCGGAGCAGGCAGGGAACACCTGGCATTTTTCAAAAAGGAATTGCCGGGACTCACATACATCGATTTCCCGGGCTATAAACCGGCTTATTCGAGATATCTGCCCCAGTACCTGAAGCTTCTGCTTGATCTTCCCGTAATTATTTTTCATTCAGCAAGGGAGCACAAAATTCTTAAGCGGATAATCCGGGAGCACAGCATTGACATGGTGATAAGCGATAACAGGTTTGGACTCTGGAACAATGAGATCAGGAGTGTCTACATCACTCACATGCCCCGGATCCCTTTTCCCGCCTTTTTCAGGTTCCTCGAGTTCACCGGCATTCTATTGCACAGGATGATCATTAAGAGATACTCCCTGTGTTTTATTCCTGACCTGCCCGGCGAGCTGAATGTTTCAGGACGATTGTCACACGGACTCAGGCTTCCTTCAAATGTCAGGTATATCGGGCTTTTATCAAGGTTCTCTGAGGTGGAGACGGGCAGTAACATGAATCCTGTGAATGTGTCACATAATACTGTGATACTTTCAGGTCCGGAGCCTCAGAGGGGAATGCTTAAAAACAGACTATTCAATATTTTCAGGGACAAGGAACCTGTCACAGTTTTTCTTGGCGGCAAGCCTGACGATGCCGGTGAAATATTGAGGGAAGGCAATATTATATGGTATGATCACCCGGATGCTGCTCAGATGAAGGAGCTGATTCTGACAAGCAAAAGCATTATTGCCAGGGCAGGATACACCTCAATCATGGAACTTATCTCTCTTGGCCGCAGCGCCTTGCTGATCCCGACGCCGGGACAGACAGAACAGGAGTATCTTGCCCGGTCGCTCACGGATAAAAGATGGTTCACATTCATTCCCCAGAAACAGACAGATAAAGGTGTAACTCTTCTTTCAGTTGAACCTGCATGGCCCGGTCAGCTGATTGCACAGAGTAAGCTATATCTTGAAAAAGCAATAGAAGAGCTTTTAAAAGATCAGCAGCAGCACTCCTGAGACAAAGAATCCCAGGAAGAAGCCTGACCACACCTCCCCGGGCCTGTGATAAGCAAGCCATAGCCTTGAAGTAAGGACAAGCCCTGCTGAAATAATGACTCCGGCCAGCAGCCACGGGAGGGGAGTATGCATCTTTATTGAGAGAACAGCGACAAGAGCGACCAGAGCACCGGAACCTCCGGAATGGATCGAGATCTTATACCAGAAATTTATTATCGTCATTGCAATCGCCAGGACAGCCGCAGTAAGTATGAATAATTTTATGAATACCGGTATGTGGTACCGGAATGTGATAAAGAAGGTGACCGAATAGAAGAATGAAGTCGACAGAAAGGGGATTATCCTTTCTCTCCTGTTGTCGAGTTTCCATGAGGAAATTATGTTTCTGATCTTGAAGTAGGGGATGAATGAAAATGGAAGAAGCACATTATTGATAAGTATCAGTATGAAAAGAGTTTTTTTCACGGTGTAAGGCAGATAGCCTATAAGTGTGGGAGCGGAGAATATTATCAGAAGTCCGTACAGCGGGATCAGCAGGGGATGAAAGATCAGTGAAATTGTTTTTGCAAGAATATTGCCGGTGTTTTGTAACCTGTCCTGTATCATCAGATCTCCTTTCGTAATCTGGCAACAGGGATATTCAGCTGCTCCCGGTATTTTGCAACAGTTCTCCTGGCTATCTGGTATCCCTTCTCCTGGAGAATTTCGGTAAGCCGTTCATCCGTAAGGGGTCGCCGTTTTTCCTCATTAATGATGCAATCCTGCAGTATCCTTTTTATTTCGCGGGTCGATACTTCTTCGCCGCTGTCGGTCTGAAGTCCTTCCGAGAAGAAGAATTTAAGCGGATAGATCCCGAAATGGGTCTGGATGTACTTGCTGTTGGCAACTCTTGAAATCGTGGAAATGTCGAGTCCGGTCATCTCGGCGACATCTTTCAGAATCATGGGCTTAAGCTTTGTCTCGTCACCGTCAATAAAATACTCCTGCTGGTATTCAAGAATGGCATTCATGGTAAGAAGAAGCGTATTCTGTCTCTGCCTGATGGCATCAATGAACCATTTTGCAGAGTCGATCTTCTGCTTCACGAAAAGGATCGCCTCTTTCATTTCCTTTTTACTTCCCTTGTCTTTCGTATATGCCCGGAGCATTTCGCTGTATGCAGTGCTGAGTCTCAGTTCAGGAAGATTCCGGGAGTTAAGGTGAAGGTCAAATCCATCTTCGGAGTGCTCCAGTATGAAGTCGGGGATTATTGGCTGGGCGTTTTTTGTAAAGGAGTCGCTGAAAAGACCGCCCGGCTTTGGATTTAGCTTAAGCACCTCATCTATAACAGATTTAAGCTTATTCTCGCTCAGGTTAAGACGCGACATTATCTTGTCATAATGCCTTTTGCTGAATTCTTCAAAGTACTGATCAATTATCAGATAAGCAAGCTTAACTGCAGGATCATCCATCTCCTTCTTTTCAAGCTGAAGCATCAGGCACTCCCTCAGGGTCCTGGCGCCAACTCCGGCAGGCTCCAGGTCCTGTACAATTTTTAGCACTTCCAGCAGCTCCTCCTCCGTGGTTTGAATATTCTGAAGGAATGCGAGATCGTCAACAATGCTTGAAGGTTCTCTTCTGAGGTACCCGTCTTCGTCTATGTTGCCGATGATATATTCGCCGAGGATCTTCTGTTTTTCCGTGAGCTCCCTAAGTCCTAACTGCGCCTCAAGATGCTCGTGGAATGACGAGCCTGCCGAAAAAGGTATCTCGGCCCGTTTATCGTCATCCTTGCTGTAGTTGCTTGTCTGAAGCTTATAATCAGGGATCTCGTCATCATCAATGTAGTCATCAAGAGTGAACTCATCCTGGTCTTTGTCCTCCTCTTCGAAATTATCCTCCTCCTGATCGTCTGCCGGCACTTCCTCATCCTCAGATCCCTCTTCCAGGGCCGGGTTTTCTTCCAGCTCCTTTTTTATCCGTTGTTCGATCTGTAATGTGGGTATCTCCAGCAGCTTGATCATCTGGATCTGCTGCGGGGAAAGCTTCTGAAGCAATTTCTGCTGTAACCTCTGATTTAACATCCTCCTGCCTTACAATCAGTAAACGGAAAAATACCCTTAAAATTCTGCGTTTTTGGGTGTTCTCGGGAACGGGATCACATCCCTGATATTGGCCATCCCTGTCAGGAACTGGATCATTCTTTCAAAGCCCAGCCCGAATCCGCTGTGTGGCGCTGTACCGAATTTTCTTGTTTCGAGATACCACCAGAGCTCTTTTTCGGGAATCTTCAGCTCCCTGATGCGGTTAAGGAGCTTATCGTATATCTCCTCTCTCTGTGAACCGCCGATTATTTCGCCGATCCCCGGGAAAAGCACATCCATGGCCCTGACCGTCTTCCCATCATCATTCTGCTTCATGTAAAACGCCTTGATCTCAATCGGGTAGTCGGTAAGAATGACGGGCCGTTTGAAATGTTTTTCGACCAGGTATCTCTCATGCTCTGCCTGCAGGTCTCTTCCCCAGCCGACAGGATATTCAAATTTCTGGCCCGACCCGGCAAGTATTCTGACAGCTTCGGTATAATTCATCCTTACAAATTCATTTTCTGTAACGAATTTCAGCCTCTCAATAAGGCCTTTATCAATCATATTATTGAGGAATTCAAGGTCGTCTTTGCAGTTTTCCAGAGCATACCTGATGAGGTATTTGACAAAATCCTCGGCCAGGTCCATGTTATCGTTGATGTCGTAGAAAGCCATTTCCGGTTCGATCATCCAGAATTCTGCCAGGTGGCGGGGTGTGTTTGAATTCTCAGCCCTGAATGTAGGGCCGAATGTATATATCTCACCCAGCGCCAGGGCTCCCAGCTCTCCTTCCAGCTGACCTGAGACGGTAAGATTGGCGGGCTTGCCGAAAAAATCACTGCTGAAATCCACAGCTCCTTCTGAGGTGCGTGGAACGTTCGCAAGGTCAAATGTGGTTACATGGAACATCTCGCCTGCACCTTCGGCATCGCTGCCCGTGATTACAGGGGTATGAAGATAGAAGAATCCTTTGTCGTTGAAATACTTATGGATCGCAAAAGCGATCGCATGCCTTATTCTCAGGACGGCGCCAAATGTGTTTGTCCTCGGGCGGAGATGCGCTATGTCCCTCAGGAACTCCATCGAGTGCCCTTTTTTCTGCAGGGGATAGGCTTCCGCATCACATTTTCCGTAGATCTCTATTTTTTCTGCAGAGATCTCTACATTCTGCCCCTGTCCCTGCGATTCAACAAGTTTCCCGGTGACAGCCAGGCAGGCGCCGGTCGTTATGTCCCTGAGGAGGTTTTCGTCAAATTTTGAAGTATCGGCGACAACCTGGATGTTGTTTATTGTGGAACCGTCATTCAGAGCAATGAAAGCTATGTTTTTGTTTCCGCGTTTTGTCCTTACCCATCCTTTTACCAGCACATCTTCCCCGGTTTTGTCTGAGGCTAATAGTTTTTTGATCTTTGTTTGTTTCATCACTCTTAAAAATATGGCCACCCAAAAATAATAAATTGTTGGTCGCAAAAATTCATTATTGATGGGTAATAGAGCATTATGGCATTATTTTTGTGCAAAAAGCTCACTTTTTCATAATTTTATGAGGTTGCTGAAATATTTTGCGTTCATTCCGGTTATTAACTACAGAACTGAGAAGGTAACGTGACCGAAGGTTTGAAAATTGGTAAAATCTGAATAACTTTGAGTATAATTTGAAAAATTAAAATTTATGGATGAGAGCAAGAAACTGATAGTTATTCCGTGGGATTTTACTCCTGTTGCGGAACATGCACTTGCACATGCAGTCAAGATAAGCCGTATGGTGCATGATGAGGTTTGCCTCCTGCATATTGTCGACAAAGGGATTAAGCCGAAAGAAGAAGGCGAAAAACTGGTGCTTCTCAGGCATGTTGCCGGGGAGAACAGCAAGAAATACAATATGCCTGTTGGGGCAGAGATAATAAAAGGAAGCATATTCACCTCGATAGCCGAATTCGTAAATGATAATGAAGCAAGCCTGGTGATCATGGGCACCCATGGCATGAAAGGCATGCAGAAGCTTACCGGAAGCTGGGCTCTTAAAGTAATAGTGAAGTCAAAAGTGCCTTTTATCGTTGTTCAGGATCCGCCTGCGGACCAGGAGAGATACCATAATATAGTCTTCCCTGTCGATTTCAGGAGGGAAAACAAGGAGAAGACGCAGATGGCAATCTACATGGGTAAGTATTTCGACTCAAAAGTACATATGCTGGTTACTACATCAACCGACACGAGCCTCCTCAAGAAAACAAAGATAAACCTCAATTTTGCGATCAGGTATCTCATTCAGAACAATATAGAATATGAGATTCATGAAATTTCAAAAGGTGATTTTGCCCAGCAGACACTTGATTTTGCCCAGCGGATAAATGCCGACCTGATCCTAATAATGACCACCAAGAATATCACCTTTGCTGATTATATGGTTGGTGCATCGGAGCAGTACATTATTGCAAACAGCTCCAAAATACCGGTGTGCTGCGTTAATCCCAGAACTTCATTCGCCAAATCAGGCCAGTTTATGGGCGGCTGGGGCGATTAGAGCCTGACAACGCGAATATCAGATGCAGGTTACAAGCATATGTCTATTGTAGTTCAGGGAGTTACAAAGCTTTATGGGCAGCAGAAAGCTCTTGACAATATCTCATTCGAGGTAAAGACAGGGGAGATAGTTGCTTTTCTCGGACCCAATGGAGCAGGCAAAACCACAATGATGAGGATCATCACGGGATTTATTCCCGCCACTTCGGGAAAAGTCTTTGTCAACGGCATTGAAGCATCTGAAGATAACACAGGAATAAAGAAACGCATCGGTTACCTGCCCGAAAACAATCCCCTTTACCCCGAGATGTATGTAAGGGAATACCTGGGTTTTGTTGCTTCAATGTACAGAACCGGTGAACCGGTTAAAAAGCAGATCGACAATATAATAGATATCACCGGGCTGGCCCCCGAGCAGAAGAAGCACATTGGCTCGCTGTCGAAAGGATACAGGCAGAGGGTAGGCCTTGCCCAGGCGCTTATTCATGATCCCGATGTGCTTATTCTCGACGAAGCCACAAGCGGACTGGATCCCAACCAGATAGTAGAGATACGCAACCTCATAAAGGAAGCCGGGAAGGAGAAAACCGTCCTGCTTTCGACTCATATCATGCAGGAAGTTGAAGCTATATGCGACAGGATCATCATCATTGACAAGGGCGTTATCGTTGCGGATGAAAAAAAGAGCGGGATATATTCGAAAATAAAACGCCGGCGCCAGACAGTTCTGGTTGAATTTGACACTTCCACCGGTGAGGATGATTTAAGAAGCATAAGGAATATTTCAGAGGTCAGGCAGGTGAGAGACAGATTATGGCAGATTGAATCGGATGCTGAGGAAGATATCAGGCCCGCACTGTTCGAGTTTGCTGTGAAAAACAAGCTCACGGTTCTTTCGCTTAAGAGGGAAGAGAACAATCTCGAAGAGATTTTCCGTCATCTTACGGGAGGCTGATATTTTTATATTACACTTTTTTTTATTTGCTTTGTGCCGTATTAGTCAGGTGGAAAGATTTGTGCTGATTGCAACCACAGGAAAAAATGCTAAAACGCGGAAATTCCTCCATTCAGTCAACCATTCTTCCCATAATTTGTTGAATTAATAGTTTTTTGAACTTTAGTCACTTCAAACTTTAGTCACTCCAAACTTAAAATTATAATATGGGATATTTCTTTACTTCAGAATCAGTATCAGAAGGTCACCCCGATAAGGTGGCCGATCAGATCTCAGATGCACTGCTCGATGAGTTCCTCAGGTGGGATCCCGAATCCAAGGTGGCATGCGAGACATTCGTAACGACAGGCCTTGTGGTATGCGGCGGCGAGGTTCAGACCTCAGGCTGGGTTGACGTACAGGAAACGGCCCGGAGGGTGATTCGCAACATCGGGTACACCAAAGCCGAATACAGGTTCGATTGCGACTCATGCGGAGTGATCTCGACAATTCATGAACAGTCGTCCGACATCCGCCAGGGGGTGGTCCGCGCTAAGCCCGAGGACCAGGGAGCAGGCGACCAGGGAATGATGTTCGGTTATGCCTGCAGGGAGATGGATAATTACATGCCCCTGAGCATCGAGCTGGCACATATCTTCCTTCAGGAGCTGGCGGTGATCAGGCGCGAAGGTAAACAGATGAAATACCTCAGACCCGATTCGAAATCGCAGGTTACCATTGAATACGACGATGAAAACAATCCCCTGGGAATCGACACGATTGTAATCAGCACACAGCACGACGAATTTGTTCTGCCGAAGAACAGCTCCCGCTCTGCAGAAAAAACAGCAGAAAAGGCGATGCAGGACAAAATTAAGGAAGACGTGCTTGGTATTCTCATCCCGAGAGTCAAAAAAACGCTTCCTGCCAGGATTCAGAGATTATTCAAACCCGATTTGAAATTGCTTGTGAATCCTACAGGCAAGTTTGTTATAGGCGGGCCTCACGGAGATACAGGTCTTACAGGCCGCAAGATCATAATCGATACTTATGGCGGTCACGGGGCACATGGCGGAGGCGCTTTTTCAGGAAAAGACTCATCAAAGGTCGACAGGTCGGCTGCCTATGCGGTTCGCCACATAGCAAAGAACCTGGTGGCTGCCGGTGTTTGCGACAAGGCTCTGATCCAGGTTGCTTACGCTATCGGAGTGGCACAGCCTGTCGGATTATATGTAAATACATTCGGAACAGCTCATGCTAAGGATGCAAAGGGGAAGATCCTGAATGATGGTGAGATTGCCCGCAGGATCAACGGAATTTTTGACATGAGGCCTTATGCGATTATCAAAAGGCTCGGGCTCAAGAATCCTGTCTTCCTGGCTACAGCATCATATGGTCATTTCGGGCGCGATCCATTTACAGGGAACGTGGAAGTATATTACGAGGTGCCGGGCAGCAAGCCTAAGTCAGTAAATGGCAACGGCAGAAAAACCTGGGTCAAAAAGGTTGAGTTCTTCACCTGGGAGAAACTCGATTACGTCGATAAAATCAAAAAAGCATTTAAGATCTGACCCCTCAGCCCCCTGAAGACCGGCCCCCCAACCCCCCTGAAGGGGGGCTATAAACCAGTGCTTAAGGTACTTAGTGCCTGGGTTTTAGACCCCCTTTAGGGGGTGCCGCGAAGCGGCGGGGGTTCTTTCCCTGGATTTAAAAAGCAGCTTTAACGATCTTTGCAACATTATCCGAACGGCCGAGGGTATAGTAATGAATACCGGGAACACCTGCTTTTATCAGTTCCTTCGACTGCATGGTAGCCCATTCTATTCCAACCTCGCGGGCATCCTTGTCGGTAGTGCATTTCTTAATTGCAGATACAAGAACCGAGGGCACATCAATATGAAAGGTCTGCGGGAGCAGCTTAATATCGTTCAATGCTGAAATTGGCTTAATGCCAGCTATTACAGGAACATTTATGCCTGACTTTTTACACTCATCCCTGAACATGAAAAACTTGTTATTGTCAAAAAACATCTGGGTTACAATGTAGCTTGCCCCTGAATCGACCTTGAATTTAAGGTTTTCCATGTCGATCTGCATATTCGGCGCCTCAACATGTTTTTCGGGGTAGGCGGCTACACCAACGCAGAACCGGGTTGCTGCAGTATCTTCAAGCGACTCTTCAAGATACTTACCGTTATTCATGTTAATGATCTGCTGTACAAGCTGATATGTGTGAGCATGCCCCTCTTTTTCCGGGATGAATGTACGGCTTCCCTTCTGAGGGTCTCCCCTCAGGGCAAGCACATCATCAATGCCAAGAAAGTTCATTTCGATCAGGACATTCTCAGTTTCCTCCTTTGTAAATCCTCCGCACAAAATGTGAGGCACAACAGTTATATTATACTTATATTTTACTGCTGCTGCCAGCGCAATTGTTCCCGGCCTGAGCCTTGTAACCCTCTTCTCAAGGAGCCCGTCAGTTCTCTCTTTATAGGTTATCTCGTTGCGGTGAGTTGTGAAGTTTATATAGGCAGGCTCAAACTCAACAAGCCTGTCAATTGCAGCATAGACCTTCTCAATGCTGTGTCCTTTCAGCGGCGGGAGAAGCTCAAATGTGAACAGAGGTCCCTTTGCGCTTTTTATTTTGTCTATAACGCTCATATCAACTCTATTATAAGTTAGGGGCAAGCCACCTGGCAGCCTCCTCAATTGTCATGTTCTTTCGTAAAGCATAATCCTTAAGCTGATCCTGACCTATCTTCCCTATATTGAAATAGGAGGAGGCAAGGTGCGAGAATATGTAACCGCTCGCCGAAGCAGGCGGAGTCATCGCGAAATTCTCCGTCAGTTCTGACCCAATGCATTTTTCTGCATCCAGAAGGTCGAACAGCATGCGTTTTTCAGTATGGTCGGGACATGCAGGATAACCGGGAGCAGGTCTTATGCCCCTGTATTTCAGGGCGAGCATCTCTTCAATAGTGAGATTTTCACCAGGAGAAAATCCCCAGTATTCCCTGCGGATCTTTTCGTGCAGCCATTCTGCAGATGCCTCAGCAAGCCGGTCGCTCAGTATCCTGATCATGATTATCGCATAATCATCATCACCATATTTTTTAAGAAGCTCATCATGGATATGTGCTGATACAACGAATGCTCCAATATGATCAGTTTTTCCTGAGGATTCCGGTGCAATATAATCTGCAAGGCAGAGGTTTGGAACACCTTTCTCCTTCTGTTCCTGGTTCCTCAAAAATCTAAGAGGTAATTTATCTCCCCCTTCATTATTCACGATCACATCATCACCGTTTGAAACAGCCGGGTACAATCCAAACACAGCATTTGCCGTGATGATCCTGTGTTTAATGATATCATCAAGATATGCCTGCGCATCATTATAGAGCTTCCTTGCTTCAGTTCCTTTTACAGGATCGCTGAAGACGGCAGGATACTTCCCGTTTATCTTCCATGCAAAGAAAAAGAATGTCCAGTCGATATATCCCGAAAGTTCTTTCAGATCAATTGCCTCAATAACATGATGTCCGGGCTTTTCGGGCTTTATGAGCTCAATCTTTTCCCAGAGTGTCAGGAGCTTGTTTTCCCTTGCCTGTTCCAGGGAAAGAAGCTTTCTCTCTTCCCTCCTTGATTCATGCTGTTCCCTTAGCCTGCTGTATTTTGTTGAAAATGAAGAGACAAACTGGCGGTTATCTGAACGCAGAAGTTCAGAAAGCACTCCGGCAGCCTTGGATGCATCCTTCACATGGATAACGGGATTCGAATATGCAGGAGCGATCTTCACTGCAGCGTGGATCTCTGAAGTTGTTGCACCGCCGACAAGAAGAGGCAGGGTAAGTTTCCTGCGCTCCATCTCGGAGGCTACATGCACCATTTCTTCGAGTGACGGTGTTATCAGTCCGCTGAGCCCGATAATATCAGCTTTGGTATTTATTGCAGTATCAATGATCTTGTCGGCAGGCACCATAACGCCCAGGTCGATCACCTCATAATTATTGCATGAAAGCACAACCCCGACAATATTTTTTCCAATGTCGTGGACATCGCCCCTGACTGTTGCAAGCAATATCTTTCCGGCTGTTTTCTTCTCCTCGCCGGCACTCTCTTTTTCAATATAAGGAGCGAGTCTCGAAACTGCCTTCTTCATCACCCTTGCGCTTTTTACCACCTGCGGGAGGAACATTTTTCCTGATCCGAAAAGATCTCCGACCTCGTTCATTCCTCCCATGAGCGGCCCCTCGATAAGCTCGATTGATCTTGAAAAGAGCAGGCGGGCCTCTTCGACATCCTCTTCAATATGTTCGTCAAGCCCCCTGATAAGAGCGTGTTTGATTCGTTCAATTACCGGCAACGACCTCCACTCATCGCCTTTTTCCTCTTTTTTGGGGTCGCTCTTCAGGCCTTCCGCAAATTTTACCAGCCGTTCAGTCGCATCTTTTCTCCGGTTGAGTATCACATCTTCTGTAAGATCAAGGAGGTCCTTCGGTATCTCACTGTAAACCTGGAGCATACCCGGATTTACGATTCCCATGTCGAGCCCTGCCTTTATTGCATGATAGAGGAATACCGAATGCATGGTCTCGCGCACCTTGTCATTGCCCCTGAATGAGAATGAGAGGTTGCTTATGCCGCCACTCACTTTGGCATACGGCAGGTTCTGCTTTATCCATTGTGCTGCCCGGATGAAATTCACTGCATAATTGTTATGCTCCTCTATTCCTGTGGCCACGGCAAGCACGTTTGGATCAAATATCAGATCCTCGGGAAGGAACCCGAGCTTATCAGTCAGAAGACGGTATGACCTTTCAGCAACCTCAATCCTGCGTTCGAAAGTATCAGCCTGTCCTCTCTCGTCGAACAGCATTACCACAGCTGCAGCACCATATTTCCTTATCAGGCGGGCATGATGAAGGAAGGCCTCTTCACCCTCCTTAAGGCTTATTGAGTTGACGATCGATTTCCCCTGGATGCATTTCAATGCTGATTCAATCACGTTCCATCGCGATGAATCGATCATCAGGGGAAGCTTTGCTATATCAGGTTCAGCCATGATAAGATTGACGAACTTCACCATAGCCTTCTCTGAATCAAGCATGGCTTCGTCCATGCAGATATCGATTACCTGGGCGCCGCCTTCCACCTGGTTTCGTGCAATAGCAAGCGCTTCACTGTACTTCTCCTCCCGGATCAGCTTTGCAAATTTCTTGCTGCCGGAGACATTTGTCCTTTCGCCGATATTTACAAAATTGGTTTCAGGCGTAATAGTAAGAGGTTCAAGTCCGCTCAGTCTTGTATATCTGGTAATCTCAGGTCTTATAACCGGCTTGTATTTTTTCGCGGTTTCGGATATTTCCCTGATATGGTCAGGAGTTGTCCCGCAGCATCCGCCAATTATGTTCACCCATCCTTCTTTCATGAACTCTTCGGTGACAGAAGCCATGAACCGGGCTGACTGGTCGTATTCTCCAAATTGGTTCGGCAATCCTGCATTGGGGTGAGCCGACACATAAAAGCCTGTCTTTGCCGACAATTCCTGCACAAAAGGCCGCAGCTGTTCTGCCCCCAGGGCGCAGTTCAGCCCTATGCTGAACAGCGGGAAGTGAGACACGGATATTATGAACGCCTCCAGGGTCTGTCCGGTGAGTGTTCTTCCGCTGGCATCAGTTATGGTGACCGACACCATTACAGGAAGCCTGACACCCTTTTCTTCAAATACCGAATCAATTGCAAAAAGAGCGGCTTTGCAGTTGAGCACATCGAAGATAGTCTCCACCATTAGTATGTCGACACCTCCGTCAATCAGCCCCCCGGCCTGCTCTGAATATGCTTCAACAAGGTCGTCAAAGGTAACTAAGCGGGCTCCGGGATCATTGACGTCAGACGACATTGAAGCAGTGCGGTTCGTTGGCCCGAGTGTTCCCGCGATAAAGTGTAAATTATACACTTTATCTTTTTCATAAGTATTTACAGCCTCCCTGGCAAGCCTTGCAGACTGGTAATTCAGGTTGTAAACCTGGTCCTCCATGCCATAATCCGCCATGGAGATTCTGTTTGAATTGAAGGTGTTGGTGGTAATGATATCTGCTCCTGCTTCAAGGTAACCCTTATGTATATTCAGGATTATCTCAGGATTCGTCAGCGAGAGCAGGTCGTTATTGCCCTTTTGCGGTTTTGGATGATCTTTGAACTCCTTTCCGCGGTAGTCGTTTTCCCCGAGCCTGTGTTTCTGGATCATGGTGCCCATCGCACCATCAAGCACCAGGATGCGCTGCTGAATAATATCTTCGAGTTTTGAGTTCATCAATTAATCCCTTTTCTCCCTGTGTTAACTATAAAAACATCCAAGCCGGAAAGTTGTTCCCTCAGTTCATATAATTTGTTAAGGTTTATTGTGCCAATGACATACTTGTACGACCGGCTGCTAAAGTATTCCGATACTTCCTCAAATCCAAACAAATCCCGCGCCTTTTCCTCATTATACCTTAAATATACTTCCAGTTTGTAATTTCGTGTGTAGTTCGTAACTGTACCCTGCTGGTATTTCTTGTATTCATATCTGTACCCGTATGAGTTGGCTGAAATATCCGACAGCACGGCACTTCCTGTTGCATGCCCCCCTGCTCCTTTCCCTGAAAAGAACTGCTTGTCGGCAAATGCAGCTTCAGTTATCACTCCATTGTATTCATTGTCAACGTTGTAAAGATATTTGTCAGGTGAAATGAACCGCGGAAGAACAAAACTAGTTATTGTATTTTCATTTGTTTTACCCACAAAAGGAACAAGCTTTATCTTGAGCCCTTTCTCCTTTGCATACTGTATGTCAAATTTTGAGATCCTGCTTATTCCATAATGAAACACTTCATCAGGGTTGAGAAAAAGCCCGTATGCATGTCCTGTTATTATACATAGCTTGAACTTTGCATCCCATCCGTCAACATCAAGCGTGGGATCCGATTCAGCAAATCCCCTTTCGCGGGCTTCATTGAGCGCTACATTATAATCAATACCTTGATTATGCATGAGCGTCAGAACATAGTTGGTAGTACCGTTAAGGATACCCCTGAGCGAGTAAAGCAGCTCATTGTCATAATATTCTTCAAGGTTCCGTATAATGGGAATGCTTGCTCCGGCCGATGCCTCATAGAGGAATGACACTTTATGTTTTTCCTGTAGATCGACAAGCTCCTTAAAATGCTTTGCGATCATGACCTTGTTTGCCGAAACCACATTCTTACCTTTCTTCATGGCGGTTGTCACTATTTTGAAAGCCGCATCGGCGTCATCAATAAGCTCCACAACAAGGTTGATGGAAGGATCATTGAGTATCTCATTTTTGTCAAATGTGAAATACGACATCGGGATCCTCCTCTTCTTGTTCCTGTGCTTTACGCAGATCTTTACAATGTCAGCCTTAAAACCTTTGCTGCTGTTGAGAACATCATGCAATCCCTGTCCAACGCAGCCATATCCGAACATTCCTATTCTTAGTTTCTCTCTTGTCATTATATTAAAGGTTTAAAGTTTTTTTCCAGAATCTCCTCACTACATCTGTTACAACAGCCGTTTCGATCAGGAACCCATCGTGTCCGAAAGAAGAATCTATTTCAACATATTCAGCATTATCTGCATTCGCAGTTATGAATTTCTGGTCATCGGTCGGGAAGAGAAGATCTGACTTTATTCCAACGCACAGCACTTCAGCCTTTATCCCCTTAAGTGCATTGATGATGCCGCCTCTTCCCCTTCCTATGTTATGGGTATCTGACAGACAGGTGAGGCACCAGTATGAGTACGGATTGAACCTCTTAACCAGTTTCTCCCCCTGGTAGGCCTGGTAGGATGCTGCCCTGAATGATTCCAGTTTTTCGTCATCCCCCTCCTGCTGGGTATTGTTATAAGCCTCCATGGTCCGGTAGCTTAAAAGGGCAATTGACCTCGCAGCCATGAGCCCTGCCTTTCCGCCGTCAGGATCCCCTGATATGAAAGTCTGGTCCGCCTTCATGGCCAGCCTCATTGATTCGCTGAATGCGAGAGCCCAGGGGGTCTGTCTTGCTCCTGAAGCAAGAACGATCAGTCTTTCAATAAGTTCAGGGAACATTATGGTGTATTCCAGGGCCTGGTATCCGCCAATCGAAGCGCCGGTTATCGTGTGGATTCTCTTAATCCCGAGGTGATTTCTCACTATCTCATGAACCCTCACAAGGTCTCTCACAGTGATAAGCGGGAAGCTGTTGAGCCATGGTTTGCCGGTTTGCGGATTTACTGAGGCCGGACCGGTAGTGCCGTAGCATGATCCCAGGACATTCGCACATACAATAAAGTACTTTTCAGGATCGAAGAGAAGTCCCTTGCCAACCATTCCGGGCCACCACGCTTCAACATCCGAGTTTGCCGTCAGGGCATGGCAGATCCATAACACATTATCTGCTGAAGAATTCAGCTTTCCCCAGGTATTGTATGCAATTTCCAGTGAAGGAAGGATCACTCCGGTTTCAGTTTCAAACGGGAGTTTATGTTTGAGTATCTTCATCATAATACCTGTTTAATTGCCTGTTCAAAGTCACTGATAATATCATCGATATGCTCAAGGCCAACGGAAACCCTGAATAATCCCGGTTCCACACCGGCAGCAAGCTGGTCTTCGGCAGAGAGCTGCGAATGGGTTGTAGCCGCGGGCTGTATGATCAGGGTTTTTGCATCCCCGACATTTGCCAGGTGGCTGACGAGATCAAGATGCTCGACAAGCTTTGATGCTTTTTTCATGTCGGTTTTCAGCACAAAACTGAGAACGCCCCCCGCACCTTTTGGAAGATATTTCTGTGCCAGGATGTAGTTTGGATTTCCCGGTAAGCCCGGATAATTGACTTTCTGCACGCATGGCTGCTTCTCCAGCCACTCTGCAAGCGCAAGAGTGTTCCTGACATGTCTTTCCATCCTGAGAGAAAGTGTTTCAAGCCCCTGCAGGAGAAGGAAGGAATTGAACGGGCTTATTGCAGGACCAATATCCCTGAGCCCTTCAACACGTGCCTTAACGATAAAAGCTAAATTGCCTGATGATGACTTCTGTGAGAATTTCTCGCCAAACACAAGTCCGTGATATCCTTCCGACGGTTCGGTGAAGACAGGGAAATTGCCGTTGTTCCAGTTGAAATTCCCGGCATCGACAATAACTCCTCCTATGCTTGTGCCGTGTCCCCCTATCCATTTGGTGGCAGACTGTACCACAATATTGGCTCCGTGATCTATCGGCCTGCATAGATATCCGCATGCCCCGAAGGTGTTGTCAACCACCAGGGGTATTCCATGTTTTT
>Ga0105099_10000757_pt1 | contig 21489 bp, 21 predicted proteins | sample PPLLak3cmMay2015_2_FD_79138 | JGI IMG/M metagenome (GOLD analysis project Ga0105099, IMG submission 79138) | Freshwater sediment microbial communities from Prairie Pothole Lake near Jamestown, North Dakota, USA - PPLs Lake P8 Core (1) Depth... | ecosystem: Environmental > Aquatic > Freshwater >... | reverse complement strand
TGATTGAGGTCGATCTCTCCGCCGGGAAACGGAAGAAGTCCTTGGAGGCTCTCACGGTGGTGCGCGTTGGCAGCTGTGGCGGACTTCAGCATGAGACGGATCTGGGGACCCTGATTGTTACCGATTATGGCGTCGGACTGGACAGTACCGGTCTGTTTTATGATACCGCACCGCCTGATGAGGAGTGCCGGCGCCTGGAACGGCGTGTGCGAACTGCTGTTGATGAAGGTGTTGTAGCAGATGCACGTTTTGTCGGGCGCTTTTTCCCCTATGCTGTCAGGGCCGATTCCCGAGTGAGGGTTGCTCTGGAAAGGGAGGCACTTCATCTTGGCGTGCCCTGTAAACGTGGGATCACGGTGACGAGTTCCGGATTTTTTGTTGAACAGGGACGGGCCATTGTGCACATTAATGCAACCGTTTCTGATCTGGTTGAAAGACTTGCCTCCGTCGATACCGGGTTAGCTGGTTTAAAAATCGAGAATATGGAAATGGAGACCAGTATTTTATTGCACACTCTCGGTGCAATCGGTTATCGCTCCGGTTCAATTTGTGCGGTTATCAATAATAGGAGCGAAGGTTCTTTTCGTACCGATTACCTTGATTCCATGCGGGATGCAGCAAGAATCGTACTGAGAGCGTTTAGCGCTTTGCAGCCTTCGCAGTCTTGAATTTCATCATTATTAGGGGAGTTCGTTCGTGACAGAGGAAAACCTGATACGGATCCGCGCCTGGTTTGCGGAGTACTGCAGCTCATTTTATTCTGACAATGAGGATGATCAGCGTCATTTTATCTTAAAGGAAGAACATACCCATAATGTCTGCGCCAATATTATCAGAGTAGCATCAGACGAAGGTCTGAAGGATGATCGTTTGCTTTTGGCAGAAGCCACGGCTATATTGCATGATGTGGGAAGGTTTGAGCAGTACCACCAGTTCCGGACTTTTCGGGACAGTGTGTCAGTGGATCATGCCGCGCTCGGTGCCGAGATAATTCGGGAAATTGACCTGCTGGCAGATCTGTTCCCTCATGAGCGGGATGTGGTCAATTGTGTGGTAGAGAGTCATAACGTCTTTCTCATTCCAAAGGAGATACAGGGAGATCAGCTTTTTTTCCTCAAACTCCTTCGCGATGCCGACAAGCTGGATATCTGGCGGGTATTCATCGAAAATTATGAACTGCCTGTTGAAAAAAGGTCGGAGGTTGTGGAACTCGGCTTTCCCAATCTGCCAGAATGTTCGCCCGATGTGCTGGAAAAGGTTGCCAGGAGGGAACTCGTTCCCCTCTCTTCCGCCCTAACGTTGAGCGATTTCAAGCTGCTCCAGCTTGCCTGGGTGTATGACCTAACTTTTACCGAGTCTTTTCGAGTCATTGCAGAAAGGGACATTGTTAGACGGATTGCGGCAACACTCCCAGATGGGGGTGGGGTGCAAGAGGCCGTGGAAACTATCTTGACCTTCGTAGCTGAAAGGATCGCTGAGGATATCTGCTCTGTCCCGCTTTGACGGACTTCTGTCCGTATAGTACTGCGGCTGATTCAGCAATCTTCCAAGCTGTGGGGTCTTTTCCCTTGAGGTGACGGTGGACTCATGGAATAGTGTAAACGGCGGTTCCGGCGGGATCCATTCTTTTGTAAAATACGGGTAAAGTAACTTTACTATATCGCGCACACCGAGCGTTGCTGCGGGTTTTTTATTTTTAAGGGAGCTTAATCTCTTGACAGGCGAATTGTTAGAGAGTAGTAAAAATAACTAATGTGATACTGTGGTTTTCTGAGGTGCCGGGTTTGGATTTCGGCAACATCATCGTGGGGAACTGAGCATGAAACGGTTTGATTTCAAACTTAAAGAGTCCTTCCTTGCAATCGACAAAGAACTTATCATTGTCTTTCTGCTCGTTGTTATTACCGCAATCATATTCTTTTTTGTGTCTAATCAGCGTGCCTTCCTCAATTTCTTTTACCTGCCTGTGCTCCTCGGGGCCTATTTTTACGGCCGTCGCTATGCAACGCTGGCGGCTCTATTCTCCATGATTCTCATTTGTACCGTGGCCTATGTATATCCTGCAACATTTGGTTTCGCGGGAAACCACAGCCTGGATCGTTGGCTTGATATCGGGACCTGGGGAGGATTCCTTCTTATAACCGGTTACTTCATGGGTCTCTTGTACGAGAAAAAGGAAGAGGCCAGAAAAGACATTCGCAGGACATATCATGGTGTCATCGAGATGTTGTCCCTCTTAATCGATTCCGTTGACCAACATACCCATAGCCATTCCTACCGGGTCTCCGTGCTTGCAGAGAAAATTGCCCAGAGAATGGGCTGCAGCGAGGAAGAGAGGGAGAATATCCGCATTGCAGCCTTGCTGCACGATCTCGGAAAGATTGGTGTCAGTCGCGAGGTGCTAACCAAGGTTGGATCGTTAACTGCTGCTGACCGAGAACATCTCAAGGCGCATACGCAGAAGGCAGTCAGTCTGTTGAAACCCTTGGGTGGCAGAGTGACGGAACTCCTTCCCTTGATCCTTGGTCACCATGAAAAATATGACGGCAACGGCTACCACTCTCTTGTGGGTGAAGATATCCCTTTAGGTGCACGAATTATTGCCGTCGCTGATGTCTATGATGCCCTGACCTCCGATCGCCCATACCGGAAGGCGCTGCCACCCTTCTTTGCGAAAAATGAAATACTCACGAATGCCGGTACTCACTTTGACCCGCGGGTGGTGAAGGCTTTTGAGGCAATTTTCCCGACCTTTGACCAGGAAAGTATGGTTCTCCCGAGGATGCAGCATGGTTGACAATTGATGAACCTCGTTTTTTCGGGAGAGTGCAGAAAATTGTATTGACAAATTTGTTGATTGCAGTTTATATGGACACATTCCTCACTTCTTAGTCAATTTATATCCCTATCGATATCATTCCAAATCCAAAGACCACGAACCCTCAACAACCAGACGAGAATGGGCTGGTTTTATTTCTATTTGCAGGTATTCCATCGTTAAATCGTGAAACCAGGCATGAGTCCGCTGCCCAGATGCTTTATCGGCCTTCCTCCTTATGTGAGTAACGGATATCTGTCCTGTAGAGAGTCATACTAAGTACCCCTCCATGAAGAACATGCTCCTTTTCAGAATTTACAGAGTTTTTCACTGATGTTGCTCCCTTTTCAACTATTTTTGATGTTTGGAAGGTGTCGCCCTGATGTGATTGTGCAGTGAAGTCGCTGGACGGCTTTTCGTCGGTGGCTGATCTTGCCGAATGATTCGGTTCGGCGTTAATTTTATGGTAATGTTTGCTTGCCGGCAGGAGAAGAAATGAATTTACAAGAACTGAAAAGTAAAAAAATTAATGATTTAACGGCTATTGCCAAAGGTCTGAATATCGAAGGTGCTTCGAGTCTTCGCAAGCAGGACCTTATTTTCTCCATCCTGAATGCCCAGACGGAAAAAAACGGCATGATATTTGGCGAGGGGGTTCTTGAGACCCTTCCGGACGGATTCGGTTTCCTTCGGGCTCCCGACTATAACTATCTGCCGGGTCCAGATGATATCTATGTGTCTCCAAGTCAGATACGCCGCTTCAATCTTCAGACGGGCGATACGGTTTCCGGCCAGATACGTCCTCCGAAAGAGGGGGAACGCTATTTTGCCCTGCTGAAAGTTGAGACGGTGAATTTCGAGCCGCTTGAAGCTGTTCGCGACAAAATACTCTTTGATAACCTGACCCCGCTGTACCCACTGGAAAGGTTGAAGCTGGAAACGACCCCGGACAACCTGTCGACACGAGTAATGGATCTGATAGCCCCAATCGGCAAGGGACAGCGTGGTCTGATAGTGGCTCCTCCCCGGACCGGCAAGACGATGCTAATCCAGAATATCGCCAATTCCATTGCAGTAAATCATCCCGAGGTTTACCTGATTGTACTCCTCATTGATGAGCGGCCGGAAGAGGTGACCGACATGCAGCGTTCCGTGAATGGCGAGGTTATTTCCTCGACATTTGACGAGCCGGCCTCACGTCATATCCAGGTTGCCGAGATGGTTATCGAAAAAGCGAAGCGACTCGTTGAGCATAAACGTGACGTTGTAATTCTGCTTGATTCCATCACCCGTCTGGCCAGGGCCTACAACACCGTCATCCCCCCTTCGGGCAAGGTCCTTTCCGGCGGTGTCGACTCCAACGCTCTCCACAAGCCGAAACGATTTTTCGGTGCGGCGCGTAATATCGAAGAGGGGGGCTCGCTCACCATTATTGCAACCGCCCTTGTTGACACGGGAAGCAAGATGGATGAGGTAATCTTCGAAGAGTTCAAGGGGACGGGCAACATGGAGCTTCACCTGGACCGCAAACTGGTGGAGAAAAGGGTTTTTCCTGCCATCGATATGAATAAGTCCGGTACGAGGAAGGAAGAGCTGCTCATCGACAAGGCCGCCCTTAACCGGATTTGGATCCTGCGCAAGGTTCTTCATCCCATGAATGTGGTCGACAGCATGGAGTTTCTTCTCAGCAAGCTCGTTGAGGCAAAGACCAATCAAGGTTTTCTCGACTCCATGAATAGGTGAAAAAACTCTTGATAAAAAAAAACGAAGGTGCTAACTTTCTAAACTTCTGATGGAGCTATGGAAGTTACATTCAGCGATAGAAATACGCATCCAAGAAACGATTGAAGTGTTATCGAATGTGAGACGCAGCAGTCTGCTTTACGCAAGGAGGAAGTAATGAAAGAGGGCATTCACCCAAAATATTCTGAGGTAACGGTCAAGTGCATGTGCGGCAATTCGTTTCTGACCCGTTCCACCAAGTCCGAGATCACGACGGAAATCTGCTCGGCTTGTCATCCGTTCTTTACCGGTAAGCAGAAGCTTATCGATACTGCCGGGCGTGTCGAGAGGTTCAAGAAAAGATACGGCATGTAACAGGGCCTCGGCCTGTGGATGCAAGGAGAGGGGATTTTGTCCATGGCGAAATCCCCTTATCTGTTTCCTCATTTTGCCGCCCGACCGGGCTTTTTCTGAAAGGTTCTCATGCTGGTTACTCTTGTCCAACATACACCTGATCCGGAACAGGCTGTCGCACTTGCTGCGAGGCTCTGTTATTCTCCTGTCTCCATCGGTGATCTGCGGGAGCGTATTTCCGGAACTGATATTCGGGTCTTTCTGGAAAAGATTCTTTCTCTCGGACACCACTCGGTTTTGGAGCATGCTTCCTTTACCTTTGGCATTGAAGGGATTTCCCGGGTTACTACTCACCAGCTTGTGCGTCATCGAATAGCCTCATTTTCTCAGCAGTCCCAGCGCTATGTCTCCCATAAAGAAAAATTTGGCGTTGTTGTTCCACCGAGTATTGCGGCAGACGAGGAAATGTCCGGGAGATTTTCGGAGCTGATAGGCGAGGTTCATCGTCTTTACGGAGAGATGATTGAAAATGGTATCCCCGCGGAAGACGCCCGCTACGTCTTGCCGAATGCTGCCGAGACCAAGATTCTGGTCACCATGAATGCACGGGAACTGTTCCATTTTTTCCGGCTTCGCTGCTGCGAACGTGCCCAGTGGGAAATCCGGGCGATGGCGGTGGAGATGTTGAAGCTGGTAAAGGAGGTTGCACCGGTAATTTTCGAAAAGGCGGGACCGTCCTGCCTTGATGGTCCATGTCCGGAGGCTGCGTTAACCTGCGGCAAGGTACAACAGGTCAAGGCATTTTTTGAGAATCTTCGTTGAACGTTGTTCCCCTGGTAAGAAGTGATGGAAAGGTGTGCAAGGCATGGGTAAGATAAATATCGGAGGGCAGGCAGTAATCGAGGGTGTCCTCATGAGGGCCCCACGCTCCATGGCCATAGCCGTGCGACGTCCTGATGGAGAGATAATCGTGAAGCGGGATACGGTTATTCCCCTTTCGGAAAGATTCCCCCTTGTCAAGCTGCCTTTGGTGCGAGGGGCAGTGGCACTTTTTACCTCTCTCGTCATCGGCATGAAAGCCCTCAGTTTTTCCGCGAACGAGGCGATCTCGGAAGGTGAGGAAAAGGCGGAAATGAGTCCTTTTGCTATGGGAGGAACTATTGCTGTCGCCCTCCTGTTTGGAATCCTGCTTTTTTTCATTCTTCCCCTCTTTTTGACGAAACTCCTGGTTCCCTACATTGGTGGTTCCAATATTGTTTTCAACCTGGTGGACGGTTTTATCCGAGTAGTAGTGTTTCTCCTCTACGTCTATTCCATTTCCCGGATGAGTGATATCCAGCGGGTCTTCCAGTATCATGGTGCGGAGCATAAATCGATCTTTGCCTTTGAGGCAGGGATTGCTTTGACGGTGGAAAATGTGAAGCGATTCAGCCGGCTTCACCCCCGCTGCGGAACGAGCTTTCTCCTGATAGTCATGCTGGTGAGTATTGTGGTTTTTTCCCTGATTCCCAAGTTGTGGCCTTTTTATCTAAAAGCAGGGTCAAGGATTGTGCTGCTTCCGGTCATTGCGGGGCTTTCGTATGAACTCCTGAAATTGAGTGCCAAGCATGAAAAATCGCGCCTGGTACGTATGCTTATAGCACCGGGACTTGCCCTGCAGAGATTGACAACGCGCGAACCGGACGACAGTCAGTTAGAGGTGGCGATCCGCTCTTTGGAAGAGGCCCTTGACGAGAACAGTGGTTATAAAGACGATAGATTAGTGGTATAAGGGTACGATGTATGCTTGACAAAATTGAAGAACTGGAACGACGCTACAATGAGCTTGAATCACTACTTTCGGATCCTGCCATCTTTGGGAACCAGAGTGAGTTCCGGAAGCTCAATAAGGAGCATTCCGAGCTTTCCGCGCTCGTTGCTGTCTATCGTGAGTACAAGAAATTGCTTGCCGAAATGGACGACAACCGGGAACTTCTGGCTGAGTCTGACCTTGAGATTCGCGAGATGGCCCAAGCGGAACTGGAAGGTCTGGAAGTTCGCAGGAGGGAACTCGAAGAGGAGATCAAGCTTCTCCTGCTGCCCAAGGACCCTAACGACGACAGGAGTGTCGTGCTTGAGATCCGTGCCGGTACCGGTGGCGATGAAGCTGCGCTCTTTGCCGGGGATCTTTTCCGGATGTACAATCGATTTGCCGAGACAAACCGCTGGAAGGTGGAGATCATTTCATCTTCCGAGTCGGCTGTCGGCGGATTCAAGGAAGTCGTTGCCCTGGTGGAGGGGCAGGGGGTCTATGCCAAGCTCAAGTATGAGTCAGGTGCTCACCGGGTGCAGCGGGTTCCCGATACCGAGACTCAGGGGCGGATTCATACCAGTGCCTGCACGGTAGCTGTGCTCCCTGAGGCTGAAGACATCGACATAGATATCAATCCGACTGACCTCAAGATTGACGTGTATCGCTCTTCCGGCGCCGGTGGCCAGCACGTGAACACCACTGATTCTGCGGTCCGCATAACTCATCTTCCCACCGGTATCGTAGTTGCCTGCCAGGAGGAACGGAGTCAGATAAAGAATCGCGCCAAGGCCATGAAGGTTTTGAAATCCAGGATGTACGATGTCATGGTGAGTGAACAGAATGCGAAGATGGCCGCCGACCGAAAGCTGCAGGTCGGCAGCGGCGATCGCAGCGAAAGGATCCGTACCTACAATTTTCCTCAGGGCCGCATGACCGATCATCGTATCGGACTAACCCTCTATCGTCTCGATGCCATTATGGCGGGAGATATAGCGGAGATTGCCGATGCCCTTCGCGCTCATTACCAGATGGAGGCCCTCAAGGCGCAGAGCGAAGCAGCGTAATGGCGGTCACAGGGGTTTATCTATGGACATGTTCAAGGTAACAAACCTACCGGTCAGAAGACTGCTTCAGCGACAACGGAAGTTGCTGTTTGGTAATCCGGCCCTTCCTGCCCTGGATCAACTGCCGGACTTTTTATGACCGAAACCTGGACGATTCTTAAGGTTCTCACCTGGACGCGGGACTATCTTGCTGAGAAGGGTGTTGAGAATTCCCGCCTTGAGGCGGAATGGCTGCTCTGCGAAACTCTCGGCATGGACCGGGTTGGTCTGTATGTTAATTTTGACAAACCTTTGTCCGATTCGGAACTCGCGGCATGCAGAGCTTTTGTGGGACGGCGGGCACGTCGTGAACCTCTGCAATACATTCTGGGCAGCCAGGACTTTTACGGCCTCGATTTCGAAGTCACCCCTGGGGTGCTGATTCCTCGACACGATACGGAAACGCTGGTGCAGGAAGCCGTTAACCGCTGCCCTGCCGGAGCGAATATCCTCGATATCGGCGTCGGCAGCGGTTGTATTGCCGTTGCGCTGGCTAAGTCCTGTCCTGATGCCCATGTCTATGGGGTTGATCTTTCTCCAAAAGCTCTGGAGCTTGCGCAACGCAATGCGGATCGCCATGGCGTGAACGTGACGCTCCTGCAAGGCTCCCTCTTTGAGCCGTTCGAAGGCCGAAAATTTGATCTGATAGTTTCGAATCCACCCTATATCCCGACGGCTGAAATTGCCGGGCTTCAACCGGAGGTGCGCGATTACGAGCCCCGGGAAGCTTTGGATGGAGGCCTGGACGGACTGGATTTTTATCGGAGCATTATCCCTGCCTCCCCCGCCTGTTTGGTGAAAGACGGCTGGCTGTTGCTGGAAGTCGGCATCGGTGAGGCGCCGGATGTTATGAAAATCTTCGAGGCGAGCGGGTTTTTCCATGAGCTTTTTACCGCCAGCGATCCGGGCACAATAGAGCGTGTGGTCGGCGGGAGAAAAAAGTAAGTTGCCGGTCTGTAACCGGTATCCGTTATTTTATTCAATGCTGCTGCAGTGTAACGCAGCCTGACTGAACAGAGGGGAATTTCCTTGGACAAGCTGATCATCAAGGGGGGAAAGAAACTGACAGGAGACGTCTCTGTCAGTGGCTCAAAAAATGCTGCCCTTCCCATTTTCATTTCCACCATCCTGGCTCCCGGGAGCCACGAAATACGCAACGTACCTTTTCTTCGGGACATAAATACCACCATCAAGGTTCTTGAGAACCTCGGCGCTGAGATTCAGGGAAACGGGAATATTGTCCGGATAGATACCTCCCGTCTCAGCGGACATGAGGCCACCTATGATCTTGTCAAAACCATGCGTGCTTCCGTTCTCGTCCTCGGACCTCTCCTGGCCCGGTTCGGTAGGGCACGGGTGTCCTTGCCGGGGGGGTGTGCCATCGGAGCCCGTCCGATCAACCTTCACCTCAAGGGACTCGAGGCGCTGGGGGCTGAGATAACCCTTGAACATGGTTATGTGGAGGCTCGGGCGAAGAGACTCAAGGGAGCCCGGATCAACTTTGATATCTCCACGGTAGGTGGGACGGAGCAGCTCCTCATGGCTGCCGTTACCGCCAAGGGTGAGACTGTCCTGGAAAATGCCGCCCGCGAGCCGGAAATTGTTGATCTGGCAGAGATACTGACAAAAATGGGCGCAAAGATAGAAGGTGCCGGAACGGACACCATCCACATTTCCGGCGTCACTGAGCTGCACGCGGTTACCCATTCCGTCATGCCCGACCGGATCGAGGCGGGAACATTCATGGCTGCGGCCGCCATCACCGGTGGCGATGTCCGGATTCACAACATGCGCCTCGATCACCTGGATGCCTTTGTCTTCAAGCTCCAGGATGCCGGGGTGGAGATCACCCACAAGGATACTGTCGTACGGGTGAAGGGGCCGAGAAAGATCAAGAGCATTAATATCAAAACCCGACCCTATCCCGGTTTCCCGACCGATATGCAGGCGCAGTTCATGGCTCTGATGACAATTGCCGACGGGGCGAGCGTCATTAGTGAAAATATCTTTGAAAACAGGTTCATGCATGTCTCCGAGTTGTTCCGTTTCGGTGCCGATATCGTTGTTGAAGGCAATACTGCTACCGTTAAAGGAGTGAAAAAACTTTCTGGCGCTCCCGTGATGGCTACCGATCTCAGGGCATCTGCTTCCCTGATTCTTGCCGGACTTGCCGCGGACAATACCACCGAGATATCCCGTATTTACCATCTGGACAGGGGCTATGAGGCGATCGAGAAGAAACTGGCAGCACTCGGGGCGGATATCAAGCGAGTCAAGGAATGACCCGGTTCCAGGCTTAAGGCAGATTTTCCAGTTGTCTGTCCCGGCCAAAAACGTGAACAGCGAAGACCATAGTATAACAACGAAGGACGCACTACTATGACCGATTACATTACCATCGCCATTCCCAAGGGACGGATCCTGCAGGATTCCGTTGCCTTATTCAAGAAGATCGGCATTAATTGCGAGCAGCTTTTATCCGATACCCGGAAGCTCATCTTCGAAGATCCAACGCAGAAAATGCGCTACATGATCGTGCGTGCTACCGACGTTCCAACCTATGTTGAATATGGCTGTGCCGACCTGGGAATTGTCGGAAAGGATACCCTTCTGGAACAGCAGAAGGATCTGTATGAGCCTCTGGACCTGAAATTTGGCTATTGCCGACTGGTCGTGGCCGAGCCTGCCGAATTGTCCCGTACCGATGATCCCTTGAGTTGGACGAATATCCGCATCGCAACCAAATATCCCAATATTACGGAAAAATACTTTTCCGATAAGGGCATTCAGGTGGAGCTTATCAAGCTCTACGGTTCCATTGAGCTGGCGCCACTGGTTGGGCTTTCGGAGCGGATTGTTGACCTTGTTTCCACCGGTGAGACCTTGCTGCAGAACGGACTTGTTGAAGTGGATACCATAGCCGAGATTACCTGCCGCTTGATTGTGAACCGTGCCAGCCTGAAAACCAGGTACAAGCGGATCACGGAAATACTGGAAGGTTTGGAAAAGCATCTTTAATCCTGCATTCCGTCGGTAACGCATGCCGGGATTCGTGTTCAGCAAAGTCGAACTGAAGGACTGTCTGCTATGAAATTTCTCACTATACATGATGCTGATTTTGCTGAATGCTTTGCGGCCATTCTCAGACGTTCGGAAGAGACTGACCAAGACGTTGAGTCGCTCGTTCTGGAGATTATTGCAAATATTCGCACTCGGGGCGATGCGGCCCTGCTTGAGTATACGAGCCGCTTCGACCGCCTTGAGACCGATGCGAATGGTTTGCTGGTTCGGGAGGATGAGATCGAGCGTGCTTTTGCCGAAGCGGGGGAGAAAGAAGTTTCCGCCCTTCGCCACGCAGTTGAGCGGGTCACCCGATTTCATGAGAAGCAAAAGCAGAAAAGCTGGCTGGACGCGGAAGAGGACGGAATTCTCCTCGGTCAGAAGGTCACGCCACTGGAACGCGTCGGTATCTACGTGCCGGGAGGCAAGGCGAGTTATCCAAGCAGTGTCATCATGAATGCCGTTCCGGCGCGTGTCGCTGGTGTTTCAGAAATCATCATGGTGGTTCCAGCCCCTGATGGCGAGATCAACCCCTATGTCCTGGTTGCCGCGAAACTTGCCGGTGTTGACCGCATTTTCCGCATCGGCGGTGCCCAGGCGGTTGCGGCTCTCGCCTACGGTACGGTGACGGTGCCCCGGGTGGACAAGATTACCGGGCCGGGAAACATTTATGTTGCCACAGCCAAAAAACTTGTCTTCGGCCAGGTTGGAATCGATATGATCGCCGGTCCAAGCGAGATTCTTGTTGTCAGCGACGGCAGCGGGAATCCTTCTCACATAGCGGCTGACCTCCTTTCCCAGGCTGAGCACGACCAACTGGCCTCTGCTATGCTAATCACCACTGATCGCTCCTTTGGTGAACGCGTTGCCGCAGAGGTGACAGCCCAACTCACGACCCTTAGCCGTGCTGCCATAGCACGCAAATCATGGGACGACTTCGGTGTTATAATCGTAACCGAAAATCTTGCCGAAGCGATCTCCTTTGCCAACAGTCTGGCTCCGGAGCACCTTGAACTGGCAGTAGAAAACCCTTTCGAAATTCTTTCCTCCATCAAAAACGCGGGGGCGATCTTTCTCGGTCACTTCACTCCGGAATCCGCCGGCGATTATCTGGCCGGACCGAACCATACTCTCCCCACCGGAGGGACGGCACGCTTTTTCTCTCCCCTGTCGGTGGATGACTTTGTGAAAAAATCTTCGCTGATCTATTTTTCCGAAGAGGCTCTCAGAAGGCTAGGAGAGGATATCATCTGTGTTGCCGAGTTGGAAGGTCTGGAGGCTCATGCCGAATCGGTGAAAATCAGGCTTACAAACAGGAAAGAGTCATGAGCATTCTGCGTTCCAATATTGCTTCGATGGCAGGATATGTGCCGGGCTTTCAGCCTCCCGACGGCGAGGCCTTTCTCAAGCTGAATTCCAATGAGAATCCCTATCCGCCTTCTCCGTCTGTAGTGGCTGCAATTCTTGCGGAACTTGGTAATGATGGAGCCTCACTTCGCAAGTATCCCTGCGCTTCCAGCAATCGGCTTCGCCAAATTGCCGGCGATCTCTACGGTTTCGATCCCTCGTGGGTTATCATGGCAAACGGTTCCGATGAAGTGCTGAACAACCTTATCCGGGCCTGTGCTGCGGAAGGCGAAGAGATCGCCTACGTCCAGCCCTCGTATTCCTACTATTCCACGCTGGCGGAAATCCAGGGTGTCAGGGTCCGGACCTTTGGCCTGACAGACGATTTCCGTATTGCGGATTTTCCGGAACGCTACGAAGGCAAAATCTTCTTCCTTACCACGCCAAACGCACCCCTTGGGTTTGCTTTTTCTATCGAGTACATTGAGGAACTTGCAAAGCGTTGTGACGGGCTTCTGGTCGCAGATGAAGCTTATGTGGATTTTGCCGACGAGAACGCTCTGGATCTGGTCAGGAAATACGAAAACGTGGTGGTGACCCGAACCCTTTCCAAGAGTTATTCCCTTGCCGGGATGCGATTGGGTTTGGCCATTGCCCGACCTGAAATCATCACTGCTCTCGATAAGATCCGTGATCACTACAACTTGGATCGACTGGCCCAGGCTGCCTGCTGTGCGGCCCTTTCCGATCAGGACTATTTCCGGGAGTGCATCCGGAAAGTTCGTGAGGCCAGGGAAACGTTTTCAGCCAGTTTGCGGTACCTTGGTTACCAAGTGATTCCTTCCCATGGCAACTACGTGTTTGCCGTGCCGCCTGACCGGAACGGCCGGCGTGTTTATGAAGGCTTGTTCCAGCGCAAGATACTGGTTCGCCATTTTTCTGACCCGTTACTTTCGTCGGGACTGCGCATCACCATCGGTACCCGCGAAGAGATGGAAATCACGGCCGCTGCTCTCGCGGAAATCGGCTGATATCCCAAGGAGGCTCCCATGCCAAGAACCGCCGTAGTTGAAAGGGTGACGAAAGAGACGCGCATACGGTTGTCCCTCGGACTTGATGGAACCGGTGATTCCAAGATCTGCACATCGGTACCGTTTCTTGACCATATGCTGGATCTGTTTACCCGTCATGGATTGTTCGATCTTCAGGTGGAGGCTCAGGGAGATATCGATATCGATTTCCATCACACGGTGGAGGATATTGGTATTGTCCTTGGCGAAGCATTGAAAAGGGCTTTGGCTGACAAGGCCGGAATTCGCCGCTATGGCCAGGCAACGGTTCCTATGGACGAGACCCTGGCCTCCGCTGCCATCGACCTGTCAGGAAGACCATATCTCTGCTTCAATGTTCCTCTTCCAAAGGTAAAAATCGGCGAGTTTGATGTTGAGTTGGTGCGGGAGTTCTTTCAGGCATTTACCAATAGTGCCTGCCTGAATCTCCATCTTAACCTGAAGTATGGAGAAAACACCCACCATATTGTCGAGGCCTGTTTCAAGGCCTTTGCCCGCGCGCTTAATCAAGCTGTGGGGCTTGATCCGAGAATTTCCGGAGTTCTGTCAACAAAGGGAACACTGTAGTTCTTTCGGGACTATGCACGCTCACATGATGATGAACCTGGCTTTTTGGCGCAGGCCTATTTTCGGGAAATCAAGTAGTAAGAACGATACATACGAGTAAAGAAACGCGAAGCTCGGGTTGTTTGTGACCTTTGTTCGTGATGCGGGATACTGATGATAGCAATAATTGATTATGGGATGGGAAACCTTCGTTCTGTTCAGAAGGCTTTTGAAAAAGTGGGGTTCGAAGCAGTGGTGACTGCCGATCCGAAGATGGTTTTGGAGGCGGAGAGGGTTGTTCTTCCCGGTGTAGGTGCTTTTCGGGATTGCATGACAAACCTTGAAGAAGGCGGTTTTATTGATCCTATCCTGAAGGTTATTCGGGATGGACGTCCTTTTCTCGGTATTTGTCTAGGACTCCAGCTGCTCTTTACCGAAAGTGAGGAGTTTGGGCTCCATAAGGGCTTGGATGTGATTCCAGGCAGGGTGCTTCGTTTCCCCGAAGGCATGCAGGAGGCTGACGAGGAGCTGAAAGTCCCGCACATGGGCTGGAACCAGATTTGTGTGAAGCGCTGTCCTCCGGCTTTTTCGGGGATTCCTGACGGGACAAATTTCTACTTTGTCCACTCCTATTATGTGCAGCCGGAGGATCCCTCAGTTGTTGCTACAACCACAGATTACGGAATTGAATTCTGTTCTTCAATCTGGAAGGACAATATTGTTGCAACCCAGTTTCACCCCGAGAAGTCCCAAGAGATGGGTCTGGCAATTCTGAAGAATTTTGGAGAGATGAAATGATTGTAATTCCGGCAATTGATTTGAAGGATGGGCAATGCGTCCGTCTTGAGCAGGGGCTTATGGAACGGGATACGGTGTTTTGCGACAGCCCTGCCGAGCAGGCGCTGACATGGCAGCGCCAAGGTGCCGAGCTGTTACACTTGGTCGATCTCAATGGTGCCTTTGCCGGTGAACCGAAAAACCGTACCTCCATCGAGGAAATTGTCCGGGCAGTTTCCGTTCCGACTCAACTGGGCGGCGGGATTCGCGATATCCCAACCATTGAGGCCTACCTTTCTTTGGGTATAAACCGGGTTATCCTTGGAACTATTGCGCAAAGAAACCCCGAACTTGTCAAAGAAGCCTGCCGACTCTTTCCCGGTCAAATCGTGGTTGGCATCGATGCCAAGGATGGTATGGTCGCAGTACAGGGTTGGGCGGAAGTTACCGACATCAGTGCCCGTGACCTGGCGAAGAAATTTGAAGGATTTGGTGTTGCGGCCGTCATTTATACCGATATCAGCCGCGACGGAATGCTGATTGGGCCTAACATTGACGCCACTCGGACCCTTGCTGAAGGAGTTTGCATCCCGATCATTGCTTCAGGAGGGGTTTCGAGAATGGCTGACATCGAAGCCTTGATGGCCATTGAAGAGAGTGGTGTTGTCGGTGTCATTACCGGCAAAGCGATTTATACCGGAGCTATTCAGTTGGCCGATGCGATAGCCCTGACAAAGGGACAGAAAGTATCGAGCGGAGCTACAGGATGCTGACGAAACGTATTATTCCCTGTCTTGATGTGAAAGGTGGCCGGGTTGTCAAGGGAGTCCAGTTCCTGGAACTGCGAGACGCCGGTGACCCGGTGGAAATTGCCGAGATGTATGATCGACAGGGTGCTGATGAACTAACTTTTCTGGATATTACTGCTTCTTCCGATCAGCGTGACATCATCATCGATGTGGTCCGACGGACAGCCGAGCGGGTTTTTATGCCACTCACCGTTGGGGGAGGGGTCAGGACCGTGGATGACATACGTCGGCTGCTGAATGCGGGGGCTGACAAGGTTTCCATCAATACTGCTGCTGTCCATCGACCCGAGTTCGTGCAGGAATCAGCTGAGCGCTTCGGATCGCAATGCACCGTGGTTGCCATTGACGCCCGGCGCGTTCCGGGTGAGGACCGCTGGGAAGTGTACACCCATGGCGGCCGGAATTCCACTGGGATCGACGTCCTTGAATGGGCCCAGCGGATGGAGGAATACGGAGCTGGTGAGATTCTCCTGACCAGCATGGACTGCGACGGGACAAAAGACGGCTACGATCTCCCCTTGACCCGGAATGTGGTCGATGCGGTTTCCATTCCCGTCATTGCCTCGGGTGGTGTCGGCAACTTGGAACATCTCTATGACGGATTTGTCAGGGGTGGTGCAAGCGCGTGCCTGGCTGCTTCCATCTTTCATTATCGTGAATATACGATTGGTGAGGCCAAGAAATATCTCAGACAGAAAAATGTCGCGGTGCGGATATGAGCAGTGCCGATAGATCGAATACCTCTCCAGGAGAGAGCAGCGCAATTCTGGATCTTTTGTTCCAGGTTATCCAGGAGCGCAAAAGCGGCTCTACCGAAAAATCCTATACTGTCTCACTTTTTCAGAAAGGTCTTGATACGATTCTAAAAAAGACCGGTGAAGAGGCGATTGAACTGGTTATTGCCGGAAAGGGCGGCAAACGGGAAGAGATTGTCTATGAAGCCAGCGATCTGCTGTATCATTTGTTGGTACTTCTCTCATATTACGAGATCGATCCGGAAGAAGTATACCGGGAATTGCGCCGTCGTTTTGGACTTTCCGGCATTGCGGAAAAGGAGTCGCGAGGATCCTGAAAATTGTTTGCATGTAATTATCGCCAGTTTTTACTTGACAAGAGGGTGTCGAATGTTATTATGTCTAGTCTTTACACTACCAACCCCCTGTTAACGGCTCGACTCTTCATATAAACACCAAAAATTTAAATATAGGAGGGAGGGGAATATGAATGCCGGGAGTAAGGGTAAAGGAAACCGAATCATTTGAAATTGCGCTGAAAAGATTTAAGAAGCAATGCGAAAAAGCAGGGATTCTCTCTGAAGTACGAAAGCGTGAGCATTTCGAAAAGCCAAGCATCAAGAAGAAAAAGAAGGCTATTGCCGCTCGTAAAAGGGCATTGAAGAAACAACGGAAAATTGTTGATTAAGAATTTGATGTTGTTAGTCAGAACTATTCTGGAGAGGATACTTTACTGTGGAAAGAGCTTTTATTGTGCTCCTCTCCAAAGTGTATTCAAATAGGTAGTTGAACGGTGGGGGCGATCTGATGATTTGCCCCTACTTTTACTTTATGACCATACCAGAGAGTGCGGAATGAACCTCGTTGATATCCTGATCTGGGTTATTTTACTGATATTTGCGGTAAAAGGATTCATGAAAGGGCTCGTCAAGGAGGTTTGTTCCCTTTTGGGACTCATCGTCGGCGGCTGGGTTGCTTTTACCTATTATCGGCCATTTGCAGGGGTGCTTCAGTCCCATTGTCATTTTTCCCATACCATTACGCTTTTCCTTTCCTTTGGGCTCATCTTTCTGGCGCTCGGTCTGTTCTTCTTTCTTCTGGGTTATCTGTCGACCCTTCTGCTCAAGGTTGTTTTTCTGGGCAGTGTGAATCGTATAGGAGGTATTTTTCTGGGGATTTTGCAGGGTTCTCTCATGCTATGCATACTATTTACCTTGGGAACGGCCAAGCATTCTCCCTCTAAAATCAGTGCATCTATTGAGAAGTCGACCTCCGCCCGACCCTTCCTTGTCTGTGGCAGGGAGATCCTGTCCTGGTGGAAAGCCGGATTGCGTACCGAAAGAAAGAACAATGCCGGCCTTTCGCTTCCGGCAGAGTGTGTTCTGGATCTCACTGGTACCGGCAAAACTTCATGAATGGGTATAGCCTGTGATGATTCCTGACGAAATAATCCGGGAAATCCGTGAAAGGGCGGGTATACTGGAGGTAATTTCAGATTATGTTGCTCTGAAAAAGTCCGGTGTCAACTATCTTGGCCTTTGTCCGTTTCATTCAGAGAAGACTCCATCGTTTAATGTGAACACGGCAAAAGGAATCTATCACTGTTTTGGCTGTGGTGTCGGCGGTGATGCAATCAGTTTTATCATGCGAATGGAAGGGTTGTCCTTTCCTGAAGCGGTCAAGTTTCTGGCTCGCAGGATCGGTGTCGTCATACCAGAACGCCCGTTACATGCTGCTGAAAAGCGTCTTCGTGATGAGAAGGAAATTCTCTACGAGGTGCATGAACTCGCCAGTAAATTCTATGAAGATTTGCTACAGGATGGACCCTCAGGCGCAGCGTGTCGCCATTATCTTGCAAATCGCGGGGTTGATTTGGAGACATCACGGGCGTATGGGCTTGGCTTTGCACCGGATTCCTGGGATGCCCTGACACGGTTCTTGGAGCGAAAAAGATTCCCTCTGGCTGAAGCGGAAAAGGTCGGACTTGTCCGTTGTCGGGAGCGGGGGGGGTACTATGACGGTTTCAGGAATCGTCTCCTGTTCCCTATCAAGGATATTCATGGTCGTGTTATTGGTTTTGGGGGTAGAGTCCTCGATGATTCCCTGCCAAAATATCTGAACTCCCCCGAGTCGCCGGTTTATCATAAGAGTGAAGTCCTCTTCGGTCTTGGGATGGCAAAGCAGGCAATGCGCGAAAAAGGGGATGCATTCATTGTCGAAGGGTATTTCGACCATCTGGCGCTCTATCGTGCCGGTGTACGGAACGTGGTGGCAACCTGCGGTACTGCGCTGACAGATGCTCACCTGAAACTTCTCCGGCGTTTTGTGGGGAAAGCGTATCTCCTGTTTGACGCCGACAATGCTGGTAAAAAAGCGACATTGCGCTCAATGGAGACTTTTTTGCAGGAAGATTTCCCTGCGCGTGTTGTACAGATGCCTGCAGGGGAAGACCCGGATTCCTGTCTGGAAAAATATGGTGTCGATGCATTCGAGGGCTTGGTTTCTGCTGCCTTGCCTGTTTTTGAGTTTTTTTTCAGAGACCTTTGCAGCCAGGAGGACATCGGCAGCGTTGAGGGAAAGGTTAAGGTTCTTGAAGAGCTGGCGCCACGACTTCGCAAAATTGCTGATGCGGTAGAAAGAGACCTTTATTTGAGGGAAATTGCTCGATTTCTGGGTATTGAAGAAAACGATGTCCGGAGAAAGATGGGGAAAGAGGAGCCTTCTCGCCCCCCTCTGCGTGCCTTGAAGGAGCATAAGAAGGCCGCTGCCGGTGCCGAGGAAATGCTTTTGTCTCTCATGGGAAAATATCCGGAAGTGGTGCATCTGGTTGCCGAGTTTGGACCGGCACAAATATTTCGAGCTGAAGTGCTTCCGGTGGTGGAAAATATCATCCGACATGTTACGGGAAATAAGCGCATAGACTGGTCGCAGCTCCTCGATTCGGTGGATTCATCCGAAGAGCGGAGCCGTTTGGCCTCACTCTTTATTTCAGAGGAGCATCTTGAGGAAATGGATCTGCGCAAGGCTTTCGAGCAGTGCCGACGCACACTGGACCGGATTGCCTTGCTGCAGATCAAGGATCTCGGTCTTAAGCTGGCACAAACCGATCCGGAAAGCGACTCCTATCACGAGCTCCTGAGGCGTATAGACACTCTTCGTGCGAAGAAGTCTCTGCTGAAGTAAACTAATTGAAACTATAGATTTGATTGTCTTGAATACGAGGTGAACTGGATGGCAAAAAAAAGTTTGGATGAAGTGAAGCATCTGATCGATTTAGGGAAAGAAAAGGGTTTTCTGACCTATGATGAGGTCAACGATTTACTTCCCCCTGATATTGTTTCCTCGGATCAGATTGATGATGTGATGAGCATGTTTGGCGAGATGGACATAGAGGTTGTTGACTCAGCTCAGAAGGTCAAAATTCCAAAGGCCAAGCTGGATCTGGAAGAGGACGAAGAGCAGGAGGGAGACCAGGAAGAGGTCGAGTTTGAGCCTGGCGTTCTGGGCAGGACCAGCGACCCGGTTCGCATGTACTTGCGCGAAATGGGGTCAGTGTCGTTACTGACCCGCGAAGGCGAGGTTGAAATAGCAAAACGTATTGAGGAAGGCGACAGGGATGTGGCGCGGGTGATTTACAATACCCCTATTACCGTGAAAGAGGTAATAGCTCTTGGCGACATGCTTGAGAATTTCCAGATCAATGCTGCGGATATCAGTAAAGAGGTTGAAGAAGAGGAACTTGAAGAGGGTGAAGAGGACGTTCAGAAAACCAGGCTCCTTTCCATGATAAACGATATCAGGTCCTGTGACGCGAATATAGAGCAGTTGCAGGATTCCATCTTGGGGGCTCTGGCAGAAGATGAGAGAGCGCGTCTTGCCAAGGAACTGCAGGAACTCAAATCCAGGACCGCGGATCTTTTGAAGACTTTGCGCCTCAAGGATCGCCATATCGAAAGGATCGCCCAGCGACTCAAGCAGCTTTCTTCAAAGGTTGATCGGATTATGGCTGATTTCCATGAAGTGAGCAGCGACTCGGATGTTCCTGTTGAAGAGTTGACTGTGCTCTGCCGTGAGTCTCGAGATAATGAAGCAACTCGATCGAAACTCCTGTCACGTCTTTCTTCTGCGCCGGAAGAAGCCGCGAAAATGGAGAAAAAGCTCAGGTCAGCGCAAAAGAAACTGGAAAAAATTGAACAGGATTCAGGTTTTATTGCGCATGAATTGGCAAAAGAAATCAAAGGTATTGAAGAGGGCGAGAGAAAAGCCAAGGATGCAAAGTCGGAGCTTGTCGAAGCAAATCTGAGACTTGTTGTTTCAATTGCCAAAAAATACACGAACCGGGGCCTGCAATTCCTTGACCTGATTCAAGAGGGCAATATCGGCCTGATGAAGGCCGTCGACAAGTTCGAGTATCAGCGGGGCTACAAGTTTTCAACCTATGCCACCTGGTGGATTCGTCAGGCGATAACTCGGGCAATTGCTGATCAGGCCAGAACAATCCGGATCCCGGTTCACATGATTGAGACCATTAACAAGCTCATTCGTACCAGTCGCCAACTGGTTCAGGAGATCGGACGTGAGCCTTCTCCTGAAGAGATTGCCGAACGGATGAGCTTGCCACTTGATAAAGTTCGTAAGGTCCTCAAGATTGCCAAGGAGCCAATCTCCCTGGAAACACCGATTGGTGAAGAAGAAGATTCTCATCTCGGTGATTTCATCGAAGATAAGGGTGTTGTTTCTCCCTTGGAGGCAGTCATCAAGGCCAATCTCTCTGAACAGACGGCTCGAGTTCTGTCCAGTCTTACTCCGCGAGAGGAAAAGGTTTTGCGGATGCGGTTCGGGATCGGTGAAAAGAGCGATCATACACTTGAGGAAGTTGGTCAGAATTTTGAGGTTACCAGGGAACGGATCCGGCAAATTGAGGCAAAAGCCCTCCGGAAGCTGCGACATCCAAGCCGAAGCAAGAAGCTGAAGAGCTTCGTCGAGTAAAATTTTCATTCCAAGGGTAAGGCCGCGTCGAATACATCGGCGCGGCCTTTTTTGTGTGTCGTGGTTGTGCCAGGTTAGCGAGGGAACTATATGGAGCAGGAGTTTTTTGCAACAGCAGCAAAGGGTGTGGAAGAAGTCCTTGCCGATGAACTCAGCAGGTTGGGTGTGTCGGGAGTGACTCTTGAAAAAGGTGGGGTCCGTTTCAAGGGAGACATGGCAACATGCTATCGGGCCAATCTCTGGCTGCGTACTGCCCAGCGAGTTCTTATGCCGATTGCCGGATTTGCCTGCGAATCTCCCCAGCAGCTGTATGATGGAGTTCGAGCTGTTCCGTGGCAACAGTATCTCAATCCCGATATCACCCTTGC
>Ga0105099_10000756_pt1 | contig 21494 bp, 17 predicted proteins | sample PPLLak3cmMay2015_2_FD_79138 | JGI IMG/M metagenome (GOLD analysis project Ga0105099, IMG submission 79138) | Freshwater sediment microbial communities from Prairie Pothole Lake near Jamestown, North Dakota, USA - PPLs Lake P8 Core (1) Depth... | ecosystem: Environmental > Aquatic > Freshwater >... | reverse complement strand
TTTATTGCTCTACTGAAATACCAGCATACCCTCGATATACTTTAAAAAAACATCACTTTTGCTGGATTAATAACCGTCAGTTACACCGTTACCACTCTTTAAACTGCCGGTAAAATCACCCTCTTCGACCCAGCCCTGCCACTCCGGCTTAGTAAAATCTATATTCCAGGTACCGCTGCAAGCTCCGCTGGAAAAAACACCCCTCATCTGCATGGAAAAATTTGATGATTCCACATAACCCGAACTATTCGGCGGGTATTTGCCAACTCCAGAGCAATCGATTCTTATTGAATCGGTATTCTTTGTCATGATACCGCTTAAAAACGAACAGGTAACCGTATCCTCGAAAAAAAGATAAAACCAATCCCCTGCACATGAATATGTTCCATTTTCATGCTTCCGCAGCGTTAAATTCGCATAATTCTTTGTTCCCGGCTCGATCAAACGCCAAACCTCCGAGGCAATAACCGGAGAGGATGTGGACGGATTTTTATCATCACAAGCGAGAAAACAGAGACTCAAAAACAGTAAACTTGCTGCTAAAACGATTGCTTTTCGCATACTTTACCTCCGAATATAGAAAACTTAATTATCATTTAAAGTGAGAGAGAGATAAGAACATCGATCATCTCAATTGTGTACTATTCTTGTATAAATACCGAAAATAAATTCTTACATAAATAAAAATGCAATAATTGCCATTAATGATCCAATTATTGGAAAATGCACCATATATATAACTAAGGAATTACGACCAAACCATGAAACGAATTTATTAATACCTATAGATTTATTCCATGATAGTAAAGATATCCATCTTTCTGATTTATATACAAGATGGGAGGTATAAATGCCAAGCAACACAACACCAAACCAAGGGAAGAATGGCATATAGTCAATAGCTATGTTTTTTTTCGTGCCGATTCCCAAACAATAAAAAGCCGGGTTATTAAATAGAGGGCTAGTGTAAAAAAGGCCTATAAATATAATAATAAGGCCAAAAAATAAATTTAACCATCCACCCTTAACAAACAGAATCCCAACTAATGATGCAATAAAGAAGAATTGCATCGGGCCGAATATAACCAAGTGGGATTTCCACAATATATAGCTAACCAATGAAATAATAAGCGAACACATAAGCAGGATAATATTACGACTGGCAACCTTTTTGATATTAATACTTTCTCTATTTGACCTAAAAAGGCAAAAACCCATTACTAATACTAGAATAAAACGTCCTATAAATCTGTAGTAAACAAAAAAAAAGCATTGATATTTATTTGATGTATGCCGAAAATACGAGAGATGTAAATTATATGATAGATTATCATAAGAATTATAGATAAGCCTCTTAAAAAATCTATAATAAAAAATCTTTTCTGTGAATAATAAAAATTATGGTTCATGTCTTATATCTCTATTTTTTCCGTATCATGTCAATATGAGCACAAATTCTACCCCCGCCGATATCAGGTTCAGGCTCCGGTTCAACCGGTTTCTCATTATAAGTCTTTTCCGCCCATGAATAGATCCTGCGTAAAAATTCCTTAACTCTACCTTTTCCACCATATATATCCGCACCATTTTCTCCAATTAACGACAATTCCCTGCGAATAAATGGAACTTCGGGATGAATATAACCTAATGCTTGAATTATCGAATACCTTGCGTAATAAACCATGGGAAAAATACAATCCTTATCTTCATATTTTACAGGCGTATTCAATGCACGTATAAGCGCTTTAGAACACCCCGGCGAGCCTATTTGTCTAAGATATTTTAAAGCGAATTTATGTTTATCTTTATAAGTATTCGCTTTTTCAAACCGAGCAATTATTGAATCCTCAGCCTGTATGTCGCCTAAAAGAGCTCTATAATAGTACTCCTTCAATTTTTTACTCGACTCCCGTCCTTCTTTATCGCTGTGCGATACAAAATCAGCGGTTTTCTGGCTGTATCCTTTTAAATCTTTCATAAGCATTTTCTTTTTTTCGACGGGAGAAAGTGGCAGGTGCATAAACAGTTCGTCTCCTGGCAGCACTTCTTTTATTTCCATGAAATCCTTTTTGTGCTCACAATATTCTTTATTAATTCTTGACGGATATATTTTGCAATACGCTTCCCTGTATTTTACTATCCCCTCTCTTATCTCAATGTTGTATTTAGTAAAATAGTCGTGACGTATATTATTCATTAGCGTTTCATATCCAATCGCTTGAATTCGAAAATCATTGCTTTGCAAAGCAACAACAAAAAGATAAAATATTCTTTCGTGTTCCATAAGGCCAGTGTAAATAAAAGGGGACACAACGCGCGATAGAACAGAATCAGGCAAACTCAAATGTTTCTTGACTGATATTTTGTCGCTGATGTTACGAATTGTCGATAAGATACTTATCTTGTTATCTAAGACAAGATTTTCTGGTAAAGGTCCTTGTATTACTTCCGTTCCTTTTTTCCGTATTTCCTCTAAAATGTGACGATTACGTGGAGTTAGTATTGTATCATTCATTTTCTGAAGGATTGCAAAAATAATATTCTCCCTGCTACTAGGTACCTCTTCATTGATAATTTGTAGAATAAATGGCCACGTCTCATTCAATACAATCATAAAATTATCTTTGGGCTTATTTGTAAATCCAACCGACCAAAACCAAAAAATAAATAACAATGAAATGACATATTTTGTTTTCATAAAGCCTTCACCTTCTTGAACAATCTAACAATATCCATCTAATAAAAAATTATAAAGCACCATTATGCGCATCTTCCCATTGCTTAATTTGGCTGTCACCGACAAGTTGATATCGTAATTTTTTCCTGTTTTTTTCATGTGTTTTAAACATCAAATTATCGTCGTCGAATGAATCTTCAATATCCTTCAAAGCCTCATTCTTATCAAGATGCATAAATTCATGTGCTGCCGCACGTATAAGCGCTTTAGAACACTCGGGCGAGCATATTTGTCTAATAAATTGATTTTATAAACAATTTCATTCGTTTGAATATTTTCAAACTTGAAAATGATAATAAATATTCAGCAACTTGACATTATCTTGAAATCATCGAAAAACTATTCGTACAAACTGCTCAGGTATTTTAAAATTCTGGCCTTATTATACACAATATTGGTTCAGGTTCTTTTCCAACCGGTTCAACATTATATTGTTTTTTTGCCCAGAATTTGACTTTACTGATATACCCTTTTATCTTTTCCTTACCACCATAGCTTCCATCTCCATACCTCGAGATATAGCCACAATCCATTCTTAAAAAAGGAACTTCAGTATGTATTCTACCCAAATTCTTGATCAAAAACAATCGTATCGAATGATGACCTGCAACAGGCGCTATTAGGGGTGAGTTAAGTGATCTAATAAGTGCTTTTGCACATGCTGGCGTTCCAATAATTCCCAAACTATTTGACATGTCAGCTTTATCGTTAAAATTATTTACTTTCTCGAATTCCATGATTAACGAATCTTCCGACTTCTGGTCTCCTAATAACGCACGATAATATAACTCCTTATATCTTGTGTTCTGCTTTTTTGAATCTTCGTTTGATGCGTATCTTGAAGTTTTACGGCTATATGTGTTAATATCTTTTTTGAGCATGATTTCTTTTTCTGCAGGAGTCAATGGTAACATCATATATAACTCATCACCGGGCAAGATATCTTTAATATTTTCAAACTCCTTATTTTGTTCACATAACTCCTTATTTCGTGGCCCCTTTTCTGCGTAGCAGCTCGCTTTTCGGTATTTTATTATCCCTTCTTTTAGTATAACACTGTATTTTTTTAATAGATCAGGCCTGCTATATTGTAATAACGCTTCATATGCTCTTTTTTTAACTTCGATATCTTCACTTAAAAAAGCATCGATGCAAATAGTATATAACTTCTCGTCTTCTATAAAACCTGTTGTAAATGAAAGGTTATCTTTTAATTGTAGTTTATTTATTGCAGAATTAATTTCACCAATAAGTATAATACCTTGTAAAAGCTCTTCTTTCTTACATATACTAATAGTATCAATGATTTGTTCCTGAAAAATACTACTATAATTACTTTTTAAAGACCTTGCATTAAATAACAGTGTGTCATTGATTTTTCCAAGTATATAGGATCTTTCCCGGTTAATCGAATTTATAAAAATATTATTCTCAGAACAATTACTTTCTAAATACAATATACAGGAAATAAACATAACGGTAATAGTAACTTTGTTAATAAACATATGAAGATATCCTATCATGTTTAAATTTAGAATCCATTATGAACATCGTCCCATTGTAATGTGCCATCACCAAGTGTTTTGTATCTTAATTTAATGCGTGTTTTATAATGTGTCCCATACATCAAATTTTCATCATCATTATTATCAGTTAAATCTGTTATATGTCCATTTTTTAAATGGTGCATAAACTCATGACTTGCCGCTCTAATAAAATCTTCTTCGGGCATATCTTTTACAATTGATATACTATACCCATTCCCGTGTAATGTAACTCCCTGTTGATCGCTTACTTTCTGAAGTAAAACATCGGATGAAGGGTGGTCATATTTTAGTGGCGTAACCATTATATAATTAAACAACGGATTAGGATCATCGGTTACTCTTATTTCCTCCCAATTTGAAGTGCCCGGCCAACCAAACATATAGAAGTTGTTTTTTTTAATACCCTCAACTGTTTCAAGTTCAATTTGTTCACTACCACTAATTTCTAGACCTGTTGGCTTCCACCCTAATATTATCTCTTTAAGATGAACAATGCCACCTGCAGCCACGTTCACCGGATTAAACATCCAATCAACCTCTGGATTATAACCACTAGTACTATAAATATAGTTAAAACATTTATCTGGAATAACATCAAAGTGTAACAGATCGTAATGTTTTGACACTTGTACAATACTGACAACACCCTGCTGGACTATCATATTCATTTTATTTTTTAAAGCATTCTCATCGGGATTATAAATTGGATTATCTAACACACCAAACATTTGATAGTAATGCAATGGATCGTGTTTAATTACAGGATATATATATGCATCCATATAATGTATTGACAACCCCCAATAATCGTCTCTACCCTCAAGGTATGAACTCCCGGCGTAGATATTGAATTTACAATTTCCTTCTATTAATCCTTTTGTTTCTATCAAATTGTCATTTTTATTTAAAATTGAAGGGTTCACATAACTGATATATCCTTCAGGTTCTGCTTTAATGGTAACTTCCTTATAGTTATCGTTTACATCTCTATTTACAATAAATCCACATGAGTAATCTATGGGAATGGCCATTGCGTTTGCCTTTCCGTCGAATCCCCATCTTTTTGCCACATCCCCAAGATATTCATAGAATGTTATTCCATTCTGGGTAATACTTTTATCCTTGCCCTTACCTCCAATACTTGTTGAATCATCCTCTGGAGACCATTCCCCTTCGCATCCCATTATTGCAATCAGACCAATACTTACTATGAAAAATATATAAACCGTTTTCATTTTTGCCTACTCCTTATAATTTTAAGTGTCGATTCGCTTTATTGACTAATTAAACTGCTTATGTGGTATTTCAATTTTTAACCTCCACTCATCCCTTCCATGTATTATAACTACATGATCGAATACTTTGTTCGATAAATCGGTATTTGTTACCGCTACCACGACTTTTCCAACAGGGTGTATGTCATTCTCATAATATTTGGTCCTGAATAGTTGTGTCCCTCCGATGCGATACAGGTCAATTCTTGTCTTAGTTCCTGATATGGGCTTGTTATCATCATCTACAAAGTACACATAACCATATATTGAGTTTTTTGATTTTGTATATTTGTTTTTCGGAACATTTATCTGCAAAACTCTTGACAATTTACCTTGTATCGCCTTATTCACATCATAAATATCCCGAGCATTGTTAATAACGGGAATATCGTTACGTTCTTCAAAACCGGTAGTTGTGTATTCACCATATATAAACTTCCCTTTAATTTCACAATATTCATACGCTCCTATATCGATAAATTCACCCGTAGGTCTCGGCATATAGCGCAAATCATATTGAGGCGCACTTATATCTGTACCAGCATCGTAACAAGAACCTGATTCTTTTATAATCAATCCATCATCTTCTGTCCCGTACTCCCCATCACTGCCTTTAGGATTCCCGGCATCCTCAAATTGCGGATCTCCCGAAATATTATTCCCCCCCTGCCACCCACCCTGAATACAGGAATAGGTCACGGAAATTCCGTCACCCTGCATCTGTGCTATACCGGTATTCCCCCATACAATTGTATTTATAATAATTGCCGTAGATGAGGATGAATTGGTTATGCCGCCTGCTCCGTTAACGCTCTGGTTGTCAGCAAAGGTGCAGTTGGTTATGGCAAGATTTCCTTTCTTATTATATATGGCTCCGCCGCCTGCACCGGAACTGTTACGGGTGAATACTGAATTAATCATGCTGATACTTGAGTTTACTGCGTAGAGCGCTCCACCGAACAGCTCGTTCGTTCCTGTTTTATTATTATCGAATACACAACCGTCGATGCTGCCTTGCGTATTACGGGACAGGTATAATCCCCCGCCGTTGCCCTGCGCAGCAAAATTGCTCTCGAATAAGCAGTTCTGTAACAGTTTAGGGCCGGTTTTGCTGAACATACCGGCACCGGCCAGTATTGAATAGTTCTTTCGTATAACGCATTTCATTATTGTCGGTGAGCTGCGGGCATTGAAAATACCGGCGCCGTGGCTGTAATTCTCGTCACGTACATCCGCAACTCCGCCGGTAATAGTAAATCCTTCCACTTTCTGGCTCCGGGTGAGCGCGAATCCGGTAAAAGTCAAAACATGAAAAACATTGTCATCAAGATAATCAAAATCAGATTGTGCAGGTGGCCATGACGAAAGGTTATTATCATCTCCGGTAATATCTCCGCTTAAAATTGTCTTGTACACGGAGCCTTTTGGATTTCGTTCAGTTTCTGTTCCTTTGAAACCGCCAATCAGTTCGGTTCCTGAAACTATTTCGAAGGTCGCGGTTCTGGAATTGTTGGAAACAACCCTTCGCGTCGGCTTATAGGTCCCTTCGGCCACCCATATTTCCTTCCCAAGCACCTTTGCCGCATCGAGCGCTTGTTGCAAGTCCTTATATGCGCTTTGCCATGAAGCGCCGTCTTCCTGGCCCGGGTTGGCAGGCGAGTCATCATTGACAAAAATCACACACGCGGCGCTGCGGGTTACTTTCATTGCATAGGTGGTTTTAGTGTTGCAAGCTCCGCCGAAAAGCTCAATCAGGATATCCTTTGGATTCTGGTCAAGGTTGACCGGTATATCGGGCGTGTTTCCATTCACTTTGATATCCAGCGTATGATCTTCAGCGATTGGAGTAACTAACAGAGTGCTGGTTACATCAGGAACAATAGCGTGATATTTGATACGATACGGATTAAACGGCGCCGCATACGCCCATTCCGAATGAAGTATGTCGGAAAGTAATGCAGGTTTGCAAATCTCCGCTTCCGGTTCTACTATAACTTTTTTTCCGTACACAGCGCCTGTTATTTTTACCCGCGAAAACACGGTAATATCGGCGTTGCAAGCTGTTATTATAGCATTAAGATCGGAATCACAACCAATGGCTAATCCAGAGGTCTGGCAGGTATTGATTTTTAATGAGAAAGGATACATTTCTGTGGAAAAATCAATATGGGTGCGGTCTGCTAAACGAAGATTTTCAAGTACATGAACTTCAACCAGTTCCCCTGCTATATTATTGATAGTGATCTGCACATCGGGTTCCAGTAAAAATTTCCTGAAATTATAGACGCCTGGATGCAAGGTGAGCTTCGCTCGTGAATAGGCGTGAAAATCCTTGTAATCACCCGGTTGGAGGTCGAATGTAGCGTCGTCAGGAACTGATATATCAACCGTTCCGATCGCGGGTTGCGGACAATCCAGCGTCAGGTTGGAAACATCTGCGTTGGGTATTTTTTCACCAGTAACAACAACATTGTTCTGTTCCGTGATCGTCGTGTTTGCAATTACATCACCTTCAATTCGCGCTCTTTCCCGGAGAAAAATATTGACACAAGATACGATGTTTCCCCCGATTATAGCGTCACAGCCAGCCTCAACGTACCCATTTGAGCCGGCAGCCCCGCCTTTTATTTTTGCACGGTCACGGATATTTGTCTCGATCAGTGAATAGACTGTATAGTTGAAAATATCAGAGATATACGTGTTGTTGATGTCATCATCCGGTTGGGGAATACCGCCATTGTTGTCAGAGCCGTATATCTGGATTCCGTTTGTGGTAAAAACAGGGATATTCTGGTTTTCGAAGAATTGCTCTGATCCGTTATTTGAAATGTCGTTGGATTTGTCCCATGCTGACCAGTCGCTATAATGAAGGCCGGTGCAATTTCCATCAGATGCAGGTATAACCGCCCCCGGATTTATCGAAATTCCGGTTAAATCATATTTCAGCCGAAATGTTCCATTGCCAAGATTTTCAAGCGTTACGGGTTGTGGGTTATTATAGTTTTCAACAACCGGCTGTTTTCCGTTTTCAGTCGTAAAATAGTAGTAATAGCAGGCGCCATTAATTGTCTCTGTCCCGGTGTTATGCAAATAGATACGCGGCTTGGACATATTCTGCTGATAAAGCGCCTCGTCCCGTGAAAACATTTTTACTGAAACAGCGGCAGAAAGCTGCAGTGGAAATGCAAACAACAAAGCAAACGGAATTGTTTTGAAAAGGAATCGTTTCATCACACTCTCCTTTTTGTGGAAATAAAATAACAGGAGAAAAATTTAGTATGCGGTTATGTGGCTGGAAAAAATCTTTCGCATACTGTCATTAGGACATGCTGTCAATTAATATACTGTAATGCTATCACAGCCTCACGGCATGAAAAGAAGAAAATGGTGACATGTTAGTCCCCAGAAATTAATTGCCTCGTTTCGGATTTTATGATTGATTTGAAATGCTGCTATTGTTGTTTATGCAAGTTAATCTCATCTTGATAGCCATAAATCCGATCCCGACTTCAATTCAATTGAACGGCAGAAAAGAATGCCATCTGCTTACAGCAGCATGCGCATAGCAAATACGCTTTTTTCTGATTCGAGCCGGTTGAGTAATTGAAAAAAAAGGGGGGGGGGATACAATAGAAAAGCCCGGAATCCCTTGATTTTTCTCTGATTTTAAAGGATTCCGGGCTTTTTGAAGTGGCGGATCGGACGAGGCTCGAACTCGCGACCTCCGGCTTGACAGGCCGGCGTTCTAACCAACTGAACTACCGATCCATTTTCTGTATAGTAACATTCATTCTTTGCGACGCTCTATTGTGGGCGTTGTAGGATTCGAACCTACGACCACCTGCTTGTAAGGCAGGTGCTCTATACCAGCTGAGCTAAACGCCCTATTTTTTCTTTGCTGTATCGTCCTTCTGCTTCGCCTTATATAAAATAGTTATTGGCACTAAAACGCAATATCCTAAAACAAGTAAAACAGGCGCAATGCTCCACGAAAGATGATTCTCAACCGGTCCCTGCCCCAGTAAAATATACCCGGCAATCAGCACCAGAACGGTTATGCCGAGGAGCTTATAGTTAGCCGACGTAAAAAATGGTATTTTCACGATTCCGCCTTTGTTTAAAATCGACCCTCTAAATTAGTTCATCAGACGCTGGGTTGTCAATACTAAAGTTCCAATGTGCTGATAATTTTCTGTTTTTCATCTTCGGTAGCTGCATTTTTAAGCGCCAGAAGCCTTTCGTGCGTCCGCCCGATAACCTCGTTAAGCAGCCCCGCAAGGTTCTGCATTTCGTCTCCTTTGCGCAGCGAGATCTTATCGGTATACTTCCCTTCGATGATATTATGGCATACCATTTCAAACCGGTATACCGGACCCGCCAGCTTATGGGAAAAAAAGATCGTGAGCAAAAGAAGCTGCACGATAATAAACAATATGCCGATGCCGAAAACCCAGAGCACCGACGATATTACGGCGCTTCGGTATTTTTTATTCTCGGAAAACCTGCGCAGGTAGCTGTTAATATCTTTCAATACCTGTTTATACGACTCCATGGAGGGCTGAAGCTCATCCTGGAACTGTGTATTAATAGTGTTCTGTATATCCATGCTCACCATCGAGGATGCGGTTCTCACCAGGCTCTGGGCCGCGATATACAGCGTAAAAATCATAAAACCAAGCATGATGATCATGGGGATGAAAAAAGTCATCATATATCTGCCCTGCAGCTTCCGGTCAATGAAAAAGTGCTTCCGTTCGAATTTTTTTTCTACCGTCATTATACGTCTCCTGCTTTTGTTGATGGGTACTCTATCCGTGTATGAAAAATACCGTGAAGGACCGGCATAAAGCCTTCGATGATCTTATCGAGATCCTGAAAAGAGAGGTTGCATTCATCAAGCTGCGACGATGCGAATTTGTCGTGAATGATCTTTTTCACGAGGTTTCTCAGCATCTTCGGAGAAGATGCTGAAAGACTTCTTGAGGCGGCTTCGACGGAATCGGCAAGCATTATTATGGCGTTTTCCTTTGTCTGAGGGCGCGGGCCCGGGTACGAAAACTCCTTCTCATCCACCTGATTATGCGGATCGAGCTCCCGTGCCTTTTCATAAAAGAACGAAACCGTGCTCGTGCCGTGATGTTCGGAAATCGCCTGCCTTATCACCGATGGCATTTTATACTTTCTGGCCAGTTCCAACCCCTCTTTGACATGTGATGAAATAATAAGCGCGCTCATGGTCGGCGTCAGCTTTTCGTGAATATTCTTCTCCATTTTCTGGTTTTCAACAAAATAATTCGGTTTCGATATTTTGCCAACATCATGATAATAGGAGGCAACGCGCGCCAGCAGGGGGTTGGCGTTAACCTTTTCGGCCGCCGATTCGGCAAGGTTCGCAACCAGGACGCTGTGGTTGTAGGTGCCCGCCGCTTCAATGGAAAGCCTTTTAAGCAGAGGGTTGTTCATATCGGACAACTCAATCAGCGTCATACTGGTCGTTATATCGAAAAGATACTCGAAAAAGGCGACCGCCATCATGGCGACGAAAATCGTTGCAATGCTGTTAACCGCGCCCAGGCCGGCATTCTGAAATAACGCCATAAAAGAAAACTTATAATTTATCAAACTCCATGCAAATATATATACTGCATATATTGCAATCATAGGCGGTATCGCTTTGATGAAGTCCCAGCGATACCGGATCTTCTGCGTGGAAAATCCCCCGATAAAACCGCCTAAAATAGAGTATATGAAAAATGACTGATTGAACGAGAGCGAGATAGCGAAAAACAGGGATATGAACAGCGTAACAATGATGCTGATCTGAAAATCAAACAGGATCGCGATCAGTATCGATGCGACCGCCGTAGGAATAATGAACTCCGGCACCAGCGTGCTGACGCCGGCGCCAGCTTCAAATATTTTCGGGGCGATAAACAGGCTGAGGCGGATAAGGGCTATCTGCAGAATCACAATGCACGCCAGAGCAATCAGGTGTTTCGGATCTTTGAACCGGTATCCGTGGTATCGTATGATGTAAAATCCCACCAGGAAAAGAATCAGGATAATCAGCAGTATCCTGCCGAAATTGGTGCGTAACACCCTGCTCGTTTCCTGCCCGTGCTGCTTCGACGCAATCGCCTCGTGCAGTGACTTCAGTTTCTCGACAATGTCGGCGGTCACCTCCTGATGCTTGCGAACTATCTCGGTGTCTTTTATAACCTTGCCTTTGGTGGCAAGCACCGAGCGCACCGCCCGTATCACCCGCTTCTCGGTCTCTTCCCTGTTATGCAGTATATTGGGCTTCAGAAACACATCCAGTATTTCATATATGGAATTGAGACCATCCTGGTCGACCAGTCGCTCGACCTTGAGGGTGCGCGTAATGATCTCCAGAGCCTGCTCTTTTACGGGGAGGTCGGCATGTTTAAGGGTAATTTCGTTCGAATCCGCACGCAGCGTGATGAATGTTTTATCGTAAATCAGATAGCTTTCCACCCGCACGTTATACTGCTGCTTGATCTCCGCAAGCCCCTGTTTGTCGGGTACGAGCATAAGATTAATAATACCGGTCTCAAGAAGCTTATCAACCTGAAAAACAGCGTCATCAAGCAGATAGGGCCTTTGATGTATCGCGTCGATGGTATTTTCCGACAGCTCTTTTTTCAGCCTGCTCCGTATCTTCAGCTTGAGCGAATCGCTCATTTTGGGATTGTTTAAAGTCTTTATTGCCACGCGGAGCTCGGAAAGCCTTTTACGGATTGCTTTTTCCGTATCCTTATGCCGGTCAAAAACCTCCAGAACCTGGCCCCTGGCGTCTTTCCGGTCCTTTTCAAGCTCTTCCGCGGATTTCATGATATCAAAGGTCAGCGGCGCGATGATCGTCTCCGTTGACACATCCCCTTTTTTCGGCAGGTGGAAACTCTGAACGGTGCTTGTGTAGGGAAACAGGAAAACAGAGGCCAGCATCGAGCCGCAGAATACCACGACGGGCCACGTAATCGATCGGGGTAGTGCAATTTTTTTTGACCCGATACGGAATCGAATCAGATTGGTATCCGTAACGGAACTGATAATCGTTGTGGTTTTTTTTCGAACAGCTGCCATATACCTAAGGAATATACTTTTTCAACATACCCGAAATAGAAAAAAAGACCTGAATCTTTTTAGATTCAAGCCTTTGGGTATATCATAAATAACAAATAACCGGTTTTTAACGTGGAATATCCAGGACTTGCCCGGGGAAAATAAGGTCTTCCGCCTTTGAATATTTGGGCGCCGGCACTTTTTTAACATAGCGGTCATAACTGCCGTCAATGAGTGATTTGTTGCCGCGGTAAATTTTCGGCCATTGTGCCGGGTCGCTGTATATCTCCGGATATTCAGCGATACGATATAAACAGTCGCGCCGATCGGGTATAAGCCTTACCGTGTACTGGGAAAGCTTGTCGGGCAGGTTCGCCTTCACACGGGCAAGGAGATTCTCCAGGTCGATGATCTGGTCGCGGATACGCCACAGGTACGATACGGGTTTTCTCTTTAACGCGGCGATACGCGCTTCCTGTCTGTCGATATCGCTCTTGCGCTTGAGCAGTTCGTCGGGAGTAAGACCAAGCAGCAGCTCAAGTTCCCGTCGGATGGATGCGATTTCCGCCTCCGCATCAATGACGTCCTGTTCGGTAATGCCGAGGATATCATATTTTTCCTTGATAACCGCGGCGATCCGGGCGTCAATGTCCAGAAGGCGCTGTTTAAGAGCCTCTATCTGGGCCTGTTCCTGCGCGATCTGCTCCTTGGCGACCTTCTCCCGTTGCAGGGCATTTGCCAGAGCAATCTCATACGACTCCATGGTCATGGTGTCGTACTCTTGCGGGTTTTCCTGATAACGCCATACCGGATCGGCCCCAAACGCCGAAAACGAAAACAGACAGCAGCACAGTACAATAATTTTATACAGCCTCATACGCCCCTCCTATTTCTTTTGCTGTTCCATTTTTTCTTTAAGATCGTCCCGTTCAGCTTCATGTTCCTTCAATTCACCCTCTTTCTGGCTCAGCTGATTCTCAAGGCTCATCCTCTCCTGCTTGAGCTCGGCCAGCTTTCTTTCGGCGCTTTCTGCAGCGCTTCGCGCCTCTTCAAGCTTTGTCAGCTCTTCCTGATTCGGCTTTTTTGTGCACCCGGAAAATCCGAACGCCATGACACAAGAACCGATCACCACATACCGGAACACCTTACGCAACGTATCCATAGGTCAAAACCTCCTCTTAATCCTCAACAATAATAACGTAAATAATTATATTGTATTAATGATATACTATCTTTGGTAATTAAATAATATACTAATGAGCCTGCGGATTATGCAATAGTATAATAATATAATAATAACTCATTTCAAGTCAAGTAATAATCCATTACATCGTTTTTTGCGCCTGTTCCCGTAAAAACATACGCACAACCCGAGGGCATAAAATTAACTGGCAAAATAGAGTGCTACAGAATATATTTTACTTTTTCATGTACCAGCATCCCTGAATCCGGAATACCGTATGTACTCATTCAATAAACTTTTAAAGGCAAAGAAAAGGCATTTCCTCATTTTATCCGCTGCAAACATACACAGCGGCCTCGAATCGCTCTATCTTGAAACGGAAAACAGCCAATGGCATATAGCGTTTAAACAATCGATTCATTACCCGCAGTATATCAAGGACTTTGCGGTTGAAGCGCTCTACAATCCGGAGCATACCATCAGTCTGAAAGAACTGGCAAAAGCGGATCACGCGTTAACTTTTTTTTACAAAGAGTGTGCGCTGCAGATACTGGCCCAGGCGCCGAAGGCAAACCGCTCTACCGATCTGGTCATCTGTAACGGCCTCTCCGCGTGGAAAGGATTCATCAGCGAGAAACAGACGCCCCACTACTGGAATATCCGCCTGGGCGACGCGCAGGCGCTTGCGAACAGCTTAGGCATACCGGTGCTGACGGATTTCGTCCGGCAGGATATTCTGTATGGCGGCGCCGGGAACCTGACGATTTCGCACGGCGATCTGGCAATCGCTCAAAAGCTGGGTGACATTGCCGTGCTTATCAATATCGGCGTCGCTTCGCATATGGCGGTGTTCGACACCGCAGCGTCGAAAATAGTGGTCAATTCCGACACCGGCCCCGGCACCTGGCTTGCCGATAAGGCTGCCCGGCAGGCTGGATTTGACGAGGGTTTCGACCGGGACGGCGCGACCGCGTCAAGCGGAACGGTGGACACAAAATCTCTTGAAGCGCTGCTGGCCGACGAATGGTTCAGGCTGCCGGCGCCGAAAACCGCGGACACCGCGGTGTTGAACAGGCTGTATGAGCATGCTTCGCTTGCCGGGCTTGCGCCGGCTGATAAAGTTGCGACGCTGACCGCGTTCACCGCGCTCTCCCTGTGCAGCTTTTATAAAAAAGAGTATACGCTTGAAAAAAAACCCGACTCACTCTGGCTATCGGGCGGCGGAACATACAACCTTGCGCTCATTGATTTCATAAAAGCCTATTTTGCACCGCTTCCGGTAAGAACAATCGACGAGATCGGCATACCGAACACGTGCAGGGTCCCGCTGGCTCTGGGGCTCACGGTTCAGGCATATCTTGACCGGCATGGCGCGCCGGGCGGTACGCTTCCCCCGCCGGAGCATTTCGGCTCGTGGGCAATTCCCTGCTGATGGTGCGGTCACCGGCTGAGTGAGGGGCTCATATTGTAGATACCGCGCGCAGAGGCCTGAATAAAGGCGATCAGCTTCGCGACGTCCGCATCCTGAGGAAATTGCCGGGAGAGCCCCAGCAGGCCCTCCTTGATGGTCGGCGCGTCCCTGAACAGGGTTTTATAGGCTTCTTTGATTTTTCTGCGCCGTTCTTCGTCATACCCGTTCCGTTCCAGTCCCACCTTGTTTATGCCGACGATTCTCAGGGAGTCGACCTCTCCGCCAACCAGCGCAAAGGGTACGACGTCCTTCACAACCTTTGCATACGCGCCGACAAACGAAAAATCACCGACGGTACAAAACTGATGAACCGCTACCACGGCGCCCAATCCGACATGACTGCCGATGGTGACATGACCGCCGATATTGAGTGTGTTTGATGCGATAACATGGTCGCCGATCACACAATCGTGACCCACATGACAATAGGAAAGGAATGCGCAGTTATTGCCGATTACTGTTTTGCGGTTGGCAATGGTGCCCCGGTTAACGGTGCAATACTCCCTGAACAGGTTATTGTCGCCGATCTCGAGCCAGACCTCTTCGCCTTTATATTTCAGGTCCTGCGCGATTGAACCGAGCACTGCGCCGTGAAAAACCCTGCACCTCTTCCCGATGGTTGTATTTTCGCCGATAAGCACGTTTGATGCAATGCTGCACCCGTCCCCGATAACGGTGTTTTTTTCGATAATGCTGTGGGGGCCGACGGCAACGTCGACGCCAAGCTGTACTGACGGATCAATAATTGCAGTAGGATGAATTTGTACCGGCATAGCAGTGTCCAATACTCACACGAATAGTTCTATTTTTTTCCGACCATGGCAAAAAGTTCCGCTTCGCAGACCAGCGTTTCCCTGACATAACATTTCCCCGCAAATCGTATCGTCGACGTTCTGCGCTGCAGCATCTCTATTTCCATCCGGAGGCAATCACCCGGCCTGACCTGTCCGCGGAAACGGGCGCGGTCAATACCGATGAAAAGCACGATGTTATCCTTAAGGCTTTTTTTACCGTACTGCGACATGATACAGCCGGCCTGCGCCATCGCTTCGATCTGCAATACGCCGGGCATGACCGGATCGGCGGGAAAATGTCCCTGAAAAAAGGGATCGTTGAACGAGACATTTTTGATTGCCGTGATGCGTTTATCCGGTTCGATGGAAACCACGGCATCAACAAGCAGGAACGGGTACCGGTGGGGCAGAATTTCAAGGATCTCGCTGTACTTCACCGCCGGCACGTCCGGCTTTTTACTTTTATCCGTATCCCGTTTTTTTATATAGGCGCGTATCTTTTTTGCAAGCTCGATATTCGCCGCATGTCCGGTGCGCGCGCCGAGCACATGACCGCAGATCGGTTTTCCCAGCAGGTAGAGATCGCCGATAAGGTCTACCGCTTTATGCCGGCACAGCTCGTTGGGATAGAGCAGTTTTGCGTTGTTCAGAAAACCGTTTTTCCCCTCTTTCAGCGGGGTTGTTTTATCGAACAAATCCTGCAGATGGCGCAGCTCAGCCTTGGTCAACTCCTTGTCCTGTATCACAACGGCGCTGTTGATGGTGCCGCCCTTGATCAGACCCTGCTCCCGCAATTGCTCTATTTCGGACAGAAAGCAGAACGTGCGCGCCGGGGCGAAATCCTTTTCGTAATCGTCCAAGCTGAAGAGCGTGGTGTGCTGGGCGCCGATTGCCGGGTGTTTATAGTCGACCATGAGCGTGATATGAAAATGATTCGCGGGAAAAACGCTGAGCGCGATATCGCCTTTGTCGTACAGCCACATCGGCTTGTCAATAACAATGAACTCCCGCTGCGCGGCCTGCTCCTCGATGCCGACCTTTTTCAGCAATTCGACAAACGGCATCGCGCTGCCGTCCATGAGGGGAACCTCCTGCGCGTCGACTTCGACGCGGCAGTTGTCGATCCCCATGCCCGCAAACGCCGACATGATATGCTCAATGGTATAAATAACGGCGCCGTTCCTGCCGATCGCGGTACCCCGCGAATTGTCGACGACATTATCGATGTCCGCGATAATCTCCGGCATCGTATCAAGGTCGGTCCGGACAAACCGGATCCCGTAATTCTCCGGCGCCGGATTAATGGTAACGGAAGCCTGCGCCGCAGTATGCAGGCCGACCCCGGTTAACGTGCCGGCCTTTTTTATTGTATGTTGTAACGCCATAGAAACATCCTGCTTTTAATAACTTACCGCCTGTTTTTTTCGATATTCTTAAGATCTTCGATCTCTTCACGCACCCGCTTCAGCTCTTTGCGCATCTCCGGTAGGCTCTGCTGCGCAGCCTCGATTCTGCGCATGTGCATGAGATCGCGCGCGGGATATCCCGTGATCTTCTGGCCCGGTTTGACATCCTTGCTGACCCCTGCTTTTGCACCGACGAACGCCCCGTCGCCGATCCGGATATGCCCGACAAATCCCGCCTGGCCGCCGATCAGCACACCCCTGCCCACGGTGGTGCTTCCTGAAATACCCGCCTGGGCCGCAATAGCGGAGTTCTCGCCGATTTCCACGTTGTGGGCGATCTGTACAAGGTTGTCGATCCGCGCACCCTTCCGGATAATCGTGGGTTTGAAATTGCCCCGGTCGACCGTTGTCAGCGCCCCTATTTCAACATCGTCTTCGATCACGACGGCGCCGAAACAGGGAATCCGTATGAATCTGCCGTTTTCGAGCGCATTGCCGAACCCTTCGCTGCCGATCACCGCGCCCGATTGAATAATAACCTGATTGCCGATTACCGTATCCCTGCGGATAATCGCCCCGGAGTCGATCCTGCACCGGGCGCCAATTTTCGTGTTTTTTTCGATAACGCAGCGCGCGCCGATCACGGTGTTCTCGCCGACAACGCAGTGTCCGCCGATCACGCTCAACGGCCCGACATATACTGACGGGTCAATATGCGCGGAGGGATCGATAACTGCCGAGGGGTGAACGGGGCCGTCATACAGGGGCGTGGTATCTTCGAACAACAGCGCGACCTTTGCGTAACCCGCATAGGGATCATCAACCTCAAGGTTGATTTTACCGGGAATCCGGGTTCCTTTCCTGACAATGACCGCGGCAGCCTTGCAGGAGGCAACAGCATCGGCGTATCTGGCGTCGGAAAGAAAAGTGACGCTGCCGTCTCCGGCTGCGTCCGCCGCTGCAATACCAAGAATTTCCATATTCTGCGCATCGCCGGGGATGGCGCATCCAAGTAATCGCGCTATATCTGAAAGCTTTGCCATTACTTCTGCTCGGTGACGAGAGCCTGCATCACTTTTTCGGTGATGTCATACGCTTTTTTTCCATAGAGCATGCCCCGCGAATCGAAAATAAAATCATAGTTTTCGTTTTTTGCGATTTTTTCAATAATCAAATTAACCTTTTCTATAATCGGACGCAGCACCTCTTCCTGTTTCTTCTGGGCATCGCCATATTTCTCCTGGAGAAATTTATTCAATTCAATGCCGAGCCGCTCGTATTCGCTCTCGATCTCCTTCTTGCGCTCCGCGCTGAGAAGCAGGCTCTGTTTCTCGAGCTGGTCTTTCAGGTCTTTCATCTTTTTCTGGCGCTCCGTGGCTTCCTGCTCCCATTTGGCATACTCCTTCTTCAATTTCTCCTGCGCCTCCTTGGTTCCCTGATACTCTGCCAGGATTTTATCGGAATCAACATACCCGACCTTCAGTTCGGCAAAACACAACAAAGCCAATCCAACAACCAGCAATCCTGTTTTGGCGCCGGTAAAAACTTTGACCATAGAATCCTCCTTACAACATGCAGTTTATTATAAAACAATTATTCATTTTCATGTTTTATCGACGTAAAATATATATCCTGCGGTTAAAAACCACGGTTCATAAGAAAATGCGGTGTAAATCCGGCCGGTTTACCGCCAAAATGGGGATCCCGCGGATCCTTCAAACCCCAGGCAAAATCAAATCCCAGAAGGCCTATCATGGGAAGCTGGAGGCGGAACCCGAGCCCGACGCCCGGATACATATCCGAAAGGTTTATATCCGCAATGTCGTCCCATACGTTGCCATAATCCGTGAACGCCGCAACATAGAGCTGCTGCTCGAGAATCGGGACGCGGACTTCGCCGGAGAAGGTAAGCAGGTTAAGCCCGTGATTGGTATACCGGCCGAAAGCGCCTTCGCCATACCCGCGTATCTGGCCGTCGTAATAGACGCCGCCTGCGGCGAACAGGTCGGAACGCGCTATCTTGTTGTTATTGCCTATTCCGCCGATAAGCCCGAACTTTGTCTTCATACCCAGCACAAACTTCCAGACCAGGGGAAAATACCAGTCGTATGCGACAATTCCTTTTGCAAAATTATAATCCCCGCCCAGTCCGGCAAGGTTGGCTTGTATGGAGAGCACCGAGCCTTTGTTGGGGAACATGGGGATATCGGTGTCGTTTCTTTCAAGAATAAGCGAAAGGCGGCTCAACAAACCATCTTCAAGCACCGTAAAATTGCCGACATTTCCCTGGAAAGCCCGGTTATCCTTCTCATAACTGATACGGTAGCGCATATAGAGGCGGAAATAATCGTCCGGCCATTTCAGGCGCCGCCCGCCCCCGAATTCCACACCGACACTCTGATAATCGTATTGTCTGTTAATGGCCTGGAACTCCTCATAGAAAGCGCGTATTGAAAACGACGTCGGCGTATCAAATATCCATGGCTCAAGGAAACCGGCAGAGTATCTTTTCCTGTATTTGGAATATTCTATGTCGGCATCGAGCTGCTGGCCGGCGCCCCTGAAATTGGGAATCGTTATGTTGAAATTGCCTCCAAGCCTCTCCACCTGGCTGTACATGACGCCGGCGGAAAACTGCCCGATATTCTCCTTTTCTTCAACCGTATAAACCAGGTCGATTGTCCCGTCGTCATTCGGTTTGAGGTCCGGCTTGACGTTGTTGAAATAGTTGAGCTGCATGACCTCGCGTATGCTTCTCTCCATGCGCGACTGCTTATACTTCTGCCCCGGATAGACCTGCAGCTCACGCCGTATCACCTTCTCGCGCGTTTTCTCGTTTCCGGCTATATCGATCTTGCGCACGATAGCGGGTTTTCCTTCGACAATACTGAATGAGACGTCGATCGTATCGCCCCGGTACTGGAACTGGTCCTGAAGCTGAACCCAAAGATACCCTTCCTCGCGGTACACGTTGGACAGGAACATCTTGGTCATCTCATATTTACTTTTGCTGAAAGGCTTGCCCCTTTTCATGGCGACCCGGCCGGCCAGGTCGGCTTTTTCAATTACCCGGTTGCCCGTAAAATAAAAATCACCCGCATAATATTTTTTCCCCTCTTCGATCCTGATTTCGACGTGAATGTCCCGCAGATTTTTCTCGTACCATACGCTGTCTTTAAGGACGCGCGCATCAAGGTATCCCTGGTCATGGTAATACATTATAAGCGAATCAAGATGCCGCTGATACTGGTCCTTTTTATATTCACCCGCATTGAACAATTTCTTTTCTTTGGTTTTAAACTTCCTTTTTATCTTTTTGTCTTTCAACGCTTCGTTACCCGAAAATACGATCTCTTTTATGCGTACCTTTTTGCCCTCTTTGACGGTGAACTTTGCAATCACGTTACCCGGAACCGTTGTTTTGATAAGCTCCGTGCTGATCTCGGCCAGCAAAAATCCCTCTTCGGCATAGAGGTTTTTAATGATGACTATATTATCGTGAAGAAACGACTCGCTGATGACCATACCCCGCTTCAGCTTTATTTTCTCTTCAATGTCTTTCTGTTTCAGCTTTTTCAACCCGGCATATTCTATCGACTCGCATACGGGGTTCTCCTCAACCCTTAAAACAAGGGAAGCGGCACTGTCCGTTTCCGTGAGGATATAAAAATCAACCGATTTGAACAATCCAAGGTGGTACAGTGATTTAATGGATCTCTGCAGGTCAATGGAGCTGAACTCCTCCCCGCTTTTTACGAAAAGGCTGCTTTTAATCATCGAAGCTTTATTGATATCAAGACCTTCGATAATCAGCGTGTCGAGGATTTTCGAAAAGCAGGATATGCTTATCAATAAGAGCGCTGCCACTGTTTTTACGAATCGATGTTCCATGGTTACCCCGGAAAAATAGTATTAATCCGTTATAAAAATAAGGTTCATCTGGAGGAGCAGCGTTCCGCTGTTGTTATCTGCCGGATGCGAAAGTACTGCTAAACAGAC